>Ga0180218_1000816_pt1 | contig 22943 bp, 19 predicted proteins | sample eDN3rd37CKraftBY_FD_151334 | JGI IMG/M metagenome (GOLD analysis project Ga0180218, IMG submission 151334) | Enriched backyard soil microbial communities from Emeryville, California, USA - eDNA 3rd pass 37_C Kraft BY (version 2) (version 2) | ecosystem: Environmental > Terrestrial > Soil >...
ATCCACGACCGCGATTCACGTTGCTATCGCGCTGCTGAAGGCGGGCCAGAAGGTTGCGACCATCGATCTGGACTCACGTCAGAAAAGCCTGACGCATTACGTACAGAACCGGAAGCTTTGGGCGCGGCGCGAGAAGTTGCCGCTCGAGGTTCCGCTGCATTTTTGCGTTGCACGCGCCGAAGGCATCCGCAACGACGAGAACGAGAATGCCGAGTTCACCGCGTTCGCCGAAACCATCGGCTCGGTCGAACACACCCATGACTTCGTCGTGATCGATACGCCCGGCTCCGATTGCTATCTGATGCGGCTCGCCCATGCGATGGCCGACACGCTGATCACGCCGCTCAATGACAGCTTTGTCGATTTCGATGTGCTCGGAACGGTCGACCCGGAAACCTATGCGCTGACCGGGACAAGTCATTATTCCGAGATGGTGCGCGATGCGCGCCGCCAGCGCCGTAAGGTCGATCAGGAAGCCGCCGACTGGATCGTGGTGCGCAACCGGCTGTCCACGCTCGGCTCACGCAACAAGCGGCTGCTGTCGGAAGGCCTGACGGCGCTCGGCCTGCAGCTCGGCTTCCGAGCGACCGATGGCTTCTCCGAACGCGTCGTCTACCGCGAGTTCTTTCCGCGCGGGCTGACCGCGCTCGACGATATCAACGAGACCACCCTCGGCATGCGTCCGAACATGTCGCACGTGACCGCCCGCGAAGAGGTGAACGCGCTGCTGCGGGCGCTGATGTTGCCGATCGACGAGAAAGGCCGCCGCCGTGCGGCCGCCCGCGCCGAATGGTTCAATTCCGGCCACAAGCCGCTGGAAATGCACGACCTGCTCGATTGAGCCTCCTGCCAGCCGGCGCCGGGACCGGACGCAGGCTGGCAAACCAGCAAAAGCCACGGCTTCACGCTGAAATCATTAAGCAATCCGCGCCGCGCCCGGATGTCGCGGCGATGTTGCGCGCCCCGGCGGCAGCGAAGACATATATATTGCGTCACGAGGAGTCGCTGCCGCGCGGCAGGCGGGATCGTTGGGAGCGGATGAGCAAGGACAGGCCAGACAAGAGCGTCACCCGGACCGATGCGGCCCAGCCGGTTGCCTCGCGTGCCGAGATCGACGCTTTCCTCAGCAAGGTTCGCGAGATGGCGCCGGCGGCGACGGCCGGCCAGCGAGGTCGGCTGGCTTTTGCGCTGGATGCGACCATGAGCCGGCAACCGACCTGGGACGCGGCCTGCCAGCTGCAGGCGCAGATGTTCGAGGAAGCGGCCAAGATCGGCGGCCTCGACGTGCAGCTCGTCTACTTCCGCGGCTTGAACGAATGCCGCGCGTCCGACTGGGTGGCGCAGCCGCAGCGGCTCGGCGCGCTCATGGAAAAGATCGATTGCCGTGGCGGACATACCCAGATCGGCCGGGTGCTGAAGCATGTCCGCAAGGCATCCGAAGCGCGGAAGATTCAGGCGCTGGTCTATGTCGGCGACGCCATGGAAGAGCCGATCGACGACGTGTGTGCTGCCGCGGGTGAACTCGGATTGCTCGGGGTTCCAGCCTTCATGTTCCAGGAGGGCATGGACCCGATTGCCGAAAATGCCTTTCGCGAAATGGCGCGGCTGAGCCGGGGCGCCTATGCCCGCTTCACGCCCGGCGCGGCGCAGGAGCTTGGTGAACTCTTGCGGGCCGCCGCGGCCTATGCCGCCGGCGGTATGAAAGCGCTGACCGATCTTTCGGCGCGGCGCAGCGGTGGGGCGCAGAAGCTGCTCCGCCAGATGACTTGATCCGGACGAACACAAATCATGGGTCCCATTATTCTTGGCGCGGTGGTGCTGCTCGTGGCGGTATGGGCCTTGTACGGCTTCGCGCGCATCGATCCCAAAGTGACTGCGCAGGTGTTGCGCAAAAGCGGTGGTATCGCCGCACTCGCGGGCGCAGCGTTCCTGACTGCGCGCGGTCAGGTTGGGCTTGCCGTGCCGCTCGGTTTCGCCGGCTTGTCATTGCTCGGATGGGTGCCGGGCATGGCGAGCCTTGGCAAGCGCATGAACAAGAGCACCGGACAGACCTCGCAGGTCCGTTCCGACTTCGTCGAGATGGAGCTTGATCACGATACCGGCGCGATGCGCGGACGGATCCTGAAGGGGCGCATGGAAGGTGTCACGCTCGATGCACTCGACGTGCAGGCGTTGATGTCGCTCCTGCCGGAAGTCGACGAGGAAAGCCGCGCGCTATTGATGGCGTATCTTGACCGCCGGGAGCCCAGCTGGCGTGAACACGCGAATGCGGGTGCGGCAGCGGGGGCGAGTGACGTCAACAGCGGAAAAATGACGGAAGAGGAGGCTTATCAGATCCTTGGCGTTGAGCCGGGAGCGAGCGCCGCCGATATCGGACGTGCGCATCGTGCGCTGATGAAGAAACTCCATCCCGATCAGGGGGGCTCGACGTATCTCGCGGCGCGGGTCAATCAGGCCAAGGATCTTCTTCTCAAACGCCATCGGTAGTCCCTCACTCAACGCAACGACACGCTCGAGCAACCAGCGATCAGTTCCTGGAAGCGAAGCAGGCGATCTTGCTTCGCTTCAGCTCCTTGCAGGCCTGATCGGCTGCGCTTTCGTTCAATCCCGCAAACCGCGCGCGGAAATAGCGCTTCTCTCCCTTCGAGAAGACCTCAGTATAAGGCTCAGCTCCTTTCAGAAGGTTACCGGCCTTGCTTTTTGCGTCGGCGAGTTTCTCACGGGCTTCGTCGCGATCTTCGAATGCGCCAACCTGGATGATCCAGCCGCTGGCCCGCGGCTTGCGCTCGGCAACCTGCGGTGCCGGGGGTGATATCGGTGCGGTATCGCGGACGGCCGGAGCCGGGGCGACGGGCGCGATCGATGCGGTGACCGTCCGCTGGACCGGCGGCTGTGCCACATCCTTGGAGCTCAGCACGCCGAGGACACCCGGCCGGGCGCCTGGGGGCGGCGGCGGAAGCGTGTCGGAAACCGACCGCGTGGGTGCCTGGGTTCGCGCTTCCGGTTGGTACGCAGGCGCGGACGGGGCGGACGGGAGTGCGTCGCGCGAAGCCATCGGCTCGGGTGCGAGCATGGACATCGAAGCGACGGTCCTGGTCGGTGCTGCCTTGACCGAGAGGGTCTTCACGAGATGAGGCCGGATCGGTTCGGTCGAGCCCGGCGCCGGTTGCTCGGGCACCGCACGAACTTCGGGGGCGCGAAGGTCAGGCTTTGCCGATGGCGCAGCCGTTCGGCTCGGAGCCACGGCTGCGACACGTATTGGAGCTTCGGTCCGCGCAGGGACCTCGGCGCGAGTCGGGGCCTCGGTGCGAACCGGCGGCTGGCCTTCCGGCTTCGGGAACGGCGCTCCGTAAATCGCCGATGGTGCCGGAGCAGGCGATGCGTCGGCGATCTCGACGATCTTCGGTGCGGTGCGCTTCACGGAGGCGAGGGTGATCTTCTGATCGATCAGCGTGCGCATCTTCGCATCGCGGGCGCCGGCCGATGCGCCGCCGAGCACGACCGCGACGATCCGGCGATCGTTACGTTCGACCGCGCTGACCAGATTGAAACCCGAGGCGCGGATATAGCCGGTCTTGATACCGTGGACGCCCGGAACGCGGCCAAGCAGCCGGTTGTGGTTAGCCATGCGGACGCCGCGATACACGAAGCTCTGCGTCGCGAAATAGCGGTAATAGCGCGGGAAGCGGTCCTGGATTGCCAGGCCGAGCAGTGCCTGATCGCGTGCGGTGGTGACCTGACCGGGATCGGGCAATCCCGACGCGTTGCGATAAACCGTGCGGGACATCCGCAGCGCACGCGCCTTGCGCGTCATGAGCTTTGCGAATTCCTCTTCGGAGCCCGCGAGGTGCTCGGAAATAACCACGGCCGCATCGTTTGCGGACTTGGTGACGAGCGCCTTGATCGCATCCTCGACCATGAGCGTCTGGCCGGGGCGCACGCCGAGCTTGGTCGGCGCCTGACTCGCAGCGCGATCCGAAACCTCCATCTGCGAGTCCAGCTTGATGCGCCCGGCTTCGAGCTGCTCGAACAGCAGATAAAGCGTCATGATCTTGGTGAGCGACGCTGGATGGCGGATCGAGTCCGCATTCGTCGCATGCAGGACATCGCCGGTATTGGCATCGACGACAATGTCCGCATAGCGCGCATCGGACGTCGAGGTCGCCTCGGACGTACTGCGCTTGAAGAACTTTCGTTTGCCGCGTGCGTCGGCTTCGGTCGTCGACAAGGAGAGGACCGCGACGGCGCAGGCCAGCACAACGACACCGCAACGCAGCCCCAGCGAGGCTCCGGTCGATACGCGAAACATGGTCAACCCGTTCCCGCTCGCTTTGGCGCTGAGCGCGCCCGATATGACTTCCCCCAAGGGCGGTCGAACGATCCCGGCAGCACGCCAGGCGCCGCCGATAATCCACAGTCAATCAAGGTAGGAGCGTGGCGTTTCTAAAAAGTAAATAAAATCTGATGGTTAATGAATTTGGTTGCGGTGCGAAATGTCCTCTTGCATTTTTGTGCGGTGCAACATAAGTTGTCTTGGGACGGTCGATATTGGCCGATGGAAATCGGCCTCGCGGCCGGGCGCAAAGGGCAATGACATGAACCACTTTGATACCAAGGCGTTCGAAGACTTTCAGAAATTCGGCAAGGAAAGTGTCGACGCCAGCGTGAGCGCGCTCAGCACCCTCTCGAAGGGTGTGCAGGCGATCGCGGTCGAGAGCGTGGACTATTCGAAGAAGGCCTTCGAGGACGGCACCGCAGCAGTCGAAAAGCTGTTCGGCGCGAAGTCGCTCGAGAAGGCGGTCGAGATCCAGCAGGACTACGTGAAGAGCGCTTATGAAGGCTTCGTCGCACAGGCGACCAAGCTCGGCGAACTTTACGTCGACCTCGCCAAGGAAGCGTACAAGCCGTACGAGGGCTATCTCGCCAAGATGACTCCGGGCAAGTAATCGTCCGCGTCATACGTCAATAGAAAAAGCCCGGCCAATGGCCGGGCTTTTTTCGTTCTGTACGCCAAGCCTATTTTGCCAGCCGGAGATTGGCGAGGTTCTGCGCGATCGTGGCGAACACGGCGCTGAGCTGCGACGCATTCTGCACATTGTAATACATGTCGGTCTTGCTCGCGCATTGCTCCAGCAGCGATGCGTTGCCGTTGATCACGCGCACCGTATAGACCTTGATATTGGCGGCCCTGACATTGGTGCAGGCGAGCCTGGTGCGGGCATCGATGCTGGTCTGGCTGGTCGACCACCGGTTCTCGGTATTGTCGCCGTCGGTCAGCAGAATGATCACCTTCTCGAGATCGGCCTTCGGCTCGGCAGCGTTGAACGGCGCGACCGGCGACAGCATCTGGAACGCCATCTGCAGTCCGATCGTGACGTTGGTGTTGCCGGTCGGCGTCATCGAGTCGACTTTGCTGTTCAGCGCACTCCAGTCATTGGTCAGCGTTATCAAGGAGACCGGACAGTTGCTGGCCTGGTGCGCGGAATAGAGTGTCGCCTTCAGGTTGATGCTGGCCGCCGAGTTATTGACATCGTAGCTCTGGTCGCGATCCCACACGCAGCCGTTCCAGTCATTCTTGCTGCTGGGCGTCCATGTCCGGCCGGCGTTCTCGCAGCTGGTCTTCGTTGTGTACTGCGTGCGGCTGCACGTGCCGTTCGTCGCCTCCCATTCGTCCCAGCGGATCCAGGCGGCGTTTTTGTTGCTGGTTCCGACATTGACGTCGGTCGCAAACGGCACGATGCCGACCTTGATGTCGTCCGGCTTTTTCGCTGCGTTCTGCAGTGTTTTCAGCAGATCCTTGGCGGCAAGTTTGAGCTGCGTCATCTTGTTGGACGACGACATCGAACCGGTATTGTCGAGCGCCAGGACGAGCTCGAGCCGCTTCATGCCCCACACGATCTGCGACTTGGCGCTGATGGACATGTCGGGCTGCCACATCGCGGTGAATGTCGTGTCGATCTTGCCGGATGCGGAGATGTTGAGCTGAAAGCTTCCGGCCTGCGGGGTCGAGAAGACCGAAGTGACCGTGACGTCTTTGGTTTCGGGCCGATTGTAATTGGCCTTGAACAGCGCGATTGCCTTGGCCTCGAGCTGGGCCTGCGTCAGCGACTGCGCCTCCTTTGACAGGGCGAGGCCGGCCGCGTCGAGCGAGGCCTGCATTGCCGTGCGGGCGGAGTTGGCGCGGCTGTAGTCGACGGCCGAGCCGATGGCGCCGATCAAAGGGATGAGGGCAAGGGCGAATGTCATTGTGACATTGCCGTTCCGGTCGCGCAGCATCTGCCGGCCGCGCACAAGGCATTGACGGACATATTCGCGTTTCATGGCGCCACCCGATCTTTGTCGTTGCCTCGGGTGTAAACGCGCCGGCTGAAAGCCCTGTAAAATGCGACTCAAAAAAGTGGTTACAATTCGTAAACGCTTTCGGTCAAACGCGACCGGTCCGGGCAGGTATCTTCGATACCGTGGAGGGCGGTGCCGCGGGACAGCGGGTCGCCGGGAACGATCCGTCCTATTTTGCGATCCGGAGATTGGCGAGGTTCTGTGCGATCGTCGCGAACACCGTGGCCAGCTGCGAGGCGCTCTGAACATTGTAATACATGTCGGACTTGCTGGCGCATTCCTGCAGCAGCGACGCGTTTCCGTTGATCACCCGCACGGTGTAAAGCTTGATATTGGCAGTCTTGGCGTTGGTGCAGGCGATCTTGGTCCGGGCATCGATGCTGGTCTGGCTCGTCGACCACCGGTTCTCGGTATTGTCGCCGTCGGTGAGGAGGACGATCACCTTGTCGAGATCGGCCTTCGGTGCGGAGGCATTGAACGGGGCGACCGGCGACAGCATCTGGAACGCCATCTGCAGCCCGATTGTCACGTTGGTGTTGCCGGTCGGCGTCATCGCGTCGATCTTGCTGTTCAGCGAAGTCCAGCTGTTGGTCAACGTCATCATTTCGGTCGGACAATTGCTGGCCTGGTGCGCGGAATAGAGCGTCGACTTGGTGCCGACCGAGGTGGCCGTGTTGTTGACGTCGTAGTTCTGGTCGCGATCCCACACGCAGCCGTTCCAGTTATTCTTGCTGCTGGGCGTCCATGTCCGGCTCGCGTTTTCGCAGCTTGTTTTCGTCGTGTATTGCGTGCGGCTGCAGGTCCCGTTCGTCTCCTCCCATTCGTCCCAACGGATCCAGGTGGCGTTCTTGTTGCTGGTGCCGACATTGACGTCGGTTGCAAACGGCACGATGCCGACCTTGATGTCGTCGGGCTTCTTCGCTGCGTTCTGCAGCGTCTTGAGAAGGTCTTTTGCGGCGAGCTTGAGCTGCGTCATCTTGTTGGAGGACGACATCGAGCCGGTATTGTCGAGCGCGAGGATCAGTTCGAGCCGCTTCATGCCCCAGACCACTTCGGTCTTGGTTCCGATCGACATCGTGGGCTGCCACATGCCCGTAAATGTCGTCGGCACCTTCGCGGAGGCATCGATGTTGAGCTTGAAGCTGCCGCTGTCGACGGTCGTGAACGTCGTCGTCACGACAAGATCGATCGCCTGCGGGTAGTTGAAGTTGGCCTGCACCAGTGCGGTCGCCTTGCTCGCGAGTTGCGCTTCCGGCAATGTCTGCGCCTGCTTTGACAGGATCAGGCCCGCCGCGTCGATTGCGGCCTGCAGCGCGGCCTTGGCGGAATTGGCGCGGCTGTAATCGACCGCGGCGCCAACCCCTCCGATCACCGGGACGGACGCAAGTGCGAATGTCATGATCACGTTGCCGCCCTTGGCGGCGCCGAAATCGGCAACGAGTTGACGAGCCCGTTTCAGCAATGCAGCTGCGTCGATCATGGCGATGACCCTGAAAGTGGTGGCGGGCCGAGCATGACGACGTTGCGTCAAGTTGCGGTAAATTCAATGCGCGTTCTGACCAAATGACGCGTCTTGTTCCGGCCTATGTTGAATTTGCGGTGACGCGATCGCCGCGCATTGCGGCGGGCCCGTTTACGTTTCGTTAGTTGTCCATTCAGCCGCGCACGCGACCAGCCGTCGTCCGCGCCCGGCCGGGTACTAGAAATTCCGGGTAATGTACTGCGGCGGCGGGGTTGCCGAGCGGCAGGCGCCTGACCTACGCTCGCACCAAAATAACGGAATACATTTCCGATCAACGGAAAATATCAGGGAGGCCAACGTGAAGACTTTCGCGCACGCGTTGTTGCTTGTTCTGTTTTCGACACTGACGACGGTGGCGTCAGCCGATCCCACGTATCCGAACCGCGCCATTCGCTGGGTTGTCCCGTATCCCGCAGGAGGCGGGTCTGACGCACTTGCGCGGATGATCATGCCGGAATTGTCCAAGCGCCTCGGTGTACCGGTTGTAATCGAGAACAAGCCGGGGGCGGCCTCCGCTATTGCCGCGTCCGAAGTCGCGCGGTCAGCGCCCGACGGATACACGATCCTCAACGCCGACGTCGGAACGCTGGTCTACAACCCGGCGCTGTTCAAGAAACTTTCGTACGATCCGGCGAAGGACTTCAGGCCGGTATCGCTGCTCATTCGCCTGCCGACCATTCTCGTTATCGGTCCGGGCTCTCCGGCGAACTCCGTGAAAGAGCTGTTCGAACTCGTCAAGGCGCAACCCGGCAAGATCAGTTACGGTTCGGCCGGGCCGGGTAGTCCACATGCCATGGCCATGGAATTGCTGAAGGCCAAAGTCGGCCTCGACATGGTGCATGTGCCGTATCGCGGTGGTGCATTGAGCCTGCAGGATGTCGCGTCGGGTCAGATCCCGATGACGATGACCGATTTTGCCGGCGGCGGTGGGATGATCAAGAGCGGCAAGGTTCGTCCGCTTGCTGTTGCGACTGCAAAGCGGATGGAGCAGTTGCCGGATGTCCCGACCTTCGAAGAACTCGGCTATCCCGGAATTCATGCGGCTGTGTTTACCGGCATCGTCGTTCCAGCGGCCACGCCGAACGACATCGTTGTGAAGCTTCAGAAAGGACTGCAAGAGGCAGTGGCTGAACCAAGCGTAAGAGCGCGGCTCGTCGAGACCGGGCATGAGCCGATCGGAGGCACGGCCGAACAATTCGCCGCGTTTCTCCAGCAGGAGACGCCCTCCTGGCACAAGCTGATCAAGGATCTGAATCTCTCGCTTGACTGAGCGACTAAGCGACACAAAACGAAGGCATTGTCTCGATGTGTGATTGCCCCAATCCGGCCAAGCGCGCCTGGCGTGGCTGGCTGCCGCTTCCGCCTCAGAGCGGCGAGAGCGGCATCGGTCCATGGATCGATCTCACGCACAGACTGACGGAAGATCTGTCGCGGTCACCGGCATTTCCGCGACCGACTATCCGGCAGATCATCGCGATGCCAAAAGACCCCGCGAACGTCACCGAAATCCAGATGGTGTGTCACCACGGCACTCACGTGGACGCGCCGCGTCATTTCATGCTGGATGGACCTTCCTTCGACCAAATCCCACTTGATCGTCTTTACGGTCCCGCAGTGGTCTGGCGGATCGAGAAGGGACCGTTCGCAGTGATCACCCCGGAAGATTTCGAGGAGGCGCATCCGAAGGTGAGGGCGGGCGACATGGTGCTGCTCGACACCGGCTGGGCGCAACACGTTAATTCAGACATATACGAAGATCACGCTTCACTATCGCCCGAGGCGGCGGAGTGGCTCGTCGATCATCAGGTAAAGCTGCTCGGAATCGACTGCAGTACACCGGACCTGACCTCTCACAAGCGACCGGCGAGTTTTACATGGCCCGTCCATCAGATCCTGCTGTCGCAGGGCGTGCTGATTGCGGAGCACCTTACGAACCTGCGGGCGCTCGCAAACAGCCGCGTTGAAGCGATGTTCCTTGCGCTGCCAGTCGCGGGATCGGACGGCGGTCTGTCGCGTGCGGTGGCGCGGCCGATGACCGGCTAGACGGCCGCGCGCAAGTGCCGTTCCCGAACGCTATTTCGCGATCCGGAGATTGGCGAGGTTCTGCGCGATCGATGCGAACACGGCGTTAAGTTCTTCCGCCTTGTCCACGTCGTAGAACCAGTCCGGCTTGGTCGCGCAGTTGCGCAGGAGGTTCGCGTTCCCGTCGATCACGCGGACCGTATAGATCTTGATATTGGCGGCCTTGGCGTTTGCGCACGCCTTCTCGGTCCGCGAGTCAATCGACGATGTCGAGGTGGTGAACCGGTTCTGCGTGTTCTGCCCGTCGGTCAGGAGGACGATGACCTTGTCGAGATCCGGGGCCGGGCTCGGCGCATTCATCGGCTCGACCGGCGAGATCGCTTGCCACGCCCACGCCAAGCCGATGGTCACGTTGGTATTGCCGGACGGCTGCATCGCATCGATCTTTGCGTGCAGCGCGCTCCACTCGCTGGTCAGCGGCATCATCGCTGTCGGACAATTGCTCGCCTGATGCGCGCGGAATTTGGTTGCCTGTCCGCTACCGGGTGCAGAGTTCTGCACATCGAAGTTCTGATCGCGGTCCCAGACGCAGCCATTCCAGGTGTCGTGGGAGGCGACAGTCCAGGTCCTGCCGGCGTTTCGGCATGCCGTCCTCGACTTGTAGGACGTGCTGGAACAGGTGCCGTTTGCGTCTTCCCACTGTTCCCAGTCGATCCAGGACTCATTCTTGTTGGCCGTGCCGACATTGACGTCGGTTGCAAACGGGATGATCGAAACCTTGACGTCGTCCGGCTTTTTGGCCGCGGCCTGCAACGTGTTAAGGAGATTGTGCGCCGCGGTCTTAAGCGCCGTCATCTTGCCGTTCGATGACATCGATCCGGTATTGTCGAGCGCCAGCGCAATGTTGAGCTTCTTGATGCCCCAGATGATTTCCGATGTCGCCGAGACCGTGAGTTCCGAGGTCCCGAGCAGGGTTGCAAAGCGGGTCGGAACCGTCGCGGTGCTGGTCAGTTTCAACGTGAAGCTGCCCTGCTGCGCGCTGAAGTGGTGATCGAGCGTGACATTCTGCGCTTCCGGCCGATTGAACTGCGCATTGAAGATTGAGGTCGCGGAGGGCCCGATGGTGTCGGATGCCATGCCGTCAACGCTCTTGGAGAGGATGAGGCCCGTGGAGTCGAGTGCGGCCTGCATCGCGACCTTGGTCGCGTTGGCGCGGGCATAGTCGACCGCGGCGCCGGTGAAACCCATCAGCGGGATCAACGACAGGGCCAGGAATGGCGCGGCGCCGCCGTCACAGTTCTTGAGAAATTGTCCAAGAAAGCGTTCCGGAAGGCGACCACGCAGGTATTCACGCAAACGTCCACGTACCATAAGGCCGGGCTCCGAGCCGTCGGGTGGGTATTCACAGGAACTCCATTGTCCGACCGCAGAACTTGAGAATCGGTGCTGTGAATTGGGACGATTTGGGTCGGATTCGCCGCGAATTGTCCGTATTTGGCGCGATGATTGTGTGGACGCTGGCCCCAGAAGGCCGCGCGCCCGGCCGTCAAGTCGTTTGCGGGCCTTGCGTTTTTGTGAGAGCCGCCTATTTCCGCCGGTCTGGCACAGCGCTTGCTCAATCACTATTATCTGTAAGTGGCTGCGACCTGGCCAAGAAACGACCGAGACGCTCGAAGCTCTGCGAATGCCCGACTGTGCCATGCCTCTTACCCATTCTGGTCTGATGCCCGGACCGTCGTGGCGGCTCGAACCGCGCATGGCGGATGACGACCGCAGGAAGCGGCAGGATTCGAACGGGCCGGGGACCTCGGTCATCACCAAGACCCGGCCTCAGACCAAGCGCCCGAGCATGTATCGGGTGCTGCTGCTCAATGACGACTACACGCCGATGGAGTTCGTCGTGCTTGTGCTGGAGCGGTTCTTCAACAAGGACCGCGAGGCGGCCACCCAGATCATGCTGCACGTGCATCATCACGGCATCGGCGAATGTGGCATCTACACGTACGAGGTCGCTGAAACAAAAGTGACACAGGTGATGGACTTTGCCCGCAAACATCACCATCCTTTGCAGTGCGTGATGGAGAAGAAGTAGACTGAGACACACGTCGTCGATGAGGGGACGCAAGGCCGGGGGCGGCCAAATTCCAGGACCTCTTGAAACGGGTCCTCTCGAAACGGGAAGTTTTGGGGACCTTTAGGGACATCGAATGCCAAGTTTTTCGCGCAGCCTCGAACAGTCACTTCATCGGGCGCTTGCGCTCGCGAATGAGCGGCACCACGAATATGCCACTCTCGAACATCTGCTCCTGGCGCTCCTCGACGACTCCGATGCCGCCGCGGTGATGCGGGCCTGCAACGTCGATCTCGACAAGCTCCGCCGTTCTCTCACCGCGTATCTCGAAGCGGAACTGGAAAATCTCGTTACCGACGGCGGCGAAGACTCGAAGCCGACCGCCGGGTTCCAGCGCGTCATCCAGCGCGCGGTCATTCACGTGCAGTCGTCCGGCCGCGAGGAAGTGACCGGCGCCAATGTGCTGGTCGCGATCTTCGCCGAGCGCGAGAGCCACGCCGCGTATTTCCTGCAAGAGCAGGACATGACGCGGTACGACGCTGTCAATTACATCAGCCACGGCATCGCCAAGCGGCCGGGTCTGACCGAGTCGCGCCCGGTGCGCGGCGCCGACGAGGACACCGAATCCAAGGGCAACGACGAGCCGAAGAAGAAGGGCGACGCGCTCGAAGCGTATTGTGTCAACCTCAACAAGAAGGCGAAGGAAGGCAAGATCGATCCGCTGATCGGCCGTGACGCCGAGATCAATCGAACCATCCAGGTGCTGTGCCGCCGCCAGAAGAACAACCCGCTGTTTGTCGGCGATGCCGGCGTCGGCAAGACCGCGATCGCCGAGGGCCTCGCGCGCCGCATCGTGCATGGAGAAGTTCCCGACGTTCTCAAGAACGCCACGGTGTTCTCGCTCGACATGGGTACGCTGCTTGCCGGCACCCGTTACCGCGGCGATTTCGAAGAGCGTCTCAAGCAGGTGATCAAGGAGATCGAGGCCACGCCCGGCGCGATCATGTTCATCGATGAGATCCACACCGTGATCGGTGCGGGCGCCACCTCCGGGGGCGCGATGGATGCCTCGAACCTGCTGAAGCCGGCGCTGGCCTCCGGCACGATCCGCTGTGTCGGCTCGACCACCTATAAGGAATACCGGCAGTATTTCGAGAAGGATCGCGCCTTGGTCCGCCGCTTCCAGAAGATCGACGTGAACGAGCCGTCGGTGCCGGACGCGATCGAGATCCTGAAGGGGCTGAAGCCATATTTCGAGGAATACCACAAGCTCAAATACACCAACGAGGCCATCAAGGCAGCGGTGGAACTGTCCGCCCGCTACATCCATGACCGCAAGTTGCCGGACAAGGCGATCGACGTGATCGACGAGTCGGGTGCGGCCCAGATGCTGCTGCCGGATTCCAAGCGCAAGAAGACGATCGGTCTGAAGGAAGTCGAGTTGACGATCTCGACCATGGCGCGAATTCCGCCCAAGACCGTGTCGAAGGACGATGCCGAGGTGCTCCAGCATCTCGAGCAGACGCTCAAGACCGTGGTCTACGGCCAGGACAAGGCGGTGGAGTCGCTGTCGGCTTCGATCAAGCTCGCGCGGGCAGGGCTCCGCGAGCCGGAAAAGCCGATCGGCTCCTACCTGTTCTCCGGCCCGACCGGCGTCGGCAAGACCGAAGTGGCCAAGCAGCTTGCAGCCTCGCTCGGCGTCGAGTTGATCCGCTTCGACATGTCCGAATACATGGAGCGCCACACCGTCTCGCGGCTGATCGGCGCGCCTCCCGGCTATGTCGGCTTCGATCAGGGTGGGCTCCTGACCGACAGCGTCGATCAGCATCCGCATTGCGTGCTGCTGCTCGACGAAATCGAGAAGGCGCATCCGGACCTGTTCAACGTGCTCCTGCAGATCATGGATCACGGCAAGCTGACCGACCATAACGGCAAGCAGGTCGACTTCCGCAACGTGATCCTGATCATGACCACGAATGCGGGCGCCGCCGATCTCGCCAAGGGCACCTACGGCTTCACCCGTAACAAGCGGGAAGGCGACGACGTAGAAGCGATCAACCGGCTGTTCGCGCCGGAATTCCGCAACCGTCTCGACGCCATCATCGCCTTCGGCCATCTCTCGCAGGAGGTCATCGCCAAGGTTGTCGAGAAGTTCGTGCTGCAGCTTGAGGCGCAGCTCGCCGACCGTAACGTCACGATCGAGCTGTCGGACGAAGCGTCGCGCTGGCTGATCGCCAACGGCTATGACGAACTCATGGGCGCACGCCCGATGGCGCGTGTGATCCAGGAAAGCATCAAGAAGCCGCTCGCCGACGAGGTGCTGTTCGGCAAGCTCAAGGATGGCGGCCACGTCAAGGTGGTCGTGGTCAAGGAAGAAGGGCGCGACGCGCTCGGCTTCGAGTATCTCGAAGGGCCGGTTACGCCCAAGCCCGAGAAGCTACCGGCTGCGCGCGTCAAGGCCAAGCGCAAGCCGCCGCAGCGGAAGCCGAAGCCGCCGTCATCGGGCGGTGGTGGCGGCAAGGGCAATGGCGGCTCGGATCCGTCCGGCCGGGGCTCGGTGCCGAAAGTGCCGCTGAAGGTCTAGATCGAAAATGAAAACGCCCGGTCACAAGCCGGGCGTTTTCCCTTCAGGCGCCTCCGTCATTGCGAGCAAAGCGAAGCAATCCGGCGCTACCGATCAAAATGGATTGCTTCAGCGCTGACGCGCCCTCGCAATGACAGTCACGGATTTGCGTTCGATCCGTCGCGCCTCAGGCGCGCACTGCCGCGCTCTCCCGGATGTCCTGCAAACGCTGCGCGTTGCTGACATAGGCGCGGGCGGCCTCGGTGCCGAGCAGTTGCGGCGTTTCCACCTCGCCGTCGGTTGCCATGCTAAGCGCTGCGTCGGTATAGGCAAAGCGCTGCGGATCGCGCTTGATGCGCAGATAGATGCGCCGCAGCCGCACATAGAGCGCGACCCAGCGCGTCAGCTTCACCGCCGTCTCGGTCCAGTATCGCGGATAGAAGCGCCAGACCGGCTCGCGCGCGAATGTGGGCCTTCGGTCGCGTCGATATTTGAGCCGCAGGAAGCCGCTCTCGAGCGGATGAATCTGCTCGTAGTCGATGCTGCCCTTGAACCAGGTGATCAGGAACAGCGCGTTGCTCGCATTCGCCCCGGCCGCAGCGACGCGGCGCAGGACCGTCTCGATATGCTCGATCGTATAATAGCGCTGCCAGGCCAGCCGGTAGGCGTGTTCCCATTCGGCGCGGGCCATGCGCGGATGCGTCGTGCAGACATGGTTGAGGTCATACCGGTTCAGGTCCGGATCGAGCGGAGCGCCCGCGCGCTGCAGCTTGAGATGATCCTCGGAGCCGGGCAGGGGCGTCAGATAGAAAAACTCCAGCAGATCGACCGGCAGTTCCTGCTTGATGACGTCGATGTCGCGAAGGATCGACTCCACATTGTCGTTCGGGAAGCCGAGGATGTAGCCGGCATAGGTGATGACCCGCGCTTTCTTCCACGCCAGCAGCATCGCACGATATTCGGTGATCTTGTTCTGGCGCTTCTTGGCGCCCATCAGATTGTCGGGATTGATGTTCTCCAGTCCGATGAACACGCGGCGCACGCCGGCCAGCGCGCATTTCTCGATGAAGTTGGGCAGCTTGTGGCAGAGCGTGTCGACCTGGATGATGAAGCCGAGATTGAGCTTCTCCACCTGCCGCAGGTGGATCAGCCGGTCGAGAATCTGCTCCCAGTCCTTGTTGCGTGCAAAGTTGTCGTCAGTGATGAAGAAGCTGCGCAGCCCCTGGGCATAATTCACGCGGACGATCTGCTCGATGTCGTCGGGTGAGCGCCGCCGCGACACGCGCCCCTGCACATTGATGATGGTGCAGAACGAACACTGGTAAGGACAGCCGCGTCCGGCGTCGAAGCTCGTGACGCTCCCGGCCGTCCGTTGCGCGCGCTCTGCCGCCATCAGCGGGATCGGCGTGCCCTGGATGTTGGGAAGCTCGCTCATGAAATTGTAGAGCGGCTTGAGCGCGCTGGCGGATGCGTCGATCAGCACTTCGTCGAGCCGTCCTTCCGCTTCACCAGCAAACAGGGACAGGCCCATCGCCCGCGCGCGGTCGAGATCGGCATCAACGCCGTTCAGCATCGACAGCACGCCGGACACATGGAATCCGCCGATCGCCACCTTGATGCCGCGTGCGCGCAGCGGCTGCGCAATGTCGAGCGCACGCGGAAACTGGTTCGATTGCACGCCGGTCAGCATGACCATGCCGTCGCCAGCGTCCTCGATCATGCGCGCAAGACGCTCCGGACGGACGCGCGTGTTGGTCTCGTCGAGTGCGTGAATATCGATGACGACGTCATCGCCCAGGATACGGCGCTCGGCGCAATCCTTGGCGAGACCATAGAGCGAAGCCAGCGAGTTCGAGGGAATCGGGGAGCGCAGCCACTGAATGACGTAGCCCGCTTCGTCGTAATGCGACGGCTTCACCAGTATCAGGCAGAAATGCCGGGGCCGCCGCGTGTGAAACGAATCCCGCCCGTCCATGTGGCAGGCAGCGTACCACCTCCAGTAGCGGTTACCAGCGCAAACGGCTGACTTGGCGTGCAGTGCGGTGCGAAAGAGCGGCCCCTGCGGCGCTTTCTCCGAGCGCCGCGTCCGGTAGCCCGCTCCGGTTGATCATTGCGAATACTAATGTTTTCGGTGCTTGCGCCAGATCAAGGTCGTGGGCAGCGCGGCCCCTCAGCGTGTCGGAAAGAAAAGTTGTCCGGAGACGCAACATGGCCAGGATCATCGGCGCGATCGCAACCTCGCATACCCCCACCATCGGCTTCGCCTATGATCGCAACAAGGGCGACGATCCGGTCTGGGCGCCGATCTTCGAAGCCTACAGGCCGATCCAGCAATGGCTCGCGGACAGGAAGCCCGACGTCCTGTTCATGGTCTACAACGACCACGTCACGTCATTCTTCTTCGATCATTATTCGGCTTTCACGCTCGGGATCGACGACCGCTACGAGGTCGCGGACGAGGGTGGCGGAGCGCGTGCGCTGCCGCCGGTGAAAGGGCACGCTGCGCTCTCGCATCACATCGGCACGGCACTGATGGCCGATGAGTTCGACATGTCCTTCTTTCAGGATCGCGCGCTCGACCATGGCTGCTTCTCGCCGCTGTCGATGATGTGTCCGCATGAGCCTGAATGGCCGGTCTCGATCGTGCCGCTGCAGGTCGGCGTCCTGCAATTTCCCATTCCCTCGGCGCTGCGCTGCTGGAAACTTGGTCAATCGCTGAGGCGCGCGATCGAAAGCTACCCCGAGGACCTCAAGGTTGCACTGGTCGCGACCGGCGGCCTGTCGCATCAGGTCCATGGCGAGCGTGCCGGCTTCAACAATACTGAATGGGATGCGCAGTTTCTTGACCTGATCGAACGCGATCCGATCAAGCTCACGCAGATGACGCACGCGGACTTTGCGCGGCTCGGCGGCCTCGAGGGCGCGGAGGTCATCATGTGGCTTGTGATGCGCGGTGCGATGTCGGCAAATGTCCGCAAGATCCATCAGAGTTATTATTTGCCATCCGTCACCGGGATCGCGACTGCGATCTACGAGAACGAGGCGATGGAGGTGCCGGCCGGGACGGCGGAGCGGCATCGCGCCCATATCGGCGCGCAGCTGCAGGGCGCCGACGCGCTCACCGGGACCTATCCGTTCACGCATGCGCGGTCGCTGAAAGGCTATCGCATCAACCGGTTCCTGCATCGTCTGGTCGAGCCAGAGCATCGGGCGCTCTTCCTCGCCGAGTCGGAGAGGGCCTTCGCCGAGGCGCGACTGAGCGAGGAGGAGCGTGACATGATCCGCCGGAGGGATTGGCGTTCACTCATCCATTACGGTGCGAATTTCTTCATGCTGGAGAAGCTCGCGGCGGTAACAGGGTCATCCAACCTGCACATCTATGCGGGGATGCGGGGTGAATCGCTCGACGAATTCATGAAGACACGCAACGCGCCCGGCGCGATCTACTCGGTCGCGGGCAAGGAGGCGAAGAGCTTCTCCTGGGACAATGCCAAGGATACGCGTGTGAAGGCGAAAGCCGACGCCTGACGCCGCTTGTCTTGATAGCAGGTCGATAGAATCCCGCGGCTCCTTCGTCGCCTCGCGCTGTTGCGACGATAGCAATGCGCCACAAGATCGTGTTGTGCTGCACCACGATACCCGAGTGCGTTGCACACCAATGGCTTTTTCCTGGGGAGGAACTGCCACTCGCTGCTTTTGTTGATTTGTTGCCGCATTTTTGCGGGCAACAATGATGGGGTGGGGTGAGTGGAAATGTCGGCAACTGACGCACGCGTTATCAAGGGCAAGGTGAGAGAGTTCCGCGCGCGCGCGGAGCGGGCCAAGCTGAAGGCGGAGGCGACGTCCGAAGTGATCGCCAAGCGCCTGTTCGAGGACGCCGCGCGGCAGTTCGACGATATGGCCGACAAGCTGGAGAAGCACGGCCGACCCTACTGACGAGCGCAGCGGCCCGCGCGGGAGACGTCTGCCAGCATCGCGAACGCGGCGGGCTGACGAAGCGACATGCGATGTCGCTGACGATACTCTTATCGACAATGAGAACTATACCTAAGCGTGCCGTGGTGACGCATTGATTGAGGTCGAAAGTCTTCACTGTCCGACCCGTCTATGGCACGTTTTGCCTTCGAATTGTGACTTGAAAGCCTGCGCCGAAAAACCGGGAGGCGCCGATGACGTCAACACTTCGAACCTTTGTCGCGATCCTGATCTTGTTGCTGGTGTCGCCGCTCCCCGCAACCGCGCAGGATAGCACTCCACCTGCGGCTCCGGCCGAGGAGCTATTGAAGCCTGCAGAGGTCGAGGCGCTCGTCGCGCCGATTGCGCTTTATCCGGACAGTCTGCTCTCGCTCGTGCTGATGGCGTCCACCTATCCGCTCGAGGTGGTGGAGGCGCAAAGATGGTTCGAAGCCAACAAGAAGCTGAGCGAAGACCAGCGCAAGGCGGCGGCCGAAAAACAGGACTGGGATCAAAGCGTCAAATCGCTGATCGCAACGCCGTCCGTGCTCGAGATGATGAGCACGCAACTGCAATGGACCCGCAAGCTTGGAGACACGGTGCTTGCGCAGGAAGCGGACGTCATGGACGCGATCCAGAGGTTGCGCGGGAAGGCCCATGCGAGGGACAAGCTCGTCACCAACAAGCAGCAGAAGGTCACCGTCAGCAATGTCGGAACGCGGCAATACATCGCCATCGAGCCGGTCGATCCGGGTGTGATCTATGTGCCGTATTACGAGCCCGCTGTTGTGTTCGGTGACTGGCTCTACCCGGATTACCCGCCGTACTTTTTCGGGGTGCCGGGGTATATCGCGGGCGGCGTGATCGCGGCCGGCATCGCATTCGGCGTCGGTTATGCGCTCGGACGTTGGGGCCGCGGCTATTGGGGCGGGGGCGTAAACTGGAACAACAACTTCATAAGCGACGGTCGCGGCCAGCGCTGGGATCATCGCCCCGAGCACAGGCGCGGCGTGAAATACAGCAGCGACCGCATGCAGCAACGCTTCGGCGAAAAGGGCGGCGGCAGGGATCAGTTGAACTTCCGCGGCAAGGATGGCCGTCAGGTGATCAAGCCCGGCGGCGACCGTGGCAAGATTGGCGATGGCAAGGTCGGCGATCGCACAAAGGCGGGCGATCGCGCTGCCAAGGGTGTGCGTGAAAAAGGCGCGCGCGACGCCAACCGCGCCCGATCGGCCCAGCGCCCAGCGCAACGCACCGGAAACCGCAACCGTGCCGCACCGCGGCATCAGGCCCAGCGCGGCCGGGCGGCTGCACGCCAGCCGAGCCGTGCCCGGGTGAGCGCGGGAGGCGGTCGCGGGTCGATCAGCCGCGGCGGTGGCGGTGGTCGCGCCGCATTCAGGGGCGGTGGTGGCGGCGGGATCCGTGCCGGCGGTGGAGGAGGCTTCCGCGGCGGTGGCGGTCGCGGCGGTGGCGGACGTGGCGGCGGGCGGCGGTCCGATATCCGGCTGAAGCAGGACATTGCGCTGGTCGGGCGGCTTGACAGCGGCCTCGGCCTGTATCGCTTCCGTTACCGTGGAGATCCGCAGACCTATGTCGGGGTCATGGCGCAGGATGCGCAACTGGTTCGGCCGGACGCGGTGACGCGCGGACGCGACGGTTATCTACGTGTCCGATACGAAAGGATCGGCTTCGAGCTGCAGCCTTATGAGTCGTGGGAGGCGCGCGTCCGGGGCGCGCAACATCGCTAGCCGATTTCGCCGCGCACAGCAGAGAGCAGGCGACTGCTCTCTGCACGCCTAGTCTCACGCGCCGGCAGCCTGCTTCGGCATCAGCGCATCATCGAGTTGCGCTGCACGCTTCGCCGCCGGTCGATCCGCGATCTTCGCATAATAGGCCTGGAAGGCCGGCCGCTTTTCGACCGTGCCGAACTGCATGCCGAAGCCAAGGTGCGAGCCGACATAGAGGTCCGCGGCGGTGAAGCGGGCACCGGCAATGAACGGCATCCGTGTGACCGCGTATTCCAGCGTATCGAGCGCAGACTTCAGGTTGCCGTAGCCGATGGCAGCCGCGCGATCGGCGGGCGGCGTCATGCCGAAGGCGTTATTGGTGACCGCATATTCGAAGGGACCTGCGGCGAAGAACATCCAGCGATAAAAATCTGCGCGTTCGGACGGCTTCGGTGCGAGACCCGCATCCGGAAAAGCTTCCGCGAGATAGACGCATATCGCGGCGTTCTCCGTGACGACCTTGCCGTTGTGCGTGATCGCGGGAACCTTGCCCATTGGATTGATCGCGAGATAGGCGGGCGCCTTCATGGTGGTTGCGTAGTCGAGAATTTCGGCGCGATAGGGGGCGCCAACCTCTTCCAGCATCCAGCGAGCAACACGACCGCGCGACATCGGGTTGGTGTAGAGAACGATTTCGTCTGACATGGGCACTCCTCAAAGAAAAGAACATGACAGGAACATTGGTGTCGTGTCCAGCGGCAGCCTGGACTCGGCCGGTCGAGCGGGGATGGCGGTTCATCCAGCTAAATGACCGGAGAAATCGACCGAGCTTGGCCGTTAGCCGTTGTTCTTGTGCGCGGCCTTCAGCATTGTGCGGCCGATGCCGGACTTCTACAAAATGGACTTCGCGACCTACTCCGCCGCCTTTTTCGGCGGCTTTCGTTCGGCATGGCTTTCGGTCTTCGCCTATGTGCTGTTCGGGACCTATGTCGGCATCGGCGCGCTGGCCTATGATTTCAATTTCAGCCTCACATGGGTGACATTGTCGACATTGGTGGTCTGGGCCGGTCCGGCTCAGGTCATCCTGATCTCGACTCTCGGCGGCGGGGCGCAACTCATTGAAGTTGCAGTGGCTGTCGGGCTCAGCGGCGTGCGGCTCCTGCCGATGGTCGTGTCGCTCATGCCCTTGCTGCGCGGTCCGCAGACGAAGTCCTATCAGCTGCTGCTGCCGGCGCATTTCACCGCGGTCAGCATGTGGGTCGAGTCGATGCGGCTTGCGCCGCTGATGCCGGTCGAGCGCCGCATTCCGTTCTGCAACGGAATCGCTTTCGGCTACATGACCTCGGCGATGATCGCGACCGTCATCGGCTATTATCTCGCCGCGCAACTGCCCGATCTTCTCACCGCGGCGTTGCTGTTTCTCACGCCGATGTCGTTTCTGGTTTCGATCGCGCGCAATTCCAGCATGCTGGTCGACCGGCTGGCGCTCGTGCTCGGGCTCGTTCTCGGCCCCGTTCTCGCGTACAGGAATATCGAGCTCGACGTGATGTGGGCAGGGATCGCCGCCGGCACGATCGCGTATGTCGCTCATCGCATCCGGGAGAGCCTGCGATGAGCCTCATGACGTCGGAGCTCTGGCCCTATGTGGTTCTGATCCTCGTCGGCTTTCTGCCGAATGAAATCTGGCGCTTGCTGGGCTTCGCGGTCGCGCGCGGCATCGACGAGGGGTCGGAACTGTTTGTCTGGGTGCGGGCGGTGGCGACCGGAGTGCTCGCCGCGGTCATCGCCAAGCTGATTTTCTTTGCGCCGGGAGCCCTCGCAACGGTACCGCTGTCGGTGCGGCTCGTCGCAATGGTGGCGGGCTTTGCCGGATTTATCGCATTCCGCCGCTCGGTCTTCGCCGGTGTCGCTACCGGTGAAGCGGTTCTGATCCTCGGCGCGTTCCTGCTCCCGAAGCTGTAGCGGTCACACCGATTGCATGGCCTCGGCGAGCTTTTTCGCCTGATCGGCAAGCACCTCGGGCTTTTCCTTTTCGCTGGCCGGCGGCTTCATTGGCACGCCTTCCTTGCGCGGGATCACATGCACGTGGAGGTGGAACACGACCTGGCCGCCGGCATTCTCGTTGAATTGCTGCACTGTCACGCCGTCCGCCTGGAAAACCTTCATGCCTGCTCTGGCGACGCGCTGTGCCACCTTTGCGACGTGGGCGAGGTCATCCGGATTCACATCGAGAAGGTTGCGCGCCGGGCTTTTCGGGATCACGAGCGCATGCCCGGGCGCGCGGGGCATGATATCCAGAAAGACCAGCGCGCGATCGTCTTCGTAAATCTTGTGGCAGGGCAATTCGCCGCGGATGATCTTGGCGAAGATATTATTCGGGTCGTAATCCGGCATCGTCCTCACTCCATAGGCAATCGTATTGACGCAATCGTTGCGGAAAACCGGTGCCCACTTTTTCGGGATCATGCGTCAGTCTTGCGGAAAGGCGTCAAGCCTTCAAGCTCGCGGCCGGCCGCATCCACATAGGCGCGCTCGTGCGTGAGATAGTCGGCGATGGCGCGTCGCAGCGCCGGATCGTCGATGTAATGGGACGAATAGGTGGTCACTGGCACATAGCCCCGGGCGAGCTTGTGTTCGCCTTGTGCTCCAGCCTCGACGGTGGCGAGCTTGTTGGCGATCGCGAAATCGATGGCCTGATAATAGCAGAGCTCGAAATGCAGGAAGGGGTGGTGCTCGATCGCGCCC
>Ga0180218_1000817_pt1 | contig 22938 bp, 19 predicted proteins | sample eDN3rd37CKraftBY_FD_151334 | JGI IMG/M metagenome (GOLD analysis project Ga0180218, IMG submission 151334) | Enriched backyard soil microbial communities from Emeryville, California, USA - eDNA 3rd pass 37_C Kraft BY (version 2) (version 2) | ecosystem: Environmental > Terrestrial > Soil >...
CGCATCACCTCGACTGCTTCACGCAGCAGGCCTTCGGTGTCCCAGCCGAAGGTTTCGGCCTGGGCGACGGACTTGACGATGGTCTCCCAGCCACCGAGGTCGTGCACCCAGCCGAACTGCCGCTCGGTGAGGATCCGGCCGAGGAGTGCTTCGGTGTAGTCCTCGTACAGAGTTGACACGGCCAGTTCGTAGACCTCGGTGACCTGTGACCACGAGGCGGCCTTGCGCTGGGCCTGTTCGATCATTTGGTGGGCGGTGCGCTGTGAACCATCGCGTTCGAGGATCTTCGCCAGCAATCCGATCGCACCGGGGTGCTCGTCCTGGGCATGTTCGAAGTCCCAGTCGGGGAGCTCGTCGTGGGCGGCGTAGACGATGTTGGCGAGTTTGCCGCGAGTCAGTGCGACGTACAGCGATTGCCGATCCATGTTCGCTGCGGCGAGCACGTGGCAGTGGCCGACGGTCATGCCCTGGGAGCGGTGCACGGTCGTCGCGTACCCGAGTTGCACGTTCTCGGTGATGTAGTCGGCGGCGACGGTGACTTCACCTGAGCTGATGTTGTTGCGCAGGCGCAGCGATCCGTCGGTGCCGATCTCGGCCACGGTCCACAGATCGCCGTTCTTCACTCGACCAGATTTGTTGCCCTCGGAGTCCTTCACGACGTACTTGGAGTTGTTCTTGCGGGTGACCACCACGTCTCCGACGGCGGCTTCGAGACCGTCGGCGAGGACGACACCGGGGCCGGTGACGGTGCCGCCTGCGCGGTAGTAGGCGGCGGCCTTCTCGTTGAGTTCGCGCACCAGATCGTTGGTCGGGGCGACCATCAACGTGACATGGCCGGCCTCGACGTCGGCGACATAGGCGTCGAACACCATGTCCGCCAGCTCGTGGGCCATGCCTTCGCGGATGCGGTCATTGCGTTCGTACCAGTCGAGGGCGTCGACGTTGCCGCTGCGCAGCAGCAGGCTCGCGTCGGCTTCGCCGTCGGTGGCGAACCGGTGCACCTTCTCAAGGAACGGGGCGCCGGTCAGATCGGCGAGATCGCGCAACACGCCCCCGGCTTCGACGGAGGCGAGCTGCTGCGGATCACCCAGCAGGCGCACCACCGCACCGGCGTCGACCGCGATGCGTGTCAGGTCTGCCAGATCCCGGGCCGAGGCCATGCCCGCCTCGTCCACGAGCAGCAAGCTGCCCTTCTCGATGCCGGTCGCGATACCGGCACGGTGGCGGGTGAGCACGTCGGCGATGGTGCGGCCCTGCACCGAAATCTCTTCTCCGAGCACTTCGGCGGAACGGGCGGACGGGCCCAGGGCGACGACTGGTCCGTGCGTGGCCTCCCATGCGCGGGCGATCACCGTCGCGGCGGTGGTCTTGCCGGCGCCGGCCGCTCCGACTGCGACCGCGACGCGTTTCTTCGCGGTGAGGAAGTGTTCGATCATGGCGATCTGGTCGCCGCCGAGGCTGTGGCCAGCTTTCTTCTCGGCGCGGCGGATCTGGCGTCGGATCACGAAGTCGGAGACGGTGCGCTCATCACCGGTCTCGGCTTGTCGGCGCATGAAGTCCTCGGCGTCGAGGACTGATTGTGCGGTGTACCGCATCTCGGCGCGGTCCACGAGATGACTACGTACCAGGCCGCGTTCGATGCGTTCGGTGATGCGCTCCGGTCCGCGATGCTCCTCCGTGAAGGTCGGCAGGCAGTAGTCCCGCAGGGCGAGTTCGAGGGCGTTGTCGTACATCGCCCGTAGCTCGTCGTCGTGGGCGAAACTGAACTCGCGTAGCTGCCGATCGAGTTCCGCGGACAGGGAGAACACCGTCCAGGTGCCCACCTTGCGCGAGAGCGTATCGACCGTCTTCTCCACCACGGCGGGGACCTGATCCGGGGACAGATCGGGGCGGCGATCGCGCTCGTCCTGCACAGCATCGACCAGTTCGCCGGGATCGCCGCCAGCGAGGATCGCCTCGGCCCGCTCGCGCCATTCGGCCCGCAACTCGGACAGCGAACGCGGTGGATTCTTGGCGTTGCGGGTGTCGAGGGTGGCCTGTTGCGCGTGGGCGTACTGCACCTTCTTCGGCGGGTTCTTGCCGTACTTGGCCTTGTACTCACGCGCTAGTTCTTCTTGGCGGGCCTCGATCGCGGAGCGGCGCGAGAACTCTTCGATGAGCGTCAGCGGGATGCCATCGACCTCGTGGACCGGCAGCTTGCCGACCGGTGTATCGGGCCTCGGGACGAAGGTGACACCGAGCTGCCGGGCGACCAGATCGGCGACCCGGGTGTTGTACTTCTCTGACCCGGCGACGTTCGCCTTGTAGAGGATTGTGCCGTCGATGGTCGTCCACTTGCTCTCGGCGAAGACCCGGTTGAGCACGGCGCAGTGGGTGTGCAGGTTCGGGTCCGCGGCGCGGTTGTCGTAGTGATCGAACCGGGCCACCAGCAAACCCTCGGTCTTGATCTTGCGGGCACCGCCGGCGCCGCGGCGGGTGTAGATCACCTCGTTTTCGATCCACTCCAGCGTCTCGGACACCGCCTGCGCGTGTGCCTGCTCGACCGCTGCCTTGATCCGTTGGTCTCCGAGGCCCCACAACAGGGAGATGGACTTGGCAGGAGTGAATACCAGGTCATAGCCGGCTACCGAGGTGCGAGTCTTGCCGTACTGCTCGGTGATGAACTGCCAGATGTCGTCGTCGCTGAGCAGGGCGGCGCGCTCACCGTTGACGCGATGAAGGTGCTTACGGGCGGTGGAGAACTGGATGTCCCTCTTGGTCTGAGTGTCGGGGTAGTCGCCGTGTTGCGCCTTGTAGGCACTGCACAATTCCTCAACGTCGTTGACGTATTCCTGACTCTTCTGGAACCACGAGAATGCACGACCCAGAGCAGTCCGCCGCGACCACTCCAACCGCTCCTCGAGCGGGGCGTCCGCGTTCGGCCGCGTGTCGAATGCATCAGGCGTGCGGGCGGCACCGAACACCGACCGCATCGCCGATTCGGTGATTTCGGTGCCGATCTCGACGCCGACCTTCTCAGCCAACTTGCCGCACCAGATGCCGGGTGGGGTTCCCTTCGCGAGGTAGTACTCGACCGCATCAGGCTTGCGGGACTCGGTGGCGTCGCCCTTGGCAACATGCTTGGTCAGATAGACATAGCCGTCCCCAGCATTGAGCTTGTGGACGGTCATCACGGCGCCGATTATGCCATGTCGCACCTTTAGTGCATGAGGTGTGTAGAGATTCTTAGGGCGAACGAGTTCGCCCTAAGGGCGGACAGGGCCTCGATGATCCTGTCCGAGCAGCGGAGCTGCGTGTGTTAGGCACGTGGGCGTCACGGTTCGTCGGTGTGGTGATCGGATCTGGACGTCGATGGATCGTCTTCGGTTCCGATCGTCGGCCTCCCCGCAGTTGGCGTGGGCCGCTACACTTCCTGCCTATGGCCTCGACTTCCCAATCGGCATCTCGCCGCTCACTTCGTCCGCACACGACGCCGAACGTTCGGGAAAACGCCCGCCGTCAACGGGAGCGACTGCTCGCTCGTCAGGCGGAACTCGAAGCGTTGGCCGGTCCCATCCATGAAGCGACGGACAAGCTGTCGAAGCTCGAAGCAACGGTCGCCTCGCGGGCACAGGCTCCGCTGAAGAAGATCGAGCGTCTCGAACAGACCCGGGATCGTCGCATCAAGAAGATCCAAGAGGAGTACGCGGCGAAGATCGCCGAGATCCAGCGGGAGATGGAAGCCGGCACGGAGACGTTGACTCCGCAGGAGCGCGAGCAGGAATCGGCGTTGCTGTGCGAGTACGCGGAAGCGATCGTGACGTTCAGTCGCAGCGCCTCGGCGTCGGAGCTGGCACCGTTGCTCGGCGTGAGCGCCCGCGAGGCGAAGACGCTCATCTTGCAAGCGCAGGCGGATCTTGGTGTCGGCGATGTCGCCACGGCGGCTGCACCGTCGTCCGACGACGAGCAGACGGTGCCTGCGGCGTCGTGATGCTGCGGTCATGAGTGACGACGTGGAGCCCGCGCTCGACATCGGGTTTCCAGATCTCGACATCGAGTTCGTCACTGAGGAATCCGAGGAGCGGCCGCGGCGGGTCCGGGTGGTGGACAACTCGCTGCGGCCCTCGAAGACGAACATCGCGGCGTTCTGGTCGAAGGTCGTCAAGTCCCCGACGTGTTGGTATTGGGTCGGCGCGATCAGTGCACCCGACGGATACGGGCGGTTCAACTTCCAGCGTGAGAACCGGCAACGCACGATGCTTGCGCATCGCTTCTCGGTGGAGTTGGTGCACGGGCCTCTGGCACCGGATGTGGTATGCGAGCACAAGTGCAACGAGCCGTTGTGCGTGCGTGTGGGGTCGGAGCATCTGGTGGAGTCCACGCACAGCGAGAACGTGCGCTATGCAATCGCTCTCGGTCGTCTATCCGGACACGCGCTTCTCAACGGACAGGGGCGTACCCGATACGAACGGTCTCTGGCAGTTCGAGAGGCGCTCCAATGCGGATACGACGCAGAAGCACTGCTTCGTGCGAAGACTGATCCAGGTACCTCTCAACAAACCCTCTTTTGAGACACTGCCGTACCCGCCCTAGATAGGACAGATGATTGGATCAGATCGGGACAGCGCGCGAGGCCGAGCAGAACGCCGCATCCTTCATGCGCGGGCTCGGTTTCCGTGATGCAGCTGTGACGGCCAACGGTGCGGATGGAGGCATTGATGTGTCCTCCCTCGATGCAATCGCTCAGGTAAAGAACTGGTTCAAGCCCGTTGGCCGACCGCCACTCCAGCAGCTTTTCGGTGCACGCGGTAACCGATCGAATCAGAAGATGCTGTTCTTCGCGCGCTCTGGCTACGCGGCAACTGCACGTACGTATGCCGATTCCCACGCCATCGCACTTTTCATCTTTGACCACGCGGGCTCCATCACTGCCATCAACGACAGTGCGCAGTCGATGAAAAACACCTCGTCCGGCTATAGCCTCGCCGAAGATGTGGCCACCGCCGCCCGCTACGCCCAGGCCACACGTGACTACAACTCGAAGGAGTCCATCGCTGCTCGCGCGGCACAAGCCAAGCGGAGAGCATGCGAAGTTCAAGCGGAACGAGAAGAGTTGCAGGCCCTCGAAGCCCATCGAACTGCAGTCCACTCCGCTATTGAGCTGTTGCAGCAGCTTGGATTCGGAACGCGCCTCGATACCTACCGGACTGATTCTCTCGACGAGGACGCAGAAGTCCGCTCAGTCAGCGCCGTCGCGAGAGTCCGAACGGGAGGCCATCGAGTGACGAAGGAGGTCTTGGCGAACTTGCACGATGTGCCTGGAGCGCACAAGAAGAAGATGTTCTTTTTTTCCGACTCCACCTATACCGACACCGCTCTGTCGTATGCCGACGAAGCGGGCATCGCACTGTTCCACGGTGGTAACCCAGCGAATAAGGTAGCGCGGGAGCATCTGGCTACGAGGAACACTTCGCCTACCCGGCCTGTCTCGAGCCTCTATCAGAACCCCTTCTTCCTCAAGCGCCAGAAATAGTCCCTTTTGTATCGAACCGTCACCCACCTTGTCTCCGTCCCTATTGTCGATGGTAGGGAGTCGAAGGATGCGCTGTCCCTGGAAGGTCGAGCGGATATTCACACTGGTTCTGCGCGAGGCTGGTGATACCACCTGCTTCAGCAGTTCGAGGATTCGTTGACGCTGTTCTCCGAAGGGGACTCTACGATCGCAAATGTGTCGACTCCTGAATCCACATCTGCGGAAACGGTTCCGGATCCTGCTCTTGTTGAGGGCGACAAGGCCGATATACTCGCTCGCACCGTGGCCGCGATTGATGCCGGTGACCTTGAGCAGGGCCGGCAAATCCTGCGCAGCGAGTATCCCTTCACCCCGGTAGCGAAGAACTCGCGTCAGTACACCGAACGCCAATGCTTGCGCGTGTTCTACCGGGACGGTTTCCTCGATCGCTACAGCGGGACCAAGCTCGTGCACCCGGCTGCCCTGCGCACGCTGTCGCTGATCCTGCCGGACGAGTTCCCGGCGCATCCGAACTGGCAAATGTCGCAGTCGCATTTCGCGTTCTGGGAGCTGTTTCCGACCATCGACCATCTGGTCCCGGTCGCGCGTGGCGGCGTCGACGCGGAACCAAACTGGGTGAGCACCTCGATGCTGCGCAACTCCGCCAAAGCGCACTGGACACTCGCGGAACTCGGGTGGAGCCTCACCGCGCCCGGGGACCACAGAATCTGGGACGGCCTGTCCGGCTGGTTCGTCGGCTACGTCGAGGCCCACCCGGAGTTGATGGCCGATAAGTACCTGGCTCGTTGGTTCCGCGCGACGATAGATGTGCGCTCTACCCTGAGCTAACCCGTATGCGGTGATCACGCGCTGCAGATAGTCCTGCGGGTGCTCGCGAGGCTCGGTTGATTGCGTGGTCCGTCGGGCGCAGACGTTGTGGACGTTTTCTATCCGGTGCGGGTCTGCGCATGCTGCGCGGCGGTCGCTGCCAGTTCGACCGCCTGAGTTTTGCCTTGCCCGCTGCCGAGCAGGGATCCCGGACGATAGGTGATCTGCACGATCGAGGATCCGACCCGGGCGCTGACCCAGTAGCTCGAGCTGGCGGGCACATCCGGATACCGGACCATGGCCGTGGTCTGCATACGAGCAACAACCTCGTCGCCGACCACAGCGTCGAAGGGTTCCTGGCTCATACCGAAGGTGTAGCCGGCAGTCCCAGCGCCCATCTGCCAGAACACACACTGCTCGACGACGTCTCGATACGCCGCCAATGCGGTCGCCGCGGCCTGCTCGTCCCGATAGACGAACGCCTGGCTGGTGATCGCTTCGACTTCGGCGGCCTGGTCGAAATACCAGCCGGCATCGACCTGGTCGATCATCTCGTCGGTGCGCAACGTCCAGGATTGGTTGCTGCACTCCGGTTGTGATGCGTCCTGCCGCTGCGTCGACTCGGGATCGCCATCGTCATCCGGTTTCCATCCTGCTCCGGGCAGCTGGTCCGTGGAGAGGACCAGCTGGTCCGCGGCGAGAGGGGTCGAGGTCGTCGGTGCCGTAGACGTCGTCGATGTTGCAGAGGTGGGAACATCCGACGGCGACACGGTATTGCTCGTGGGGGAGACCGCTGACGCCGAGGTAGTCGAGAGTGGTTCCTGCGTCGCCGTGTCGGAGTCGCTGCTGGACGAGCACCCGGACAATCCCAGCACGATCGCGCCGACCACAGACACCGTCGGTGCCCAACGCCGAGTTATTCCTTGACCGGTTCTCAACACGAAGTACGAGGCTAATCGACCACGCTCCCTGCCTGTCCGAAGCGGCGTGTAGGCGAGTTCGGACAGCGGTACGCGGCGGCGAGGTCGGGCGCCTGGTCGTCGCCCATCCCGACGTCACCGGCCGTCACCAGCTCGAGCGTGGGGCAGGCACCGGGAGCCGGATTCGACGTCGACGCTCAGATAGGTCACGTCGGTGTGGTGCTGAGGGAGTTCCGGTCAGTTCGCTGCCGGTGATCTCGGTGCCGGCGCGAAGGGTCGATGCCCGCCTTGTGTGTCGCCCGGATCAATTACGGTGCACTCATGTCCGCCGCTGCTGATCTGTCGCTGGTGATCGAGGCCGTGCGTGGTCTCGACCTGCGTCCGCGCCGGTGGCAGTGGGTGAGTCTGAGTTTGTGCGTCGTCGATGCGGTCTACAGCATCGGCGCCCACTACGACCGGCATGTGCTGCCGGTGGTGCGCCGGGTCGCCGCCGATGCCGACATCGAGACACCGTCCGTGCCACCACCGGTCACCGACCTGGCCGATCCTTTACCGCTCGAGGCATTCCTGGATCGCTACGACACCGTCGACGCGCTGCTGGCAGTGACGAACAACCGGCAGCGCACCTCACCGCGCGGGGGCATCCTCAAGGCCGAAGCCGTACTGCAGTACGCGACGATCCTCCATGAGCACGGGATCCGGACACTCGACGATGCTCGCGTCCTGCTCGACGACCCGCAGCGACTCGACACGGTGGAGACTGCGTTGCGGACCGTTCCCGGTGAAGGCGGCTTCGGGGTGCGCCGCGGCTATCTGTGGATGCTCGTCGGCGACGAGGACACCATCAAACCCGACCGAATGGTGCTGCGGTGGTTGGCCCGCAACGGCGCTGACGTCGACGCTGTCACCGCCCGTACCTTGCTCTCCGAACTCGCCACCGAGGTCACCAGGGTGCTCGGCCGACGCGTCACCGCCTGGGAGATCGACCATGCCATCTGGACATCGGCGCGGTCGGTGCGCACCGAACTGCACACCGACCAGGACGAGCCTCGCTTGGAGGATCCGTTGATAGACCCGACTACTCGAGGGATGGATGCGATGGCCGAGCTCGCCGATATCCGCGACCGCTTGGACACGGTCCTGGCCACCCTCGGTGGACAGTCGTCCCGTCGCGTGGTCGTCGACCTCGACGATCCGGACGAGCCGGATCTGCACTTCGTGTTGACCGCAGCGCTGCGGGAGTGGGCCGACGATCTTCGCCACCAGCTCCAGGACGATCCCGAGCATCCGAACCGGGCGGATTTCCTGCGCTGGGCCGAGGCTGCGGACCGGCTGCACGAACGCATCGACGAGGCCCTGTAGGACAACTTCGCCCTGCCGTCATCTGCAGGCAGTAATGGCCATAGGACCGCAGACAAGACGGGAGGATCGGCATGGTGGAACGGTCACAGGTAGAGAAGCAGTTATACGACGCGATCAAGCACGGCATCCGCCCGAGTGAAAGCGAGCTCGAAGCGATCATGAGCGGTGAGAGTGTGTCCCGGTCGCAGTCGCCGGCGGTCGATTTCGTGTTCCCCGACGATGCGGAGCGCGACGGTCTTTGACGGCGTGCGCGTGGTTATGCTGTGCGCTGCAGGACGTGCGCCAGCGCCGGTCAGGCTCGATGCCTGATCGACGCTCCAGCGCAACGGGCGAGGCCCCCGGAACTACCGATTCCGGGGGCCTCGCCTGTGTTGTGGTGTCAGATCCAGTCGCCGCTGGGCGCGGGGAGCTCGACCCGGAACTTCTCGCGGGCGATACCGACCCCGGTGCCTGCGAGCTTGCGGATCATCGTCGGGTGCAGCCCTGCGGTGAGGGCTTGCTCGAGCAGTCCGAGCATCCGGGTGTCGCACAGCGGATGCTGGGTCGCTTCCTGTCGGGCCGCGGTGAACGCGCTTCCGGCGGCCGGTCCCTGGAAGTTCACGTAGGCGAAGAACCCGGCGACGGTCAACGCTGCCACACGCTCGCGGGTGCGCAGCTTGCTGGCGATCACTTCCATCGTCTCGGAGGCAACGTTCGGGTCGATCACCGCCAGTCCCAAGATGGCGTCACGGGCGTGGATGTCGGTGGTGAGCAGCAACCCGACTTGTGCGGCGAGAGCGGCATCGGGGGTGGTGCGGGTGCTCACCAGCTCGGCCAGCTCGCGGATGATGTTGCTCGCGAACTCCTCTCCCAGCGTCTCTTTCGCGGCGCGGGCTCGTCGGCGATCGGTGACGGTTACCGAGACCTTGCGGCGGTAGCGGGCGGTGAGCTCGGAGCGGTCGCGGGCGATTGTGCGGCCGCTCAGGACGGTCGCGGCGCCCACCTCGGTGGTGGCGGGGTCGGGGACCGTGCCGGTCTCGAACAGCCCGCGCATGTCGGTCCAGGTCTCGCCGCCGCGAATGCTCGGGGTGTAGAAGCTGCCCCACACATCGGCTCCGGCGCCGAGCAGCATCGCGATCACCCGCTCGGACTCGTCGAGCACCTCGTGGAAGGTGCGGTTTTCGGCGATCACGATGACGTACACGCCCTCGGTGTCATTGGAGCGGTCGATCGCGGCGGTAACGAGCGGGTGGTCCATCTCGCCGAAGTCCATCCGGGCAATGTGGGACAGCCGGTCGCCCGCAAGGAAGACCAGCACGACCGACTTCGACGGCACGAATCCCAGCATGGACGGGATGGCAGCGATCATCTCGCCGGTGTTGTCAATCTTGATGGGCTCGGTCATAAGACCACTCCTTCGATTGTCGGGGCGGACCTGCTCGGCCCGCCTGTTCTTGGTGCCCTTCTGGCAAGGAGATGACGACCTGCACAGGGCCGCGGGAGTGCAACCCCCGGACGGAAAAATCTTTCGAGGAGCGAAGCGGGGAAAGAATTTTCCGGGGCCGTCAGGCCGCGCAGCGCCGGGGGTTGTGCGAAGCGGACCGCAGGTCAAAATCGGATGGCCAGAAGGGCACCTTCTCGGAGTTGTTGTGGAGGGCGGCGCGTCAGCGACGCTCGTTTCGGTGGATACCGCAGGTGGCCCTCGGGTCCCTGCCCGTTGTCGGCTGCCAGGACTCGATAGTCTGAAGACAGTCCGTACCGGGGTGAATACCTGCATCCCGGTACGGACCTTCTTGTGTCAGATGGTGAGCAGACGCCGTAAGGAGGTCATCAAAGCTCCTCTCGCTGCTCCAGCCGTGACCGGCCGCACCATTTACGCTGAAAGCGGTCAACCGGCAGGTCAACGCACTGCGATACCGTTCACGAACTCGATCGCGACTACGGACCCGATCTGGAGCATTGAGCTCAGCACCGACACGGCGGCACAGTCGTGGTGCTGCCGCGCCACCGCTTCGCGCCGGCTTGCCCTCGCAATGATCGGGGCCGGGGACAAGATCGGAACCCGCTCGGTGGCCTGTGGAGGCAGCTCGGCGCAGCCGTTCCGTTCGGAGACCGGCTGGTCCGTGGGGGTAGGCGAGTCGGTAGTCTGGCGGCGGCTCGTCTCAGATCGAGAACAGACCGATTAGGTGCCAGATGGTCCGGGCGGTGCAGTGGTGGACCTCGAAGTCGATGGGCCAGTGCGCCTCCACGGTCAGCGTGGTCGCGTCCCGATCTTCGGTGAGCACTTCGACGTACAGGCCGTCGATGCCGTGCACGGCGGCGAAGCGCAGCCGCCCGACGCCCGCATCCCAGATCAGCAGACCGTCCTCGAGATCGGTCCATGTCTCCAGGCAGGTGTCGAGGTCGGCGGAGTCGATGCGTTCGGCGTCGGCCAGGTCCGACGCAGCCTCCTTCAAGGCGGCGCGGTGTCCCTCGGTGAACGGCACTTGGCGGCGCTTGCTGTGCAGGTCGCGGCCGATTAGGTCGATTCTCGGGGTGTCGCTGTAGACGATGGTGTAGTTCATGATGGTGCCCTTCCGGATGGTGGGGTGGCGGGTCACTGGATCTGTCGGCAGTCGCGGCATTCCCAGCCGCCGGGCCTGCGGAGGCACGTTCGGCGTTCCTCGCAGAGCCAGCAGCGTTGGTTGGGGCGTTCTTCCTCGCCGTGTTCTTGCAGCACGGTGGTGGTGGGCTTGGTGGCGCGGCGGTACTGCTCGCAGTCGGTGGCGGTGGTGTCGGGGTCGAACGTGTGTCGCGACAGCAGCCGGTACATCTCGCGCAGCTCGGTGTCGCGACGGTCGAGGTCGGCGGTGGTGTAGCTCGGCGGCCGGTCGGTTTCGTGCAGGTAGTCCCCGAAAACGGTGCGGCAGGTCTGACACACGTCCAGTTCCTCGGCGACGGGCTGTCGGCATCCGGGAAGGATGCACGTGGCCCACAGGCTCGGTGTGCTCATCTCGTTCCTTCTGGCGATCAAAGGTTGGCCGGGGCCGGTCGCGGCCCGGGCCAAACCGGGTGGTCAGGCGTGGTCAGTGGCGGCGTCGATGACCGCTTCGATGCGTCCCGTGCGCATGCCCGCCGCTTCGGCGTCACGCAGCAGCTGCGAGTAGCGGCGCAGCAGGTCCGAGATGTTCGGGCCGTTGGAGACGTTGCGGATTACGGCCGCGAAGTCGTCGCCGAGGGATTCGGCGCGGCGCATGATGGCGTCGGTGTGGTGGTCGATTCCGTGAAGCTCGTGCTGCGTGCTCATCGCAACTCCCCATGCTCGAAGTGAGAACCGGCGACCTCGGGGCCCGCCGCTTCTTTGCCCTTTCTGGTATGGAGATTTCGACCGGCTATAAGGCGGTGGAGTGCAACCTGGGCGGCGGAAAGTTCCGGAGGAGCGCAGCGGGGGAGGAAGTTTCCGAGGCGGAGGCCGCGACAGCGCGAACGGGTTGCGCGCAGCGGCCGGCCGGTCACAATCGGAGGCCAGAAAGGGCAAGAACAAGCTCTTTTCAGGGCGCAGCGCAGCGGAGTTCGACTCGGTGGATACCGCAGCGCAGCGGAGGTGACCCGTTTCTCCCGCTGAGCTGCACGGCGCGCCGAATCAGGATCCATTCGGGTGACCAGCAACAATCGTCCGGTGCTGAGACATGTATTCGGGCTGGGTCCGCTCTTTCCGTGGGCGCAGGAGCCTGAGCCCTCAGAGCCGGTGGAAGTGCAACTTCCCGCCCCTGCCGAATCCACTGAGTCAGTGTCAGTACAACTTCCCGGCTCCGTTGGTTCTATCGAGCTGCGGTTCCCTCCGGCGATTACCGACACGGCTGACACCTGGTTGACGCAACCGGTAGCGACCGTGCTCGCTTCCCTTGGCGTATTCCTCGCCGCCTGCTTCGCTCTTTATACCGCCAAGCGCCGGCATGAACAGGCGGAGAAGCATTTTACCTACGAACGCGAACAGAAGGAGAAGCACTTCACACTGTCCAATCGGCAGGATCGCTTCACCACGATCGCCAGCCAACTGGCCGATCCGTCCGCTGCGGTGCGGGTCGCCGGTGTCTATGCGATGGAAGCGCTGATCAATCATTGGCTCACGTATCCTCTCGGTGACTCAGAACAGGAGAAGGAGGAAGCCAAGTATCAGGCGCAAACCTGCATCAACGTTCTGTGCAGCTATCTCCGCGAGCCGTATGAAGCGGCGGAACGTGGCCCAGCCCACGTCAAGACGGTCATCAACTACGAAGTCTCAGGCCGTACCGCAGAGGAACATTATGAGCGCCGTAGCGACGACCGCCAGGTGCGACAAAGCATCGTCCGCGTTATGGCTTCTCACCTCCAGCTCACAACTCGAGTCAGCTGGAGCCAATTCGACTTCGATTTCACGGGCGCCTATCTTGAGGATTCAGACTTCTCGAGGTGTGTCTTCAAGGGAGACAGAACCTTCAAACGAGCACAGTTCCACGGAACCTTCACCCGGTTCAATGGTGCCCAGTTCCACGGTGGGAAAACCTTCTTCCACGGGGCCCAGTTCCACGGCGAGACCACCTGGTTCCACGGAGCCCAGTTCCTCGGCGAGGACACCTTCTTCCACGGGGCCCAGTTCCACGGTGAGAACACCTCGTTCGAGAAGGCCCAGTTCCACGGCGAGACCACCTCGTTCGACGAAGTCCAGTTCCACAGCGAGACCACCGACTTCGACAAAGCCCAGTTCCACAGCGAGACCACCGACTTCGACAAAGCCCAGTTCCACAGCGAGACCACCTCGTTCCACGGAGCCCAGTTCCACAGTGAGTACACCTGGTTCGACGAAGCTCAGTTCCACAGCAAGAAGTACACCCGGTTCGAGGACGCCCAGTTCCACAGCAAGACCACCGACTTCGACAAAGCCCACTTCCACGGCGAGACCACCTCGTTCAAGAAGGCCCAGTTCCACGGCGAGACCACCTCGTTCCACGGAGCCCAGTTCCACAGTGAGTACACCTGGCTCGACGAAGTCCACTTCCACAGCAAGAAGTACACCCGGTTCAAGGGGGCCCAGTTCCGCTGCGAGTCCACCTACTTTTTCGAAGCCCAGTTCCACAGCGAGAACACCTCGTTCGATGAGGCCCAGTTCCACAGCAAGTACACCTGGTTCAACGGGGCCCAGTTCCACGGCGAGACCACTTCGTTCCGCGGGGCGACGTTTACGAGCGGCAGGGTGGACTTTTCTCGTCCTCTCGCGTGGCGTGGTGTCCAAGTTGATTGGGATTGGCCGCTCGCCGGCGCTGTAGAAGGGCCTGCCAGGAGCACACAACCGGCAAATGTTCTTCCGGAGGTGTGGCCGCCCCCTCTTTGGGATCCTGCGGATTCCGATCTTCTGGAGGAGTACCTTCGCTAGTGGTCGGAGGGCTCGGTTACAGTCCCCGTCCAGCGGGTCCGGGGGGCCGCTACTGCCCAACTCTCGGTCCGAGAATCCTTCGCGGGTTCTCGGCCCGGACTCGGTGACTTGGGGGATCACCGGGTTCGAGCAGTAGCGGCCCTTTCGACGCCGTTCTTCTAGCCGGTCTTCCACAGGATTATTCCGACTTGCAGCAGGAACACTCCCAGAAGCATCCATCATGGTGGGTATCCCTTCCTCATCCGCACCACGGTTGGTACGTGAGAAGGACACACCAGGGGTTCTCCACCCCACCGGATCGAGCAACACCTCCTCGCTACGCCGACCACAGACTGGTGCGTCTGAGCTGAGCTGCCTTCTGCAGAGAATCGTTGTGGCTAGCACACAACTGGTCCACCCTGTGGATAACGTTCTGAGGTGCAGGTTTGCGGAGACGGTAGTAAGACGACCGCGGTGCCACTGCTTCGCGCCGGCCTGTCCTCGGGCAGTCGGCTGATCTATATCGAGCTGGGATAGATGCGGACGGCGTACGTGCGCCCGTCGGCGGCGGTGTAGCCGGCCAGCGTGACCGCCTCGTTGGCCTCGGCGGGGTCTTCACCGAGGCAGATGAGTTTGTCGAGGGCGAAGGCTTCGGCGACGGTCCGGTTCAGCTGGGTGCCTTCGGCGAAGAATCCCCCGGTGGGAATGTGCTGGAAGTCCACCTCGTGCGGGACGGTCGGGTCGGGGCCGGTGCGTGTCATGGCTGATTGGGTCCTGTTCTGTCGCAGGTCAGTCGGTGTCGGTGGCCTGGAAGATCAGGTATGTGCCGAGGTCGCCTGGTGCGCGCCGGTGCGGATCTCGGCGACGTAGGTGTCGTCGAGCAGCGCACAGCTCGCCCCTTCGGAGTACGGGGTGATCACCTCGAAACAGCGGGCGTCAGGGACGCCGGGCGGGCCGGCGGCGCTGGCGACGGAGATGTCGTCGTTCTTGTCGCGGATCTGCGCGACGATCCGGTCGAAGAGGGTTTCGGCGCGGTCGGTGGCGTCGGTGCGGTAGACGAACGTCGCGTCGCGGGCCATGTGGGTGGCGGCGGTGTCGGCGAACATGTCGAGGGTGTTCAGCTGGGCGAGTAGGTGCGCGGCACCGCGGGGGCCGTAGACGGCGCGGATGATGCTGCCGATGCCGTTGTCCCCGGCGGTGGCCGGGTAGTCGCTGGGGCGGGTGGAGAACTCCTCGCCGGGGTCGGGTTCGCCCGGGGCGGCGGGGATCAGCGCGGCGGTGCGCGGTGTGGTGGTGCTGGTCTCGGCTGCGGCCTCGGCAGAGCCCTCACTCGCGGTCGAGGTGCAACCGGTCAGCGTGATGGCAGTAGCGAGCAGTGCGGCGCCGGTGCGGGCGCGGTGGCGGTGGCGGCTGGCCAATCTTCCCCCCGGGTCGGTCGAGGGGCATGACGGAGCCGGACGGACCACTTCCCCCCGGTTCGTGGACGGCAGTGACCGTACCGAGGCAAGGTGGAAGGCCGGTGCGGGGGTGCCCGGTATCGGAGGTTCTTCCGCTCTCGATGCCTGGTTTCCTGCGGAAATGATGCGGCAGGCCGATGCTTCCCGAAGTCCGCTGTCGCATCCTTCCATCGGCCTGCCGCCCACTGACTATAACCGTTGATTCGAACAGGTGTGCGAAAATCTGAGGCGTGGCGTCCTACGAACGCGCACCGAAACGGTGCCCGAACGGGCATCGACTGGGACCGCACCGGGTGGTGGGATGGACACCGTGCACGTGCGCGACGGCTCTGCGCCCCTCGGGAGCCAGCGGACACCGCACTTACCTGTGCATCGTCTGCGATGCGGAGATCGCCATTCCGCCGCATACGGGGCCGCCATTCTCCGGGGTGCAGTGGCCGCCGAGACCGACGCAGGAGCAGCCACGGACCGACTCGGAAGGTGAGCGAGTCAGCCGGAGCACAGACGGGGCGACCCGCCGGGATCCAGAAAATTAGCTTCGCTAGAATTTTGGTTTGAACCAGGAAAACGACACGTCCCGTTCTGTCGTGCCGATCGGAGAAAGCACCATCATGAAGCCTGGCGATCAGGTGAAGGTCAGCGCACGCGGCAAGTTCGTGTTCACCGTCACGGACGTCGATGAGGACAGCGGCATGGCGATGATCGAGGTCAACGCCGACAGTCCGCTCACGTATCCGTGGCCGGCGCGCATCACCGACCTCGCGCCCGTCAAGGACTGACTCCGAGAGCCCTCCTCCTGCTGGCCGCTCTCGCTTCACCTGTTTGGTGCCGATCCGTGCTTCCGCTACGGTGACCGCTACTCTCGGCGCGTGGAGGACAGGACGCGAGCCATCGGCGCTGCCGCTGAGGCGATGACCGACGATGAGCTCGAGACCGCAATTGCAGCACTACACGCCCGTGAGCGGGAGCTTCTTGTTGCCGGGGACAGCGAGGGCGCGTTCGATCTGATGGGCGCGAAGTTCGTTCTGCTTTCCACGATGGAAGGCCGACGACGTTGACCAAGTGACCTTGCGACTCGCGAGAGTGAAGATGCGAAACGTCGGATCTGGAACGCGACCAAGTTCTTAATATCTTGCTATTCCGTCCCGTGCGGTATTCGGTCTTTGGGTAACGCTCATCGGCGAGCTCAGCGGCTTCGCCGACCGACAGAAAGAAACCTGCGGGTTGCCCAACCGAATTGGTCGCGCAACCCGCAGGGAATCCCTCGCTCAGCCCAGCACCTCCCGAATCTCTTCCCGATCCTCTGGTTCGACACCGACTATGAAGCGCGGCAACTTCTCTCTGGCCCCGAGTACGGACACCAAATGCGGGGGTTCCGTCACTGACTCCGGGGCCTCGTACATGCGCGACTTCATCATCGTCTGCCCATGCGGCCAGTTGAGTTGATGTGCCTCGGTCCAACCCCAGGAATCGGGCTTACCAGGGTTGACGATCGTGCCACTGTGGAAGTACAGCATTTGGTACACGATGATGACGACCATGTCCTTGCCGTACCGCTCATTGAGCCTGTCGCGCAGAGCCACCAGGCGCTTCAGGTTGCATAGCATCTGATTCGGGAAATCCGACCGGCCGTAGTGCATGTCGACCTGCTCGCCCAGAATCAGATTCGCCTTCAACCAGTGCGGGTCCATCATCTCGAACCTCACCTTGGTTCCTCTGGCGACTGCGTTCTCGATGAGCTGGGAATCGGCCGTCACGTTCGACATGCCGACCCCGAAGCAGTAGATCACCTTCGCCTCTTTGTTCCACAGCTTCGGATAGCGCTCCAGGCGCGCCCGGTCGCTGACAACTTCCACGATCCCCTTCCGCGTGTGGAGAACTTCAAGTTCCCGGACACGTTCAGCCTCCTCTTCGAGGGCAGCACGACGGGCGCGGTAGAACTCCCATCCCCTCCACGTGATCACCGTGACGAGCAGCAGACCTCCGAGGATCACGCCTGCGACGATGACCCAATCGGACACTACGTAGGGGATGAACGCACCGAACATGTCCCGGCCGACGCCCCCGGCGACCAACAAGGTTCCTCCCAGCAGGCCACCGCCCTGGAGGGTGTATCGCTTCTTCACGACGCCCTCCCGGTGACGATCCAGTTCCCCCAGGTCTTCTCCGTGCTGAGGCGGTCATCCGTGGCGTAGAAGTTCTGTACGCGCAGTCCACTGAGACCGATCAGTGCCTCGAAGGATTCCTGAGTGTGCCGCACCCGATAACGAACGGCGGAGTCCAGCCCCGCCTTGGGCAGGTAGCCGGCGTCCACGGTGTCGTGGAGGGTTGTTGCGAGGTAGGCGATACCGCACGGCGACAACAACTCTCGCACCTTGATGAGGACTTCGACGTCCCAGGGGCGCGGGAAAATATGCACAAATGCCGAACAGACCACGGCATCGAACGTCGCCTCGAACTCATGATCGAGGAACTCGTCGTGGATCACCTTCGCGCGAGGCGCATTGCGCTTCGTCAGCGCACACATGGCCTCTACGAAATCGATCGCGGTGACGTCGAAGCCCTTGTCACTCAAGAGCTTGGTGAGATTTCCGTCAGCCGGACCGAGTTCGAGCACCGTCCTAACGCCCGCTTCGGAAAAGCCCTCGAGCGCTGGACGAAACCAACGCTTCGCGTGCCTTCCGCGCGACGAACTCGAGGCGTCATACGCCTCAGCTATGCCACCGTACGTGGCCTGATTTTGATCGAGGGCCTCCGACAGAATGTCGCGGTCCGTGAGCAGACGAGACATCGCTCCGTCCTCCCTACGCATGAGTGCGTAGACGGGGAGGCGTCAGGGAGTGAAGAAGCTAAATTGGGACAACTCGGCCCTTAGTGAAATAGATTCTCCATTTCCCTGACGCTCCATTTCCAGAATGGTCTGCCCATCGCCTCCGCCTGGCAGCGGTACTGCGATCGATGGCCAAGACCTGAGAGTCGGATGGCGGGACCATATGACTCTCTAGTAAAGATCTTGAGGCATGACTTGTCGGGAAGTCAATCGTCCAGACGACATTGGGGTGAAATCAAAATCGGGATCGCGTGTTGTCTTGCAGTGGTTTTGGTTCAGGAGTAGCTTTGCATGGGTCGCGCCCTGCTTCCTCGCTTGCATGTCGAGGTAAGTACGACGGACATTTCCAGAATGGTATTGCGACATGGGCTGGCACCCAGTCGCAGCAGACAGAAGGTCACGATTCAGATCGTGACCTTCTCGTCTATCTGGATGCTTTCTCGGGGCTCGGTGACTAGAGACCGACCTCAAAGTCCGCTCCCTGGGGTCCCGCTGACTCGGCGGTGACGTTCAGCCCTTCCTCGACTCGAGGCCAGCTGCTAATCAACTTTCCTGCCCGCCGAGGATGGCCGAGAGTAGCGGCGGCGATCGCGCGGTGATCGACGCCGTGGTCGATGATCGGGCCGATCGGTGTCGGATCTGCGGTGTCGGTGATCGCCTGGTCGATCACGTCCCGCATCAGGCGGGTGTCGCCGGTCTGCATGTATTCGAAGCGGCCCCAGACGAACTGTTCACGTAGGTCACCGACCAAGGGATTCGACCGGCGTTGGGCCTTGTCCACGGCTTGGAACCGGTCCGTGTCGAGGGTGTAGCCGGCCTCGGCGGCTAGCTGCCGGAAGAAGGCGAACTGAGTCCGGGTGTTGCCTTCGCGGAAGGGGTGCACGTAGTTGATGCGCAGCCACACCGTGGTCAGCTCGTCGAGAAAGGTCTCGCGGCCACGTCCGCGCAGGTTGTCCTTGGCGGCGATGCGGTCGAGGACGGCGGTCGCGGCCTCCGGGACTTCGCGGGCGGTGAAGTAGGCGTGCCGGGTTTCGGTGACGTGGTCCTGGCCGGCGCGGATGGCGGCGACGTCCGGTCCCATCTTGACCATCGGCCAGTCCCACGGTGCGGTGCGCAATTCTCCGGCCCAGGGGTAGATGTTCTGGAACAGGTGGTGGTGGATGCGCTGGAAGTGCCGCAGGTCGAACCGGCCGGGGATGGGATGGTCGGCCAGTTCCTGCATTCGCGAGTAGCTGGCGACGCCTTCGACACGGTGTACGACCTCGGCGTCCGGGATGCCGTGGGGCCACCGCGGTGATTGCAGGAGCAGGTTCTTCATGACGGCGCGGCTGGTGTCGGGCACCTCGCCGCGGTGCCAGGTGATCGTCTCGGGGATGAAGTAGTCCAGCCACTCTCGGGAGTATCGCGGGGCCATGTCAGTCGATCTCGTAGCCGGCCTCACGAGCGATGATCCTGGTGACGTCATCGACGGTCTTGGTGCCCCGGATCAGTTCGATCAGCAGCTCTTTGTCGCCGTCGCTCATCTCGCGGCCTTCGATCGCCATGATCGGTTCCATCGCGGCGAGGGCGGCGCGGGCTTCGGCTTCGGTCTTGCGTGGTGTCACGGATTCCCCTTGGTCGGTGGTGGCGGTGGGGCAGAGCCTTGGGATCGGTTCTGCCCCACCGGTGGTGTCGAGCCTAAAGGCGTGGTCAGACGGCGCGACCGTCTTCGTATCTGCCGTCGTATCCGCCGTCGTATCCGGCTTCGTTCTGCGGCAGCCGGTCGATGTGCCCCTGCTGTCCTGTGGTGCTGTGCGGGTCGAAAGTGTGCAGCGGTCGCACATCCCCTGCGGCCTGTAACCCTTGGGCGAGGGTCTCGTCGAGTTCGAAGGCGTCCGGGGCATCGATGTCGACCGTCTCGGTCGGCTCCACGATCACGTCACCGTCGAGTTCGGTCACAGCTTCGGTGGGTTCGACCACCGCGTCGACCGGCCCTGTCGCCCTGGGGGCGGCGGCGCTGTCGAGACGTTCGCGGCGTTCGATGCCGGCCTGGTGGATCGCCTCGCGGGGGATCTGCCGGTCGGCGGCGAACGTGTCGACCATTCGGCTGCCGAGGCTGAAGGCTTCGCCTCGGGTGTTGACCGCGTCGCGGTCGATACCGCCCTCGCCGTCCCAGGCTTCGAGGTGCCATTGCCGCTCGTCCCAGGACACCCGTGCCCCGGGACGGCCGCTGCCCGAGTCGAAGCCGTACTGCCAGATCGCTTCGGTGTCGTCGAGGGCCACCCACGGATCGGCCTTGCGGTTCCGTTCGCGGATCTCGGCGCCGTCGAGCCATGCTTGCCGGGCTGCGGCCATGCGCTCGGGCACCGAGGCGATGAGCTCGGCCTTGCTCATGTTCCGGTGTTCGGCCCACGCATCGGTCGGGTTCAGATCCAGAGTCCACTGCGGGTACTGCCCGTCCGCAGCCCGTCGCTGCTGGTCTTCGCGGACTCGACGCAACGCCTCGGGAGAGTTCTCGCGGGCGTTGACTTCGAGCCGCAGTTCCTCGGCTCGCAGCTTCGCGGCCTCGAGTTCGGCCGTGTCGGTGAAGTCGAGTTCCGGTTCGGCCTCGGCCTCGGCGAGCCGGCGACGGTTGTGTTCGATCCGCGACTCGATGGTGGTGGGGTGCCGGTCGGCGCGATCGGCGATCTTGCGGATCGTGGACAGCATTCCCTGCGCTCCGGTGGAGCGTTCGAGGACGTTAAAGAACCGATCCCGCTCGTACCAGGCGGTTTCCTCACCGACGGTGACGTAGAACTGGCCGAGGGTCTGGCTGTATCCCAGGCTCAGCGGCACCCCGCCGAGGACACCGAAGACCTGCTCGTCGTTGCTGCGGGTCACCTCGTCTTTGAGCCGGATCAACGACCCTCGCAGGGCATCGGCCAGCTCCGCCGTCTGCGAGTCGGGGATCGTCCCGTCGGGGAACGCCCATGTGCGCTGGGCACGGTCTTCGATGCCGCTCCAGGCTGCGAGCTTGCCGGCGACCTCACGGACCTCGGGTAGCCGCTTCTCGTCGGCGGTGATCGATCGGCTCAGTGCCCGGATCGCAGCATTGCGGGCAGCGTTGGCGCCCCGCACCGCATCGCGGCGGGCTTCGAGTTCGGCGACCTTCTGGTCGGCTTCGACCTGCTCGACGAACACCGGATCACCCGTGGCTGCGGCCTTGCTCTGCGCCCACGAGACCGTCAGGTCCCCGCCGATGTCGTCCATGGTGGGTGGCACGTCGGCCTTGCGGATCATCGCCACAAAGTTCGACTTGCGGGCCACGTACTGGTACATCATCGCGTCGTAGGAGCGGCGGGCGACCATGTTGACCACGCTGACGGTCTCGTGGACGTTGCCCTGACGGATGATGCGGCCGAGGCGTTGTTCCATGTCCGCAGCCGTCCACGCCGGGTCGAGGTTGATCATCTGCTTGAGTGCCCGTTGGACGTTCAGGCCGGTGCCGCCCTTCTTGGTGGAGGTCAGCAGCACCCGGATCCGCCCGTCGGCGCAGGCTTGCACCAGGCGGGCCTTGGCCCTGGGGTTGTCGTAGTCGTGCATGAAGGCGACTTGCTCGGGTTTCATCCCTCGGGCCACCAGGGCGTCGCGTAGTTCGGTGTAGAGATTGCGGGCCTTGGGGCCGGCTCCGGCCTTGGGGGTGCCGCGGTCGCAGAACACCAGCTGGAACACCCCGGTCATCTCAGGGCCGTACTTGTCGGCCGGGATGTGCAGGTCGGCATGGTCGCGGTGGACCTGCCAGATCAGGTCGGCGGCGTGCTCGACCCGGCTGTGCTGCGGGTCCGGTGCGCCCAGGTTCGCCAACGACGGATACATCGTCAGATTCCGCCCGTCGGTGGCGATCTTGAGGCTGTTGTCCAGGTCCATCCGATCGCCCTGGATCTGGGACATGCGCACATCGAGGTCGGCCATCGCGTCGATCGCGTCCTGTCCCATGTCGAACTCCACGATCTTCGGGGCTCCGCCGTCGAGGACGGGCAGGCGCACCGGGATCCGATCGGAGGTCACCACGTCCCGGAACTGGTCGAGCATCGCCACCAGTTGCGGGACGTTGGCGTATTCGGCCATGCGGGTTTTCATCTGGATGCGGGTGGCGGTGGTGTTCATCTCCGGCACCGACACCGGCTTGGCGAAGGTGCCCGCCCAGTTGTCGATCCGTCCCAGGCCGGCCTCGTGCAGCAGGTCCGGGCGTAGGTACTTGGTCATCACCCAGATTTCCGACAGCGAATTGCTGATCGGAGTGCCGGTGGCGAAGGCGATCGCCTTGGCCGGAGCGTGCGCCATCCCTTGTTCGGTGTTGCGGGCGCGGGCCTTCTCCCGTAGGTACTTGGCCTTTATCTCCAGGTCGGTGGCCCGCTGGGAGCCGTTGGTGACCGCCAGATCTGCGCTGTTGGACGGGCGTGTGAGGTTCTTGTAGTCGTGCGCCTCGTCGATGAACAAAAAGTCGGCCCCGGACTGTTCGAAGGTCAGTCCTTCGTCGGTGGCCTTGGCCGCGATGATCTTCTCGACCCTGGCTTCGGTGGATTTGATCGCCTGCTCGATCTGCTTGACCGTGAACTCCGCGCCTTGGCTGTTGGCGGCGTCGAGGGCCTCGCGCAGCTCACCGAGTTCGCCTTCGAGGTACTCGATCTGCGCTTCGCGGCGCATGGCGATGCGACTGAACACCGACTGCGGCACGATCA
>Ga0180218_1000818_pt1 | contig 22909 bp, 6 predicted proteins | sample eDN3rd37CKraftBY_FD_151334 | JGI IMG/M metagenome (GOLD analysis project Ga0180218, IMG submission 151334) | Enriched backyard soil microbial communities from Emeryville, California, USA - eDNA 3rd pass 37_C Kraft BY (version 2) (version 2) | ecosystem: Environmental > Terrestrial > Soil >...
CAGTACTGGAAGTGGCGCGCGCCGGCCGCGATCGCCTTCTCCACGTGCCGCGGCGTGGCGACCCACACCCAGCAGCGATCGAGTTCCTCCTCGGTGAGCGCCGCGATCAACTCCAGGGTGTTGGCCATCGGGGGGACCAGGTCCGGGCGGGCGAGCGAACCGATCTCGAGCTCGGGGATGCCGGTGGCCAGCAGGGACCGGGCGAGGCGCACCTTGCGTTCGGTGGGCAGGAGCTTGCCGGTCAGCTGCAGTCCGTCGCGCAGTGTCACATCCCGCAGGGTCACATCCTGCAGTCGCACGTCCCCGAAGTTCACGCCGACCTCCGCCTCGTCTCACGCCCGGATTCCGCCGGGGCATCCGGCTCCGAGCCTACGGACCGGGACGGCCCGTGGGGAGTCGCCGGAACGCGGATTCTCGGACACGCCGGACCCGGTGTCGCAGCGGTTGTGACGGGTGACACTATTGTCGTTTGTCGGATCGGGGCCTTGGAGGGTGCGTGGTCATGGGTGTGGTGATCGCAAAGGCGTTGCTGTGGTGTGCGCTGCTCGCCGGTGTCGGCGGGGCGGCGGTCGCGGTCAATGCCCTGCACGTCAACGGTGCGGTCGCGTCGTTGATCGTCGCGTTCGTCGCGGGCCTGGTGCTACTGCGGCTGAGGCCCGCCGCGCAGGACGCCCAGGATTCGGACACGGCTGCGTCGTGATCGTTCGGGCGTCGTGATCGTTCACGGGCACCCCTGCGGTGCCGGCACACCGGCGAGCCGCTCGGAGATCCAGTCCAGCATCCCGGGTGCACCCGCGACCGCGGCCGTCAGGTGTTCACCCCACACCGGCACATAGGTCACGTTCGCGCCGCCGGCGCACCATTGCTGTTGCAGGGCAAGAACTCCCGATTCCGGGATGAACTCGTCACCGAGGAACACCTGCGACGACCCGTGGTACAGGTACATCGGGGCCTGCGGGATCTGCCCGCCGAGCCGGTTGTCGTCGAGCACCTGCCGCACCCGCGGATCGTCGAACGGGTCCGGGACGGTGGTGAACACCTCGACGGGAACCATGGCGACGCCGGTGGCAGCCAGCACGATCGTGCACTGGTCCTTCAGCGGGGTCCGGGCCAGGACCCCGGTCAACGGGTCGGCCAGGTCCAGCAGTTGCGGATACTCGCGGGCCAGACCCACCGTCGCCGCGAGGAACAGCCCGGCTCCGAGCTGCCCGTTCATCGTGGCCCGCAGCAGCGACAGGTCGGCGGGCAGCCCACCGGCCGCGGCGCCGGTGAACTGCACGTCGGGCGCGTACGTCGGTTGCAGTTGCGCGGCCCAGCCCGTCGCGATGGCGCCGCCGCTGTAGCCGGTCATCGCGAGCGGAGAATCCGCGAGGTCGGGTGCGACGGTGCGCAACCCCCGGACCGAATCCAGCACGGCGTGCCCGGCGAGCGGGCCGGCGGCATACGCCATGTTCGGTCCCTCGTGATCGGGGACGAGCACCGCCCAGCCGTGGGCGAGCAGGACCGGCAGCATCGGCGGGACGTCGATGTCGACGGCATCGTGCACCATCCGATACGACGGGGTACAGCGGGTGCCGAGCGAATCGATCGCCATGTTGTAGACGACGACCGGCCGCGTCCCGCCGGGCCACGGGGCGTCGGGCAGCACGAGCGTCGCCGTCACCGGGATCGGCCGTCCCGACGCGTCGGTCGAGCGCACCAGGAACTGCCGTGCGGTGTGAGGGACGAGCGCCGCCGGCAGTGCCCGCATCCGCACCGCACGTTCCCGCAGCACCGTGCCCGGCGGGTAGGCCTCGAGATCCGCGGGTCGCGCGAAGAACTCGTCGTCGGTGATCGGTGTCGGCAGCAGGTCGTCGAGCGTCACACGCGGCGGTGGCGGAAGGGGGAACCCGGACACCGGTGACGCGGTCGCCGGGCCGGCGGTCGACAGGAGCCACACCGTGACGAGGATTGTGGTGAAGAGCGATCCGGCCGACAGTACGGGGGTCGCGCGATGTGGCCGTCGCATCCGGAACTCCTCGCTCGAGGTGAACCTCGGTGGAATGCCCCGACACCGTCAACGTTACCGCCGGGTGGGCGCCGATCCGGGCGAATCGCCGGGCCGTCCCGGGTCTCTCGGCCCCGTCACGAGCCCGGACGGTGGTGCACCGGTAGAGTCGACCGGGCGGTTTCCTCTCGTGGGTGACCGCGGCGGTGGGGGGTCCGTGGTTCGTGATATCCCGCCGAGCGTCGAAGAGGAGCAGCCGGTCGTGTCGCTGTGGTCCATTGCGTTGTCCGACAAGGAACTCGGGGAGCGCCGCTGGCTCGATCTGATGCCGTGGCTCGACCGGTACGGTTCCGGACGCGCCGCGGCCCTGTCCGAACTCGCTCCCGGCGACCGCTGGTGGGAGAAGCAGTCGCCGGCCGAGACGGCCGCCTCGGCCGACGTTCCCGCCGTCTGCGCGGCCCTCGCCCACATCTACGTCACCGAACATCCGGACATGCCGCTGTCCGCCGGGCTCGCCGACCGGATCGACGTGCCGGTCGCCGCGCTGGACCTGAGCACCGCCGCGGCCACGATCGTCGACCGCCTGCCGGGGGTCGCGACCACGGCCGCGCTGCTCGACCGCAGCCCGTCCGACCTGTTCGCGGTGCGCGGCGCCGGCCCCGCCACCGTGCACGAGATCGTGTGTGCGGCGATGGTCCTCGCGATCCTGCGCGATCCCGGCGTGTTGCGCGCACCGGAGGGTGCGGCCACCGGATCGAACGTGCCCGCACTCGACCTGCTCGTCTCCGATCTCGCGGAACTGGCCCGCTGGCGGACGCTGCGTGGCCAGGGCGACCGGCCGCTGCTGCGCGTCGAACTCGAGGACGGTGCCCCCGAGGAGATCCAGGAGGTCGCCGCGCGCATCACCGCCCTGATCGCGCGCGACCTGCCGCTGCCCGGACCGCACGATCCGATCGCCGAACTCGGCGGCTACGTCGCGGCCTTGCCCGCGCCGGAGCGGGAGAACCTGCGGCAACGGGTCCTCGACGATGTTCCCGCCGATCCGTCCGCCCCGTCGACGTTCCCGTTCGGCACGGCGGTCGGGGACCTGCTCGCCGCGCTGCGCGTGCACGTGCGACCCGTCGCCTCGCTCGACCGGATCCTGGCGCTGTCCCCGGACCTGTCCCGGCAGGTTCCCGGTCTCGACGTTCCGCTCGGCCGGGTGCTGAACCGTCTCGACGACCGCTTCGAAGTCGCGGACGGCTGGGTCGCGGTGCCGAACCTGCCCGAGGCGGAGCGGCAGACACGCGCCCTGCTCGCCGAGTTCGAATCCGAGAACGGGGTCGTCGAACTCGCCGCCGTCGGGGCACTGTGGAATCTGCCCGCCGGCGAACTGACCGCGTGGCTGCGGCACTGCGGGCTGCCGGTGATCGACGGCCGGATCCTCACTCGCCAGGACAGCCTCGCCGATCGCGCGGCGCAGGTGCTCGAGATCCTCGGCGATCCGATGCCCGCCGCCGCCCTCGTCACCCGCATGGACACCACCCACGACACCGCGACCGTCATCGGTGAGCTCGCAGACGACGAACGGTTCGCCGTCTCCGAATCCGGACTGTGGTCGCTCGCGCGGTGGGAGACCGACATCCCGGGTGCGGTCCGTGCGCGCATCGCCCGGATCGTCGACGGGGCCGGCGGGTCCGCCGACGCCGCCGCGCTGGCCGCCGCCCTGACCGAGCGGTTCCCGATCTCGGAGGCCGCCGCTCGGATCTTCGCGGACAGCGGCGACTTCGAGGTCGTCGGGGGCCGCGTCCGGCGACGGGTCCGCACCCACGTCGCGGTGCGGTCGCCGCAGCGCACCCGCCGGCTCTACCGGCTCGGCGACGTCTCCCGGCTGCGTATCACCGCCACCCGCGACCACCTGCGCGGCGCCGACTTCCCGGTTCCGTCCGCCGTGGCCGGGATCGTCGGATGCCCGCCCGGAGGGGGCCTGGTGCTCGGTTCCCGGCTGGGGACGCAGGTGATGCGGTGGTCCGGCGCGACCCCGCAGCTCGGCACGATCCGGCGATTCCTCGAGGATCTCGGAGTCGAGGAGGACAACGAGGTGTTCCTCGAGTTCCACCCCGACGGGCATTTCGACGTGGTGCCGTTGCGCACGGTCGCCGACAACGCCGAACCGCTGCGCAAGGCGCTGGCGCTGGTCGGGCATTCGACGCCGGAGATCGTGCCGGAGGAGGGCATGGCCGCCGCGCTCGCCGCCGCGATCGGACTCGAGGACGAAACCCGCCCGCGCCGCGTCCTGAGCGCGTACCGGGCCCGCCGCGAGATCGACCTCGTGGCGCTCCTCGAGGACGCGTGGGTGCGGGTCCGGAACTGACGGCTCGGTGGTGCCGGTGACCGCCGGGTCCCGCGTGCGTCCGGAAACCGGACGTAGCACCATGGACACCATGACCGACGAACCGAACCCCGCGGCTCCCGACGTCCCGCCCGCCGGTGCAGGGTCCCTCGACGCGATCGTCCGTGCGCTGCGCGCCGCCGTCTCGTCGGTGGAGGCCGCGGTGGCCCGGGTGACCGCCGGGCCGGCCGGGACCGGGTCGAGCACCGTCGAGCAGCTCCTCGAACTGGCCGACGCCCCCGCCCTCGGTGACGTCGTCGCCCACCACAATGAGCTGACCCGTGCCGTGGCGATCGTCGACCAGACCGGTGCGCTCCCGGCACGGGAATGGGACGCGGTGGCCGGCTTCGGTGCGCCGCTCGCCACGGCCGTCTCGCGTTTGCGTGACCACGCGACCGCGGTTCTCGACGCGGCCGACGCCGCCGAAGCCGGCGCGCTCGACCCGGCGCAGCGGCTCGGGGAGACCCTGCAGCTGCTCGTTCTCGTCGAGGACTCGCTGAACCTCTGGCACCGACTGCGCCTCGAGCACCTGCGCACCACCGAGCCCGCCGCTCTGCCCGAGGCGATCGGGCAGGCCCGCGGTCTGCTCGCCGAGCACCTCGACCGCGACGGCGAACTGTTGCGCCGAGCCCGCCGCGCGTTGGCGCGGTTCGCCCAGGGCACCACGCTCGAGCTGGTGAAGCGGCTGTCGTCGACCCGCACCGTGAAGAACCTGGTGGATCTGCGCGAGGACCTCGACGACTTCCGCGCGGCGTGCCGAGCCGATGCCGCCGGGTGGCTCGACGACGAGGATCCCGCCGTCGCCGAGGCGCTCGACGAGATCTCCCGCCCCGTCCGCATCGTCGGCGGTGCGCTCGGCGAGGCGATCGGTGGCAGCGCCAAGGCGATCGGCGACCGGGCGGCCGGGGTGGGTGCGTCCGGTGTCGAACGGATCGAACGGATCGGCCGAGGCATCGCCAGGCGCTGACGCGGCAGCGTCCATTCGGCGCTGACGCGCCGGTGTGCAGATGTGGCGGCCCTGGGCGCCACCAAGACACACGAGGTGGTACACCCTCACCCCTTGGGTGTGTTAACGACGCGGCCCCGCCGCGGCAGGGTGGAGAAGCCGGATTCGCACCGGCGAACCGAAGAATCCACCGCCCGCCGCGCACCCCGCGGCGCCAGCACTCCAGGGGTTGTGAATCGATGGACCGCGCCGCGTCGACCACCGTCCACGAGCCGTTCCCACTCTCGGCCGCCCAGCACGGACTGTGGTTCGCGCAGCACCTCGCACCCGATGTGCCGATCTGCATCGCCCAGTATCTCGACATCCGGGGTCCGCTCGACGTCGAGCTGTTCCGCGAGGTCGCGATGCGCGCCGCACACGAGTTCCAGTCGGTGTTCCTGCGCATCGTGGAGATCGACGGCGTGCCACACCAGGTGGTCGACCCGCCGGCCGACGCGGAGATGGGCTTCCACGACTTCCGCGCCGAACCCGACCCGCTGACCGCCGCGCAGTCCTGGATGCACGCGAACTACACGGCCCCGGTGAACTTCGAGCGCGACCACCTGTGCGAGTCGACGTTGCTGCGGGTCGGTGACGAGCACTACCTGTGGTACAGCCGCATCCACCACATCGCCCTCGACGGGCACGGTGCCGCGACGATGGTCGGCCGAGTTGCCTCCCTCTACACCGCCGCGGTGGAACACACTGTGCCGGAACCGAACCGGGCCGCGGGCCTGCGCACCCTCGAACGGCTCGAGCGCGAGTACCGCGAGTCCCACCGGTTCGCCGCCGACCGTGACTACTGGGCGCAGCGCCTGGACACCCGCAGCGGCGCTGCCACTCTCGCCGACCGGGACGCCCCGCCGGTCGCGACGAGCCGCACCCTCCGCACCGCCCTGTCCGATCGGGCCGCCGCGCTGCTCTCGGGCAACGACGGCACCGCCGCCGCCACATTGGTCGCGGCATTCGCCCACTACCTGTCCCGACGCACCGGCCGCCGCGAGGTCACCGTCGACATCCCGGTCTCGGCGCGACCCACCGCGATCCTGCGCCGCTCGGGCGGCATGCTCGCCAACGTCGCCCCGATCCGGGTGCAGACGCGGCCGGGCGACACTGTCGGCGGCCTCGTGGACCGCGTCCAGGGGGAACTGCTCGGCGCACTGCGGCACCAGCGCGGCAATGTCGAGGACATCCTGCGCGACCTCGGCGCGGACGCCGCCGCCCGCGCCGTGACCGGTCCGATGGTCAACGTGATGCTGTTCGACCGGCACCTGCAGTTCGGTTCGCTCTCCACCGACTTCCACATCCTCACGACCGGTCCCGTGCCCGATCTCGTCGTGAACGTATACCGCAGCGGCGCAACGGTATTCGTCGAGTTCGCCGCCAATCCGAATCGCTACGGCGACGACGAGCTGCGCGTGCACCACGACGCCGTCGTCGCGCTCGTCGAGCGGATGCTCGCGGCCGGCCCGGAATCCCGCCTGGCCGACCTCGAGGCCCCGCACCGCACCGTCGTCGGCGGTACCGCCCCGATGCCCGGCATCACGCTGCCGCAGCTGCTGGCCGAGGCGGTCGCCGCGAACCCCGACGGCATCGCGCTCGCGGCGCCCGGCCGGCGCGTCACCTACGCCGAACTCGACGCCGCGTCGAACCGGCTCGCTCGCGCCCTGCGGGCCGCCGGTGTGCGCCGTGAGTCGATCGTCGCGGTTGCACTCACCCGATCCGTCGAGTCGGTGACCGCGGTGTGGGCCGTCGCGAAGGCCGGCGCCGCGTTCGTGCCGGTGGACCCGAACCACCCGGCCGGACGCATCGAGCACATGATCACCGACTCCGAAGTAACTGTCGGCGTGACCCTTTCGTCGACGGTGCACCGGCTGCCCGGCTCGGTGTGCTGGCTCCTGCTCGACGAACCCGCCGGCGACGTGTCCGACGCGCCGATCACCGACGGCGACCCGGTCAACCCCGGCCAGGCCGCGTACGTGATCTACACGTCGGGTTCGACCGGCCTGCCGAAGGGCGTCGTCGTCACCCACCACGGGCTGGCGAACCTCGTGACCGAACAACGCACCCGCCTCGCCGGCGACCGCAATGCGAAGGTGCTCCACTGCGCCTCACCGAGTTTCGATGCGTCGGTGTTCGAGATGCTGTGGGCGGTGGGATCGGCCGCGACCCTGGTCATCGTGCCCCCGACCGTCTACGGCGGCGACGAATTCACCGAGCTCCTGCGCCGCGAGGCCGTCACCCATATGGTGCTCACCCCGAGCGTGCTGGCCTCGCTCGACCCGTCCGGTCTCGACGCGCTGCGCGTCCTGCTCGTCGCGGGGGAGGCGTGCGCATCGGAACTGGTGGATCGCTGGGCTCCCGGCCGCACCATGCTCGACGGATACGGGCCCACCGAAGCGACCGTGATGTCCAATCTCAGCGACGCGCTCGTCCCGGGAGAACCCGTGACCATCGGGGGACCGGGACGCGGATTCACCGAGGTCGTCCTCGACGCCGCGCTGCGCCCGGTCCCGGCCGGTGTCGCCGGCGAGCTCTACCTCGGCGGACCTGCGCTGGCGCGCGGCTACCGGGGGCGGCCGGCGCTGACCGCGTCGCGGTTCGTCGCCGACCCCTTCGGTGAGCCGGGTGCGCGCCTGTACCGCACCGGTGACGTCGTGCGCTGGCGGACCACCGCCGACGGAAGCTCCACTCTCGACTACCTCGGCCGGTCCGACTTCCAGGTCAAGATCCGCGGCATCCGCGTCGAACTCGGGGAGATCGACGCGGCCCTCACCGCCCATCCGGACGTGGACTTCGCCATCACGGTCGGACGCCCCGGGCCGGGCGGCGACACCGTGCTGGTGTCCTACGTGCTGCCCGCGGACGGATCCGACACCGCGGTCCCCGAGGCCGCCGCGCTGATCGCGCATCTCCGGGACTTCGTGCCCTCGCACATGATTCCGGCGGCGATCGTCGTGCTCGGCGAACTGCCGCTCACCCCGGTCGGCAAGCTCGACCGCGCCGCGCTGCCCGCCCCGGACTTCGCCCGGGCCGAATACCGGGCGCCCGTCACCGGCACCGAACGTGCCGCCGCCGCGGCCTTCGCGGAGGTCCTCGGCCTGGACCGCGTCGGCCTGGACGACCACTTCTTCGACCTCGGCGGCAACTCGCTCAGCGCGACCCGCGTGGTCGCCCGCGTGAACACCGCCGTCGGCACGGAAATGGGTGTGCGGGAACTGTTCGAGGCACCCACCGTCGCGGCGTTCGCCGCGCGCGCCGATGCGGCCGGCCGTCGCGCGGGGGACCGGCCCGCCCTGGTGGCAGGTCCCCGGCCGGAGCGGGTGCCGCTGTCGCTCGCGCAGCAGCGGATGTGGGTGGTCAACCAGGTCGATCCGACCTCCCCCGCCTACAACGTCCCGATCGCGCTGCGCCTGACCGGCGACCTGGACCTCGACGCGCTGCGCGCCGCGCTCGCCGATGTGCTGGAGCGGCACGAGGCTCTCCGCACCGTTCACCCGTCGTCCGAGCAGGGTCCGCATCAGGTCGTGCTGCCCGCCGGCAGCGTCACCGCCGACCTCACGCCGATGCCGGTGACGGGCGAATCCGAGCTGCGGGAACGGTTGCGCGCCGTCGCGTCCATCGGCTTCGACGTGAGCGTCGACGTCCCGATCCGCACCGCCCTGTTCCGGCTGGGCTCCCAGGAGCACGTCGTCGCGATCGTGCTGCACCACATCGCGGCCGACGGCTTCTCGATGGCGCCGCTCGCACGGGATGTGATGCTCGCCTACACGACCCGCGCGCAGGGGCAGGCGCCGCTGTGGGTGCCGCTGCCCGCGCACTACGTCGACTACACCCTGTGGCAGCGGGAGGTCGTCGGCGACGACACCGACCCGGACTCGCTCGCGACCGCGCAGATCGACTTCTGGCGCCACACCCTCGACGGACTGCCGGAACTGCTCGAACTGCCGACCGATCGGGAGCGGACGATGCATCGCTCCGCGCACGGGGCCGCCGTGCCGTTCGGGTTCGGCCCGGACCTGCACCGCGCGGTCACCGAGCTGGCCCGCGAGCACGACGCCACCGTGTTCATGGTCGTGCACGCCGCGCTGGCAGTCCTCCTCGGGAAGCTCGCGGGCACAGCGGATCTCGCGATCGGAACGCCGGTGGCGGGCCGGGGCGACGCGGCGCTCGACGACATGGTCGGCATGTTCGTCAACACGGTGACCCTCCGCACCCGCATCGCACCGCAGTCCACCTTCGGCGAGTTGGTGGCCCAGGTGCGCGACGGTGACCTCGCCGCCTTCGGGAACGCCGACGTCCCGTTCGACCACGTCGTCCGGGCGCTCGACCCGGTGCGATCCTCCGCGCACTCGCCGCTGTTCCAGGTGCTCCTCGAGTTCCGCAACCTCGACGCGACCCGCCTCGACCTGCCGGGGCTGACCGTCGAGACCGTCGACATCGACCTCGAGGTCGCCAAGTGCGATCTGTACCTGAGCATCGACGAGACCCGGGACCGTTCCGGCGCTCCCGCCGGCATGAAAGCCGAATTCGGTTACACCACAGACATCTTCGACCGCAGCACCGTCGACGGTTTCGCGCGTCGGTTCGTGGGGTTGCTCGAGGCCGTCGTTGCCGAGCCGACGCGTCCGCTCGGCGCCTTCGACCTGCTCGACGACGCCGAACGCGCCGAACTGGTCCCGGTGTCGGGCGGTGCGTCGGTCCCCGCCGTCACCCTGCCCGAGTTGTTCGCGGCCGCGGCGGCTGCCGACCCCGACGCGGTCGCGGTGGTCGCGGGGGAGCGCCGGCTGACCTACCGTGAGCTGGACGAGCAGTCGAATTGGCTGGCGCGGGTACTGATCCGCGCCGGTGTCGGTCCGGAGTCTGCGGTGGCGATCGCGATTCCGCGGTCGCTCGAATCCGCGCTCGCGGTGTGGGCGGTCGTGAAGACCGGGGCCGCGTTCCTTCCCGTCGACCCGAACTATCCCGCGGCGCGAATTGCGCACATGCTCGCGGATTCGGCTGTGACGGTGGGGGTCACGATTTCGGATGCGCGTGATGCATTGCCGGAATCGGTGACGTGGCTGAACCTGGATCAGCCGTGCGAGCAGGCGTCGATCGATCGGGTGACCGATGCGGATCGGGTCGCGCCGCTGCTGGTCGAGCATCCCGCATACTTCATCTACACGTCCGGATCGACGGGGGTGCCGAAGGGCGTCGAGGTCACCCACGCGGGCCTGGCGAACCTGGTGGCCGAACAGCGCACCCGGTTCGGACTCGGCCCGCACGCGCGGGTGCTGCACGCGGCCTCGCCGAGTTTCGACGCGGCCGTCCTGGAGATGCTGTGGGCCTTCGGGGCCGGTGGTCGTCTGGTGATCTCCCCGCCCGGGGTGTTCGGCGGACGCGAGCTCGCCGATCTGCTGGCGCGCGAGCAGGTCACGCACGTGGCACTGACCCCCGCTGCGCTGGGCACGGTGGATCCGGACGGACTCGACCATCTGAGCACGGTCATCGTCGGTGGCGAGGCCTGCCCTCCGGAACTCGTCGCGCGGTGGGCCCCTGGCCGGACCATGGTGAACACCTACGGTCCCGCGGAAACGACGATTCAGTCCAATGCAGGTCGCGCTCTCGTTGCAGGAGAACCGGTTACGATCGGCGGCCCGATCCGCGGCTTCGCCGAACTGGTGCTCGACGAGCGGCTGCGGCCGGTCCCGGTCGGGGTGGTGGGGGAACTGTACCTGTCGGGTCCCGGCTCGGCCCGTGGCTACCGTAACCGTCCCGGATTGTCGGCGGCTCGGTTCGTCGCCGCCGCGGACGGGCTGCGGATGTACCGCACGGGTGATCTGGTGCGCTGGCGCCGCCGCGAGGACGGGACGCTCGAACTCGACTACGTCGGCCGCTCCGATCAGCAGGTGAAGGTCCGCGGATTCCGCATCGAACTCGGCGAGATCGAATCGGCGCTGCTCGGCTATCCCGGTGTCGCGCACGCCGTCGCCCACACCGACGGGGACCGGCTCGCCGGCTACGTCGTCGCGGCCCCGGGCTCCGAGGTCGACGTCGATGCCGTGCTCGGCCACGCCCGCGCCCGGCTCGCCCCGCACATGGTTCCCGCGACCGTCACCGTCCTGGCTCGGGTCCCGGTCACCGCGAACGGCAAGCTCGACCGGGCCGCCCTGCCGCGGCCGGAGCACACCCGCGTCGCCTACCGGGCGCCGCGCGACGCCGCCGAGACCGTCGTCGCCGACGCGTTCGCCGAGGATCTCGGGATCGATCGGGTCGGGCTGGACGACAACTACTTCGCTCTCGGCGGCACGTCCCTGAGCGCGACCGTGCTGATGGCCAAGATCTCGGACGGGATCGGCCGGCAGGTGCCGGTGCAGTGGATCTTCACCGACCCCACCCCGGAATCCCTGGCCCACCGGATCGCCACCGCGCCGGACCACGAAGCCGACGACGCGCTCGCGCCGCTGCTTCCGCTGCGCCCGGACGGCACCGGCACGCCGGTGTTCTGCATCCACCCGGCGATCGGCCTGGCCTGGTGCTTCACCGGTCTGGTGCCCTACCTGGGCGATCGCCCGGTGTACGGCCTGCAGTCCCCGGCGCTCACCGACCCCGAGGCGCGTTTCACCGACCTCGGCGACCTCGCCGACCGCTACATCGAGCAGATCCGGTCCGTGCAGCCGGACGGCCCGTACCACCTGGTGGGGTATTCGGTGGGCGGCCAGATCGCCCACGAGATGGCGGTGCGACTCGGCTCCGAAGTCGCGACCCTCACGATGCTCGACTCGCATCTGCTGGGCGACGACGACATCCGCCGCGAACCACCGACCCTGGCCGAACTGCTCGCCGAGTTCGGTGACCTGCCGGCCGGCGACACGTTGACCGCGGAACAAGCCGCGGACGTGCTGCGCCGCACCGGCGGCCTGTTCGACGCGGTGACGCCGGAACGCGTCGAGATGCTGCACCGGGTGTTCACCGCGACGGTGGAACTCGCTGTCACACATAGTCCGTCGGCGTCGCCCGATCTCGATGTGCTGTACTTCGCGGCCGCGGAATCGGCCGGCGACCCCACCGCCGCAGCGGCCTGGCAGGCGCACGTCGCCGGCCGGATCGACGAGCACGCGGTGCGAGCCACCCACCAGGAGCTGACGAGTCCGCAGGCCCTCGCCGAGATCGGTCCCGAGCTCGCCCGGCACCTGCTTCGTGCGGACGCGGCCCGGACCGGCTCGGCAGGTACGCGTCAGGGCGCGGCGGGCCACAGGGTGTGAACAGAAACCCCCTTGGGTACTGGTGACGTCGGCCGGAACGCGGGATTCTAGAGATGTCACGACAGCGACAGTCCAGCACATTGCGCGCTACCCGTTCCGGAGCGCGAAACAGGTAGCGCACTACTCGTGACCCCGCCGGTGAAGCGGCCGAAAGTTATCGGCAGCACCGATCGCGGACATTCCCAAAAAACGGACATTCCCAAAAAACGGACATTCCCAGAAGACGGACCGCCATGAGTCCGACCATCCACAGTCACTTGGAGAAGCAAATGCCGGCTACCACTCGTCGCCTGGAAACCGCAACGTCCCCGGCGTCCACCCCTCCCGGTCCCTCCGTACGCGGCCCCCGGTCGGGCATCGAACTCGTCAGCCTCTTCGACGGGTTCGCCATCGACGAGCACCCCAGCGCACCGACGGTGCGCCGCTGGGCGGTCGACTACCTGTGCCACCCGCACAAGGACCTCGGCCGGCGTGGCCCGGTCTGCCCGTTCGCCGGCCCGTCGATCACCCGGCGGTTGTTCTGGGCAGCGTTCGTCCCCGGCACCGACGTCGGGGAGGACCGGATGCGCGCCATCGCCGACGACCTCGCCGAGCTCTTCCCGGGACTTCCGCCGGACACCGGCGCCGACGCCGCCCTCAAGGCCGTCGTCGTGGTCTTCCCCGATCTGACGGACTACGACCTGATCGAGCGCGTGCAGAACGAACGCAAGTCCGACTTCGTCGTTCAGGGCCTCATGCTCGGCCAGTTCTACCCGGGCTGCACGGTGTCCGGTTTGCGCAACAGCGAGTTCCGAGCTCTCGACGCGCCGGTGCCCATGCTTGCCGTGCGGCACATGGTCGGCTCGGACTTCCCGTTCCTGACGGCCGACCGCGAATGGGTCCTGGCCTACCTGAAGAAGTTCGCGGGTTCGGTCCCGTCGTCCGTCCGCACCGAGATTGCGGAGAAGCTCGCGTCATGAGCACGGACTCGGCCGCGCCCGTTGCCTCCACCGGGCCGGCCGGCAAGGACAGCACGACCCCGTTTCCCCTCTCACCCGCCCAGTACGGGATGTGGTTCGCGCAGCAACTCGCACCCGAGGTGCCGCTGTGCATCGCCCAGTACGTGGAATTCCACGGGGCGCTCGACGTCGACCTGTTCCACCGGGTGGCCGTCGTGGCCGGGCTCGAGTTCGGTTCCGGGTTCCTGCGGCTGACCGAGGTCGACGGGGAGCCGTACCAGGTGGTCGATCCGACGCTCGACTCCGACCTCGAGGTGCTCGACTTCCGGGCCCACGAGGACCCGGTCGCGGCGGCCCACGCCTGGATGCACGCGAACTACACGGCACCGATGGATCCGGCCACCGACCGGCTCGTCGCGTCGTCGATCCTGCGACTCGGCGACGAGCACTATCTCTGGTACAGTCGAATTCATCACGTCGCGTTGGACGGCTACGGCGCGATGACCATGGTGAAGCGGATCGCGGCGCTGTACACCGCGGCGGCCGAGGGGCGTGAGCCCGAACCTCACGGTGCCGCCGACCTGCGCGCCCTGTACGACCTCGACCGCCGCTACTGCGAGTCGGCGCGCTTCGACTCCGACCGCGAGTACTGGGCCGAACGGCTCGCCGTCCTGACGGAGGGCTCGAGCCTGAGCGAGCGCCGGGCCCCGGCCGTTGCCGACAACACCCTGGTCACCGCCGCGCTCGCCGATGCCACCGCGGCCCGGCTCCTCGACACCGACAACCGCGCGAGCGGAAACTCGGCGGCCTCGATCATCGCCGGATTCGCGTGTTACCTGTCCCGGTTGACGGGCCGGCCGGAGGTGCGTGTCGACATTCCGGTGTCGGGCCGCACCACCGCGGTGTTGCGCCGGTCCGGTGGCATGGTCGTCAACGTCGCACCGCTGCGGATCGCGGTGCGACCCGACGACGCCGTCGGCGACCTCGTGGACCGCGTCCAGGGCGAACTGCTCGGCGCACTGCGGCACCAGCGTGGTGACCTCGCCACGATCATGCGCGACCTCGGCGCCGACACCCGCCGGGCGAGTGCCCCGATGGTGAACGTCATGCTCTTCCACGAGGAGATCGTTCTCGGGCCCCTCGTCGGTGAATTCCATGTGCTCACGTCGGGACCGGTCGAGGACCTGCTGGTCAACGTGTACCAGAGCGGCACACCGCCGACGACCTACCTCGAATTCCGGGGCAATCCCGGCCGCTATCGGGACGACGAGTTGCACGAACTCCACGGTGGATTCGTCGGATTCGTCCAGGAATTCGTGTCCTCGGCGCCCGATACGCCGCTGTCCGCGATCGATCCCGACAGCGTGCGTGCCGGCGAGCGCAGGCGCGCCGCGGCGCAGCACCTCGACTACTGGCGTCGCACCCTCGCGAACCTGCCGACGTCCGGCGGACCGGCGAGCGGCCCGACGTCCGCGCATCCGGAACACGGGGACCGCACCCGCGTCGCCGTCGATGCCCGGACGCACCGCCGGGCGCGATGCCTGGCCAGGGCCCACGACACCCGGACCTACTCGGTCGTGCACACCGCGCTCGCCGTTGCGCTGAGCAGATCCGTCGATTCCGACGACATCACGATCGGCGCCCCCGTGCGCGCCGGGACCGGCGTCGATGCCGTCGTGCTGCGCACGCGGGTGGAGGACGCGACCACCTTCTCGGAGGCCGTCGCCCGCACACGCGACTGCGAACTCGGTGCGTTCTCCCATACCGGGATCGAGCTCGCCCGGGTCCTGGACGAGCTGACAAGGGGCGGGGAGTCGCCGTCGCCGTGCCAGGTCGTGCTCGGAGTGCGCGAAGCGACCTATTCCGGCGTCGCCGGTGTGTCGATCACCGCCCCCGCACCCGGCGACCGCGGCGGATTCGGTGCCGTCCGGGTGACCGTCGCCGAGACGTTCACCGACGCCTGTCACCCTGCGGGCCTGACGATCGACTTCGAGTTCAGCGCCGCAGTCGACGCGGCGGCCGTGCGCGCCTGCGCGGATCGGTTCCGCCGCATTCTCGAACAGGGCGTGGCCGAACCCATGGTGCGGCTCGGCGACCTCGACGTCCTGTCGCCGCGCGAACGCGCCGAGCTGACCCCGGTCACCGGGGCAGCCGCGGTCCCCGCGGCCACCCTGCCGGATCTGCTGGCCGCGTCGGCCGGCACCGACTCCGACGCGGTCGCCGTGTGGTGCGGGGACCGGCGGATCACCTACGGCCGGCTCGACACCGACTCGAACCGACTGGCGCGGTTGCTGATCGCACGAGGCACCGGGCCCGGAACGACTGTCGCCGTGGCGATCCCGCGCTCGTACGAGTCGGTGCTCGCGGTGTGGGCGGTCGCGAAGACGGGGGCCGCCTTCGTCCCGGTCGACCCCACCTACCCGTCCGCGCGCATCGAGCACATGCTCTCCGATTCGGGGGCGGCACTCGGGCTGACCGTCACGGCTTCGGCTCCGACGCTGCCCGGGGACGTGCCGTGGATGCCGATCGACGAACCCGCCGCCGTCGACGCGGTGGCCACGCATTCGCCGCAGCCGATCACCGACCGGGACCGCACCGCGCCGCTGCACCTCGATCACCCGGCGTACGTGATCTACACGTCCGGTTCCACGGGAACCCCGAAGGGTGTCGTCGTGCCGCACCGGGGCCTGACGTGTCTGTCGACGGAAGAGCGGGAGCGGTTCGGCGCCGATCCCGCGTCCCGCGTGCTGCACTTCGCGTCCCCGAGTTTCGACGCGTCGGTGTTCGAGATGCTGTGGGCCTTCGGTTCCGGCGCGCAACTGGTGATCGCACCCCCGGGCACCTACGGCGGAGACGATCTCGCCGCGCTGATGGACCACCGGGCGGTGACCCACGCGGTCCTGACGCCGTCGGTGCTCGCCTCCCTCGACCCCGTCGGGCGCGGGTCGCTCCGGTGCCTGGTGGCGGCCGGTGAGGCCTGCGCGCCGGAACTCGTGGCGCGGTGGGCGCCCGGCCGGACGATGTTCAACGCGTACGGGCCGACCGAAGTGACGGTCATGTCGAATCTCGGTGCGGTCGCGGCGGACGGCCCGGTCGGCATCGGCGGACCGATCCGCGGCATCGCCGAACTCGTCCTCGACGAGCGGCTGCGACCCGTGCCGGTCGGAGTCGCGGGAGAACTGTACCTGTCGGGCCCCGGCCTGGCGTGGGGCTACCGGAATCGGCCGGACCTGACCGCGGGCCGGTTCGTCGCGGACCCGTTCGGCGGACCCGGCAGCCGGATGTACCGGACCGGCGACGTCGTGCGATGGCGGCGCGCCGACGACGGCGGACTCGAACTGGACTACCTGGGGCGCAGCGACTTCCAGGTGAAGATCCGCGGCCTCCGCATCGAACTCGGCGAGATCGACGCCGCCCTGGCCTCCCATCCGGGTGTGCGTTTCGCCGTCACAGTCGGGCGGCCCGGCCCGGGCGGAGACACCGTTCTGGTGGCCTATGTCGTCCCGTCCGACGACGGAGAACCCAATGTCGCCGCGCTCACCGAGCACGTGCGCGCACGGGTTCCGGGTTACATGGTTCCCGCGGCCGTCGTCGTCCTCGACGACATCCCGCGTACCCCGGTCGGCAAGTTCGACCGCGCGGCGCTGCCCGCACCGGACTTCGCGGCGCCCACGCAGTTCCGCGCACCCCGCACCGCCCGCGAGTCGGCGATCGCGACGGCTTTCGCCGACGTGCTCGGCACCGGTGGACTCGGCATCGACGCGAACTTCTTCGACCTCGGCGGCAACTCCCTCAGTGCGACGCGGGTAGTCGCCCGGGTGAACACCGCGCTCGGCTCGGGTATCGGGGTCCGCGATCTGTTCGAAGCGCCGACCGTGGCGGCACTGGCCGCCCGAGTGAGCGCCCGGGACACCGCGGCCGGATCCCGGCCCGCCCTGGCTCGCCTCCCGCGCCCGGACCGGATCCCGCTGTCCCTCGCGCAACAGCGCATGTGGCTCGTCAACCAGCTCGACACCGGCTCCCCGGCCTACAACATCCCCATCGCGCTGCGGCTGACCGGCGATCTCGATCCGGACGCCCTTCGCGCCGCCCTGGCCGACGTCCTCGAACGGCACATCACGCTGCGCACCGTGTACCCCGGCTCCGAGGACGGGCCGCATCAGGTCACGCTCCCCGTCGAGGCGGTGCTGCCCGACCTGACGCCGACCGTGGTTCCCGACGAGACGACCCCGCGGGCCCGCATCGCGGAGCTGGGCGGAACCGGTTTCGACGTCAGCCGCGCCGCCCCGATCCGGACCGCACTGTTCCGGACCGGCCCGGCCGAGCACGCCCTTGTCATGGTGGTGCACCACATCGCGGCCGACGGTTCGTCGATGGTGCCCTTGGCCCGGGACGTCATGGTCGCCTACACCGCGCGCCGCGACGGTCACGCCCCCGACTGGGCGCCGCTGCCGGTCGACTACGTCGACTACACCCTGTGGCAGCGGGAGCTTCTCGGCAGCGACACGGACCCGCATTCGCGTGCCGCGGTCCAGCTCGGGTACTGGCAGCGGACGTTGTCCGGCGCGCCCGCGGTGCTCGAACTGCCGTGGGACCGGCCACGGCCGGTACACCGGTCGCTGCACGCGGGCACGGCGGACTTCAGGATGGATTCCGAACTGCACCGCCGCCTTCGAGAACTTGCCCGGCAACATGATTCGACGATGTTCATGGTGATGCACGCCGCGCTGGCGGTGCTGCTGGCCCGGCTCGGCGGATCCGACGACATCAGTGTCGGCACCCCGGTCGCCGGTCGGGGAGAGGCCGCGCTCGACGACGTCGTGGGCATGTTCGTCAACACGATCGTGCTGCGGACCGCCGTCGATCCGGCCGGTTCGTTCACCGGGCTTCTCGGCCGGGCGCGCGAGAGCGCGCTCGGAGCCTTCGCGCACGCCGAGGTCCCGTTCGATCAGGTCGTCGACGCCGTGGATCCGGAGCGGTCGACCGCGTATTCGCCGCTGTTCCAGGTGATGCTGGAGTTCCGGAACACCGAAGCCGCGCGCCTGGAACTGCCGGGCCTGACGGTCGAGCCGATCCTGCTCGATCCCGGCGTCGCACGCTACGACCTCCACCTGGGTCTCGTCGAAGAGTTCACCGAAAACGGTGCCCCCGAAGGAATATCGGCTGCGTTCGTCTACGCCGACGACCTCCTCGAGGAGACGACCGTGCGGGCGTTCGCCGAACGGTTCGTGCGCATCCTCGAGGACGTGACCGCCGACCCGTCGGCGCCGATCGAGACGATCGACATCCTCTCCCCGGACGAACGCCGCCACCTGGTGCCGGCGGCGGGCGCACCCGCGCTGCCGTCGAGGACGCTGTCCGAGCTGCTGACGGCGTCGGCGGCGACCGATCCGGACGCAATTGCCGTCGTCTGCGGAGACCGTCGAGTGACGTACCGCGAGCTGCACGACGAGTCGAATCGATTGGCGCACAGGTTGATCGAAGCAGGAGCGGGTCCGGAATCGGTGGTGGCGATCGCGGTGTCGCGGTCGGTGGAGTCGATCCTGTCGGTGTGGGCGGTCGCGAAGACCGGGGCCGCGTTCGTCCCCGTCGACCCCGGGTACCCGGCCGGCCGGATCGAGCACATGCTCGCCGATTCCGGTGCCGTGCTGGGCCTTACAGCCCCGCACCGAGTCGAACAGCTGCCCGGCTCCGTCCCCTGGATACCCGTCTCCGCGACCGCCCATGCCGACGGCTCCCGGTACCGGGAGGTGCGGGTGCCGGTACGGCCGGAGCAGGCCGCGTACGTGATCTACACGTCCGGGTCGACGGGCGTGCCCAAGGGCGTGACCGTCACGCACGCCGGACTCGCGAACCTGGTGGCCGAACAGCGCGCCCGGTTCGGATTGGGTCCGGATGCGCGGGTGCTGCACGCGGCGTCGCCGAGCTTCGACGCGGCGGTGCTGGAGATGTTGTGGGCCTTCGGATCCGGTGGCCGCCTGGTGATCTCGCAGCCCGGGGTCTTCGGTGGTCGCGAACTCGCGGAGTTGCTGGCGCGCGAGCAGGTCACCCATGTGGCCCTGACCCCGGCGGCGCTGGGCACGGTGGATCCGGTCGGGCTCGACCATCTGGGCACGGTGATCGTCGGTGGTGAGGCCTGCCCGCCGGAGCTGGTGGCGCGGTGGGCGCCGGGCCGGACCATGGTGAACACCTACGGTCCGGCGGAAGCGACGATCCAGTCGAACGCCGGACGGCCGCTCACGGTGGGAGATCCCGTGACGATCGGTGGCCCGATCCGTGGATTCGCCGAACTGGTGCTCGACGACCGGCTGCGGCCGGTCCCGGTCGGCGTGGCGGGGGAGCTGTACCTGTCGGGCCCCGCCCTGGCACGGGGATACCGGAACCGGGGTTCGCTGACCGCGTCGCGGTTCGTGGCCGATCCGTTCGGGACCCCCGGGCAGCGGATGTACCGAACCGGCGACCTCGTTCGATGGAAGAAGTGCGGCGACAACACATTCGAACTCGAGTACCTCCACCGCTCCGACGATCAGGTGAAGGTCCGCGGCTTCCGCATCGAACTCGGCGAGATCGAATCCGCGCTGCGGGCGTGCGACGGAGTCGAGCAGGCGGTGGCGAGTGTCCATCGTGGTGCGGTGGATCGGCTCGTCGGATATGTGGTGCCGGAACCCGGCGCCGAGCTGGATCCGGTCGCGGTGCTGGCACAGGTGGGGGCGCGGTTGGCGCCGCACATGGTGCCGGCGACGGTGTCGGTGATCGATGCGGTGCCGGTGACGGCGAACGGGAAGGTGGATCGGGCGGCGTTGCCGGAGCCGGATTTCCGTTCGGGTGCGGCGGAGTTCCGTGCGCCGGCCTCGGAGACGGAGGCGGTGCTGGCGGAGTTGTTCGCCGAGGTGCTGGGGGTCGAGACGGTGGGGGCGCAGGATTCGTTCTTCGCGCTCGGTGGGGACAGCATCATGTCGATCCAGTTGGTGGCGCGGGCGAAGGCGCGGGGGTTGGTGTTCTCGCCGCGGGATGTGTTCGAGTGCCGGACGGTGGCGGCGTTGGCGCAGGTGGCGGCGTCCGGTGGTGCCGGTGTGGTGGTGCTCGAGGAGCTGCCCGGTGGTGGGGTCGGCGACCTGCCGCTCACCCCCGTCATGCACTGGCTCCTCGACCGCAGCCCGCTGCACCACACCCGCTTCTCCCAGGCGGTCCTGCTCGAACTACCTGCCGGCATCGACCACACGACACTCACGCGCACGCTCCAGGCCGTGCTCGATCGGCACGACATGCTGCGCTCCCGGCTGCGCTCGTCGAACGGGACGTGGACCTGGACCGTGCAGCCGACCGGAACCGTCGACGCCGACGATGTCCTCGTCCGCGTGGCCACCGACCCGCACGGCGACGACTTCGACGCCATCGCACACGCCGAACTCGACGCCGCCGCCGACCGGCTCGACCCGGCCTCGGGAATCGTGCTGCAGGCGGTGTGGTTCGACCCCGCCGGCACCGACTCGTCCGACACCGGAATCCCGGGTCGGCTGCTGGTCGTGATCCATCATTCGGCCGTGGACGGGGTGTCGTGGCGGAACCTCGTCCCGGATCTCGCGACCGCGTGGTCGCAGATCGCGGCGGGAGAGAACCCGCAGCTCGACGCGGTCGGTACGTCGATGCGCCGCTGGGCGCACGGTCTGGTCGAGGCCGCGCAGCAACCCGAACGGCTCGCCGAACTCGACTTCTGGCGCGCGACCACGGCCGGGGACGACCCGACGATCGGATCCCGCCCGCTCGATCCCGCGACCGACGTGACCGCGACGGCCGAGCACTTCTGCGTCGAACTGCCGACCGACGTGACCGAGGCGCTGCTGACCGCCGTCCCCGATGCGTTCCACGGCAGCGTCGCGGACGGTCTGCTCACTGCACTCGCGGTCGCGGCGACGGCCTGGCGCCGCAACCGCGGCACCCCGATCGACGACGCATTCATCGCCTTGGAAGGGCACGGGCGGGAGGAACAGACGGTACCGGGCGCCGAGCTGAGCCGGACCGTCGGCTGGTTCACCACCGGCTTCCCGGTCCGGCTGGACCTGGCCGGGATCGATCTCGACGACGCCTGCGGCGGCGGCCCTGCGCTGGACGCGGCCGTGAAGTCCGTCAAGGAACAGCTCCTCGCGGTCCCCGACCACGGCATCGGCTTCGGGCTGCTCCGCTATCTCGACGACGAAACCGCCTCGATCCTGCGCGAACACGCTGGGCCGCAGATCGGCTTCAACTACCTCGGCCGCATCGCCACCGGAACAGCGGACGGGATGCCGGCGGGACCGTGGATGCCCGTCGACGCCGGCTCGGAACTCGGCGGTGCCCAGGATCCGGAGATGCCGGTGCCCGCGGCGCTGGACATCAACGCGCTCACCCTCGACGACAGCACCGGCCCTCGGCTGCGCGCCACGTGGGCGTTCCCGACCGGGCTACTGACCGCAGGCGAGGTGCACGACGTCGCCGACCTGTGGTGCCGCGTGCTCACCGCGCTGGCGGAGCGCACCCGCATCCCCGGCTCCGGGGGACACACGCCGTCCGACCTGGACCTGGTGACACTGCAGCAGGCGCAGATCGAGGAACTCGAGCGGCAGTATCCGGACCTGGCTGACGTGTGGCCGCTGTCGCCGCTGCAGGAGGGTCTGCTGTTCCATGCGCTGGTGTCGGAGGACTCCGTCGACGCGTACCTGGTGCAACTGGTGCTCGAGCTGCGCGGACAGGTCGACGCGGAGCGGTTGCGGCGCGCCGGAACGGTGCTGCTGGACCGCCACGCCAACCTGCGCACCACGTTCGTGCCCGACGTCGACGGACGACCGGTACAGATCGTCCGGGATCGCGTCGAACTGCCGTTCACCGAGATCGATCTGTCCGCTCTCCCCGCCGACGACCGCGACCGCGAACTCGAACGGATCATGGCGGAAGACCGGGCGACACGATTCGATCCCGCGCAACCGCCGCTGATCCGGTGGCTGCTGGTCACCACCGGGCCGGACAGTCACCGGCTGATCATGACCAACCATCACCTGCTGCTCGACGGCTGGTCGACGCCGCTCCTCGTTCGCGAACTGCTGATGCTGTACGCGACCGAAGGCGACCCCGCCGGCCTCCCGCGGCCCACCTCGTACCGGGACTACCTCGCCTGGGTCGAGCGGCAGGACCGCGAACACTCCCTCGACGAATGGGCACGTGCGCTCGCCGGCGTCGACGAGCCGACACTGGTCGTCCCGGACGATCCAACGCGCCGGTACCGCGAATCACGGGACGTGTGTGCCGATTTCGGTGTGGAGGAGACGGCGGCGTTGTCGGCGTGGGTGCGTGATCGCGGGGCGACGTTGAACACGGTGGTGCAGGTGGCGTGGGGGCTGGTGCTGG
>Ga0180218_1000821_pt1 | contig 22737 bp, 22 predicted proteins | sample eDN3rd37CKraftBY_FD_151334 | JGI IMG/M metagenome (GOLD analysis project Ga0180218, IMG submission 151334) | Enriched backyard soil microbial communities from Emeryville, California, USA - eDNA 3rd pass 37_C Kraft BY (version 2) (version 2) | ecosystem: Environmental > Terrestrial > Soil >...
GGGGGCACCCCCGCACCCCCGCTTTTTATGAGTTTGGAGCGTGCCGCGTGCGCGACAGGTCCCTTCTCCCCGTCCTTACGGGGGACGGGGGAAATCGGCGAAGCAGGCCTGCGCTGTCGCTCTTGCCGCCGCGGGCATAGCACCACGGATGGGTTGCGAAGCACCTCTTCCCAGCAGCCCGCGGCCTAAAACAAAAGGCGCGGAGCCGAAGCCGCCGCGCCTTTCGAAATTCGGAAACGTACCGGGCTCAACGCACCGCGCCGCTCTCCTGCGCGGCCTGCTCGGCGGCGTGGCGCTCGCGATCCTCGCGGCCCTTCACGCTCTCGTCGCGATCGACGAGTTCGATGACGGCGCGCGGCGCGCTGTCGCCATAGCGGAAGCCGGCTTTGAGCACGCGCGTGTAGCCGCCGTTGCGGTCCTTGTAGCGGGGCGCCAGCACGTCGAAGAGCTTCTTGACCATGTCGTCGTCGCGGAGCCGTGCGGCGGCGAGGCGGCGCGAGTTGAGGTCGCCCTTCTTGGCGAGGGTGATGTACTTGTCGACGACGCGCTTCAGGTCCTTGGCCTTGGGCAGCGTGGTGACGATCTGCTCGTGTTTGATGAGGGCGGCGGCCATGTTCGAGAACATCGCCTGGCGGTGGCCGCTGTCGCGGCTGAAGCGGCGCCCCAGCTTTGCGTGTCGCATGTGGTCTTCTCCTTACAGTTGTTGGCGGGGAGGTTCTTCGGCCTCTCCCTTGGCTTCAAACGACGACGCGGCGGACAGCAGTCCGCCGCGTCGTCGGAATTCTCAGTACTGGTCCTCGAAGCGCTTGGCGAGGTCTTCGATGTTGTCCGGCGGCCAGTTCGGCACTTCCATGCCGAGGTGGAGGCCCATGGCGGCCAGCACTTCCTTGATCTCGTTCAAGGACTTCCTGCCGAAGTTCGGCGTGCGCAGCATCTCGGCTTCGGTCTTCTGGATGAGGTCGCCGATGTAGACGATGTTGTCGTTCTTCAGGCAGTTCGCCGAACGGACCGACAGCTCGAGCTCGTCGACCTTCTTGAGCAGCGCCGCGTTGAACGACAGCTCCGGATGCGCGCGCTCCTCGACGGCCTTGCGCGGCTCTTCGAAGTTGATGAAGACCGTGAGCTGGTCCTGCAGGATGCGCGCGGCGAGCGCCACGGCGTCCTCGGCCTTCACCGAGCCGTCCGTTTCGACGGACATGGTCAGCTTGTCATAGTCGAGGATCTGGCCTTCGCGCGTGTTCTCGACGCGGTAGGAGACCTTCTTGACCGGCGAATAGAGGCTGTCGACCGGGATGAGGCCGATCGGTGCGTCCTCGGGGCGGTTGCGCTCGGCCTGCACGTAGCCCTTGCCGGTCGAGGCGGTGAACTCCATGCGGATTGCGGCGCCCTGGTCGAGCGTGCAGATGACGTGATCGGGATTGAGGATCTCGACATCGGAAGAGGCCTCGATGTCGCCGGCGGTGGCCGGGCCCGGGCCTTCCTTCTTGAGCACCATGCGCTTCACGCCCTCGGAATGGACGCGCAGCGCGATCTCCTTGATGTTCATGACGATGTCCGTCACGTCCTCGCGGACGCCCGGGATCGACGAGAACTCGTGCAGCACGCCGTCGATGTGCACGGTGGTGATCGCCGCGCCCTGGAGCGAGGAGAGCAGCACGCGGCGCAGCGCATTGCCGAGCGTCATGCCGAAGCCGCGCTCCAGCGGTTCGGCGACGATGGTCGCCATGCGGGCACTGTCGCGGCCGGTCTCGATGGCGAGCTTGCCGGGCTTGATGAGATCCTGCCAGTTTTTCTGCAATATGTTGTTCACCGGACGGTCCTCGTGTCTGGGCGCGCTCACGGGCGCGGTGCGTTGAATGTCTTCGAGGCTCCCTTCATGCCGACGTCCGGCTCGCGTTCTTGAACGCGCCGGACGCCGCGGAGAGCCTCGACTGAGTGCGTCTTAGACGCGGCGGCGCTTGCGGGGCCGGCAGCCGTTGTGCGGGATCGGCGTCACGTCGCGGATCGACGTGATCTGGAAGCCCACGGCCTGCAGCGCACGCAGCGCCGACTCGCGGCCAGAGCCCGGTCCCGAAACCTCGACGTCGAGGTGCTTCATGCCATGCTCGACGGCCTTCTTGCCGGCATCCTCGGCGGCCATCTGCGCCGCATAGGGCGTCGATTTCCGCGAGCCCTTGAAGCCCATCATGCCCGACGACGACCAGGCAATCGTGTTGCCCTGCGCGTCGGTGATGGTGATCATCGTGTTGTTGAAGCTCGCGTTCACGTGCGCGACGCCGGAGGCGATATTCTTCTTCTCCCGGCGCCGGACCTTACCCCGCTGCTGCTCTTTGGCCATGTAGCTCTGCTCTCCGATGCCCCGCCGCGCGGCGCGGGCGTGTGATGTGTTGCTCGGGCCGCCGTGTGCGGCCGCGTATCGTGCCGCCGATTACTTCTTGGTCGCCTGCTTCTTGCCGGCGATCGCCTTCGCAGGACCCTTGCGGGTGCGGGCGTTGGTGTGCGTGCGCTGGCCGTTGACCGGCAGGCCGCGGCGATGGCGCAGGCCGCGATAGCAGCCGAGGTCCATGAGCCGCTTGATGTTCATCGCTACTTCGCGGCGCAGGTCGCCCTCGACCATGTAGTCGCGATCGATCGCTTCGCGGATCTGGAGCACTTCGGCGTCCGTCAGCTCGCTGACCCGGCGCTCGGCAGGCAGGCCGACCCGCTCGCAGATGTCCTTGGCAAACTTCGGACCGATGCCGTGGATATACTGGAGCGCGATCACGACGCGCTTCTGGGTCGGAATGTTGACGCCTGCGATACGGGCCACGTGCTTCTCCTCAGACTTCTCGAATAGTGTTCTCGGTCAAGCGCTTGGCTCACCGGGTAGATGTATCGGGCTGCGGGTGGCGAAACCGCGAAATGCCGAAACGGCCCGCCAAATGGCAGGGGCCGAACCGGCTTCAGCGTCGCGAAAGTGGGCTCTTCTAGCCCAACCTCCGCGGGTCGTCAATCGCGACATCGTAACCATGAGGCAGCCGGCGCCGTCAGGATTTGGCCTCGCCTTCGCCCTCGGCAGGAGTCTCGTCGGCCGTCGCCTCGGTGATGAGGGCGCGTGCCTGACCGACCCAGTCCTGCTTCTCGATCGCGCCCTCGAGCTTCAGGGCCTCGTCGATGTTGCCGCTGTCCTCGTCGGAGAGGTCCGCAAGCTGGTCGAATTTGATGAGATTGAGCTGGGCGAGCCGGGCCGCCAGCTCCGGCGTGATGCCGTTGATCTTCGTGAGATCGTCGGGCGTGCCCTTCTGCTTCTTGAAGCCCTTCCAGGCCGCATTGAGCTTCTTGGCGCGGGCATCCGTCCGCTCGATGATGCGCGCCGCGCGCCCGCGCAGGCCCCTGAGGTAGTACAGCTTGGCGCGCCGGACGCGGCCGCGCCGCAGCACGGTGATCTCCGAAATGAACGGCGAATAGAGCGGGAAGACGCGCTCGACGCCCTCGCCATAGGAGATCTTGCGGACGGTGAAGTTCTCGTTCAGGCCCTCACCGGAGCGGGCGATGACCACGCCCTCGTAGGCCTGCAGGCGCTGGGTCGTGCCCTCGATGACCTTCACCATGACTTTGACGGTGTCGCCGGCCTGGAAGTCCGGGATCGCGCGCTGGAGGGAAATGGCGCGCATTTGCTCTTTTTCGAGCTCTGCGATGATGTTCATTGTTGTTTTCCGTTCTTGGCAGCCACGGCAGAGGAGCGGCAAGGAGCCATCCGGACGCCGGATGCTCAGCGCTCATGCAACCCACTTTGTGGGAAAAGATTGGTGGGCGTCATACAGCAAACATTTGGCGTTGTCGATGCCCCGATGGAGGCAAAAGCCAGGTCTGCCTTGCGCTGAACGTCGCAAGGCCCTACCTCCGGCCGATACTCCGGCCCCCGAGCAACCGGCAAGGAACCCCAATGCCGCCCACCATCGCCATCGTCGGCCGGCCGAATGTCGGCAAGTCGACGCTCTTCAACCGCCTCACGGGGCGGCGGGCGGCGCTCGTCTCGGACATGCCGGGCCTCACGCGCGATCGCCGCGAGGGCGAGGCCGACATCGGCGGCCACGCTGTCCAGGTCGTCGATACGGCGGGGCTCGAGGAGGCGGACCGCGGCAGCATAGCGGATCGCATGCGTACCCAGTCCGAGGCGGCCATCCGCGAGGCTGATGCTGTCGCCTTCGTCTTCGATGCCCGCGCCGGCATCACGCCGACCGACAAGGCTTTTGCACGCATCGTGCGGGCGTCCGGCCGCCCGGTCGTGCTCGTCGCCAACAAGTGCGAGGGCAAGGCCGGCACGGACGGCTTTTACGAGGCCTATGCGCTCGGTCTCGGCGAACCCGTCGCCATCTCCGCCGAGCACGGCGAGGGCCTTGCTGAGCTCGAGAGCGAGCTACTGGCCGCGCTCGATCTCAAACCCATTGTGAAGGCACGCCGACGCCGGCGCGGCGAGGAGCCGGAGCCCGAGCCGGACGCGCCCGCCGTCGATGAAGCCGAGGCGGAAGATCCCGGCAAGCCGATCCGCGTCGCGATCGTCGGGCGCCCGAATGCGGGCAAGTCGACGCTCGTGAATGCGATCCTCGGGGAAGAGCGCATGATCACCGGTCCCGAACCCGGCCTGACGCGCGACTCCATTTCGAGCGACATCACGTGGCAGGGCCGCGCGATCAAGCTCTTCGATACGGCAGGTCTCCGCCGCAAGGCCCGCATCGACGAACTCGCTGAAAAGCTCGCGGCCAGCGATGCGGTGCGCGCCATCCGCTTCGCCGAGGTCGTGGTGCTTCTCATCGATGCCGAGCGCCCCTTCGAGCAGCAGGATCTTACCATCGGCAACATGATCATCGAGGAGGGCCGCGCGCTCGTCATCGCGATCAACAAGTGGGATCTCGTGGAAGACAAGGCTGCGACGCTCAAGGATCTGAAGGAGACGGTCGCGGAGAAGTTCGCGGAAGCCGCGGGCGTCGCCGTCGTGACGATTTCGGCCGCCTCCGGCCGCAACATCGACAAGCTCATGAAAGCCATCCTCGATGCGCACGCCATCTGGGCGCGCCGCATCTCGACGGCGGATATCAACCGCTGGCTTCAGGTCGCGCTCGCGCGCCACGCGCCGCCGCAGTCCAAGGGCCGGCGCATCCGCATTCGCTTCATGACGCAGCCGTCCGCGCGTCCCCCGACGTTCGTCGCCTTCTGCTCGCAGCCCGGTGGTATTCCTGAATCCTACCTGCGATACCTCACGAACAGCCTCCGCGAGGCCTTCGGCCTGCCGGGCACGCCCATCCGCATCAATCTCCGCAAGGGCGCCAACCCCTACGCGGATAAATAGCGCTGTTCAGTCCGGCTCCCCCGACGATTTATGCCGTATCGGAAGGACTTTTTCGCCAGCAAATACATGGTTCCGACCACAGACGGCCGTAGTCCGGAGGGCTAAGCTGCCCTTCCCAGGCAGGTCTGGGTGTTGGCGCGTCGAGCCGCCGGCTCGACTGAGTGGCAGGAGTTGACCATGGGCATCTTCGATACGATCAAGGCCGCGATTTTCGGATCCGAAGCACAGGCATCCCCGGCGCCGACTGCGGGCGCGGTGGCGGCGTCAGGCGCGGCCCCGGCCGGTAAGCCCGCGGCGACCGTCGATGTCGCCGCTAATCTCGATGCGCTCGCGAAAAAGTCGAAGGAGAAATTCGACTGGCGCAAGTCGATCGTCGATCTGATGAAGCTGCTCGATCTCGACAGCAGCCTCAATGCCCGCAAGGAGCTGGCCAAAGAGCTCGGCTACACGGGCAACATGAGCGACAGCGCGACCATGAACGTCTGGCTGCACAAGCAGGTCATGACGAAGCTCGCCGCGAACGGCGGCAAGGTGCCTGACGAATTGAAGTGACGCGATGTGTCTGAAATGAAGAGCGGCGGGGATGACCCGCCGCCTTCGAGTTAGCATGGCTGTGCACGGTCGCGGCTACTTCCAGTCCCGGACATCGACGAAGCGCCCAGCGATCGCTGCCGCCGCCGCCATGGCCGGCGAGACGAGATGCGTGCGCCCGAGACGGCCCTGCCGGCCCTCGAAATTGCGGTTCGAGGTCGAGGCGCAGCGCTCGCGCGGTCTCAACTGGTCCGGGTTCATGCCGAGGCACATGGAGCAGCCCGCCTCGCGCCATTCGAAGCCCGCATCGATGAAGATCTTCGCCAGGCCTTCCGCTTCCGCCTGCTCCTTCACGAGCCCCGAGCCGGGCACGATCATCGCGCTGACGTTCGCATTGACCTTGCGGCCCTGGATCACGGCGGCCGCCGCGCGCAGGTCCTCGATGCGTCCGTTCGTGCACGAGCCGATGAACACGCGGTCGATCGTGATGTCGGTGATCTTCTCGCCGCCCTTGAGGCCCATGTACTCGAGCGCGCGCTGGATCGACGCGCGCTTGTGCTCGTTCGGCGCCTCGTCCGGCGTCGGCACACGGCCGCTGACCGAGATCACGTCCTCGGGGCTCGTGCCCCAGGTCACGACCGGCGGCAGGTTCGCGGCGTCGAGCGTCAGCACCTTGTCGAAGTGCGCGCCTTCGTCGCTGCGCAACGTCTCCCAGTAGCGCACGGCCATGTCCCAGGCCGCGCCCTTCGGCGACTTCGGGCGCCCCTTGAGATAGGCGAACGTCGTCTCGTCCGGCGCCACCATGCCGGCGCGCGCGCCACCCTCGATGCACATGTTGCAGACCGTCATGCGGCCTTCCATCGACAGCGCGCGAATGGCATCGCCGCAATACTCGATGACATGGCCGGTGCCGCCCGCCGTCCCCGTCTCGCCGATGATCGAGAGGGTGATGTCCTTGGCGGTCACGCCTTCGGGCAGCTTGCCCTTGACCTCGACCTTCATGTTCTTCATGCGCCGCTGCAGCAGCGTCTGCGTCGCGAGCACGTGCTCGACCTCGCTCGTGCCGATGCCGTGCGCCAGCGCGCCGAACGCGCCGTGCGTCGAGGTATGGCTGTCGCCGCACACGATCGTCGTGCCGGGCAGCGTGAAGCCCTGCTCGGGGCCGATGACGTGCACGATACCCTGGCGCACGTCGAGCTCGTCGAAGTACTCGATGCCGAAGTCCTTGGCGTTCCTGGCGAGCGCCTCGACCTGGATGCGCGACTCTTCTTCCTTGATGCCGGCGCGGCGATCGGTGGTCGGCACGTTGTGATCGACGACGGCCAGCGTCTTCGACGGCGCGCGCACCTTGCGGCCGGCGAGCGCCAGCCCCTCGAACGCCTGCGGCGAGGTCACTTCGTGCACGAGATGGCGGTCGATATAAAGCACGCACGTCCCGTCGGGCTGCTGGTCGACGATGTGATCGTCGAAGATCTTGTCGTAGAGCGTCTTCGGGGCGGACGGGCTTGCCATGGTTTCGGGTTCTCTCTCGCAGCGGCTGTCGGACCATGCCGGAGACCGGCCTGGCCGCTTTGAATGCTTCTCATATGCCTGAACTGTCCAGGACTTCAAGCCCGTGGGGCGCCCCGGCGCGGATGGCTGCCCTGCCACGCCCGGGCGTGCCGCAGCGCACCAGTCCGGCGGCCGTTCCGATCCCGTTGCCAACCTCCGTGCGCCCGCCTAGGTTGGCGGCTCATTGCACGGAGCACCTGCTGATACGCCATGCCGATCGCGCACCCTTTACCCTGGGAGAAGAGCTATCCGCCCGGCGTGCGCTGGGATGCGCCCATCGAGGTCGGCACGCTGCCGGCCCTGCTCGCCCGGGCCGTCGCGAGGTATGGCGAAAAGCCCGCTTTTGAATACCGTGAGCGCAAGATCAGCTATCGGGAATTCGGCCGGCGCGTCGATGCCCTCGCCGCCGGCCTCCTGCGCCTCGGCATCGCGAAGGGCGATCGTGTGGCGCTCTATCTCCCGAACTGCCCTGCGCAGCCGGCCTCGCTCTTCGCCGTGGTCCGAATTGGCGGCATCGTGGTCAATCTTTCGCCGCTCGACGCCGAGCGAGAGCTCGCTCACAAGCTGAAGGATTCAGGCGCCCGCACGCTCGTCACGACGAACATCGGTCCCATGGCGACCGTGGCGCTCAAGATCAAGGCGGCCGGCCTCGTCGATCGGGTCATCGTCGCCGACGATGCCGCCTGGGGGCCATCGCCCGCGGCGGCGGCCATGCCGGCGCTGGATGACGGCGTTCTGTCGCTGGACGAGGTCGCGGCGGCGGAGCCGCCTGCGCTGTGGCCCAAGGTCGTACCGGACGATATCGCGCTCCTGCAATACACCGGCGGCACGACGGGCTTGCCCAAGGGCGCGATCCTCAGCCACGCGAACCTGACTGCCGCTGTCGAGATCGGCAAGGCCTGGTCCATCCCGCAGGGGACCATGCAGCCCGGCGATGGACGCATCATCTGCGTGCTGCCCCTCTTCCATATGTACGCGATCACGGCGTGCCTCACGCGCGGCCTCGACTACGGCAACGAGATCCTCCTGCGCCTACGCTTCGACGTCGAGCAGACGCTGCGCGACATCACCGAGAAAAAGGCGACGACCTTTTCCGGCGTGCCGACCATGTGGATCGCGATCGCCAATCATCCAGGTGTCGACAAGCTCGATTTCTCCTCGCTCAAGAGCATCCACTCCGGCGGCGCCGCCGTGCCCGTCGAGATCGAGAACCGCATCAAGTCCATCACCGGCCTCCAGCTCGGCGGCGGCTGGGGCATGACCGAGACGGCGCCCGCTGGCGCCAACATTCCGACCAACCGCCCGGACCTGCGCGGCAGCATCGGCCTGCCGCTCCCCGGCATTCTCATGGACGTCGTCGCGCTCGACGATCCGCGCCGCGTGCTCGCGCCCGGCGAGATCGGAGAGATCCGCGTCAAAGGTCCGAATGTCACGCGCGGCTACTGGAACCGGCCCGAGGAGACGGCCGCCGCCTTCGTCGATGGCTACCTGCTCACCGGCGACATCGGCTACATGGATGCCGAGGGCTTCTTCTTCCTGACGGACCGCAAGAAGGACATGATCATCTCGGGCGGCTTCAACGTCTACCCACGCATGATCGAGGAGGCCATCTACGAGCACCCGGCCGTCGAGGAAGTGATCGTTATCGGCATTCCGGATGCCTACCGCGGTCAGGCCGCCAAGGCCTACATCAAGCTCAAGGCCGGCGCTCAGCCTTTCACGCTCGATGATCTGCGCGCCTTCCTCGCCGACAAGATTGGGCGCCACGAGCTGCCGTCGGCGCTCGAGTTCCGCGAGAGCCTTCCGAAGACAGCCGTCGGCAAGCTTTCCAAAAAGGAGCTGGTCGCCGAGGAGATGGCGCGCCGCGCTGTCGCAAGCGAACCCGCCTCGACCTGAAGGCCCGACCGGCATATTGTGCCGCCAAATCACGTAGACCGAGGAGCCGCCCATGGACCTGCGCTTCAGCCCCGAGGAGAACACCTTCCGGCAGGAGGTGCGGAATTTCTTCCAGACCGAGATCCCGCTCTCGATCCGCTCGAAGTCCATCGAAGGGCGGCACCTGACGAAAGACGACATCGTCACGGCGCAGAAGACGCTGCATAAAAAGGGCTGGGCCGTCTACAACTGGCCGAAGGAATGGGGCGGCACCGACTGGACGCCCGTGCAGCAGTACATTTTCCTCGAGGAGATGCAGTCCAACGGTGTGCCGCCGCCGCTGGCCTTCAATACGTCCATGAACGGGCCGGTGATCATCCAGTTCGGCACCGACGCGCAGAAAAAAAAGTTCCTGCCGCGCATGGCTTCGCTCGACGATTGGTGGTGCCAAGGTTTCTCCGAGCCCGGCTCCGGCTCGGACCTCGCCTCCCTCAAGACCACGGCCGTCAAGCAGGGCGACCACTACATCGTCAACGGCCAGAAGACCTGGACCACGCTCGCACAGTACGCCGACTGGATCTTCTGCCTCGTGCGTACGGATCCGACCGCGAAAAAGCAGCTCGGCATTTCCTACATCGTCTTTCCGATGACCACGCCGGGCGTCACGCGCCGTCCCATCCAGCTCATCGACGGCGGCCACGAGGTCAACGAGGTCTTCTTCGATGACGTGAAGGTGCCCGTCGAGAACCTCATCGGCGAGGAGAACCGCGGCTGGGACTGCGCCAAGTTCCTGCTCGGGAACGAGCGCTTCGGCATTGCCCGCGTCGGCATCTCGAAGATGCGCGTTGCCCGCATCAAGGACCTTGCCAAGCGCGTTCCGTCGGGGAGCGGCGGCACGATGATGGAAGATCCCCAGTTCGCCGAGAAGGTCGCGGCGGCCGAGGTCGAGCTCAAGGCGCTCGAGATGACGCAGATGCGCTTCCTCGCCGCCGAGCGCGGCAACAAGAGCGGCAAGCCCAATCCTGCAACTTCCGTGCTCAAGCTCAAGGGCTCGGAGATCCAGCAGACCGTCACCGAGCTGCTGATGGAGCTCGCTGGCCCGCTCGCCATTCCCTACGCCAATGACGACGACGAGATGATCGGCCACAACGAGCCGCCCATCGGCGCGGACTGGGCCGCCCCTGCGGCGCCCACCTACTTCAACTACCGCAAGGTCTCGATCTACGGCGGCTCGAACGAGATCCAGCGCAACATCCTCGCGAAGGCGGTACTGGGGTTCTAGGTCCGGCCTCGTATCAGGTGACGTAGCTGCGAGGGCGAAGCTTGCTCTCGGTTGGCGTTTTGGGGCGGGCCTCTTAGCCCGCAAGGAAAAAGAGCAGATTATGGATTTCGATCTCAGCGAGGAGCAGCAGCTTCTCAAGGACAATGTCGATCGCCTCACGGCTGCGCGCTACGCCGAGCTCAAGACGCGCACCGAGCTCATGAAGTCCGAGAAGGGCTACAGCGACGCGCTTTGGAAAGAGTTCGCCGAGATGGGCCTCCTCGCCATTCCCTTCGCCGAGGAGCATGGCGGCATGGGCCAGGGCGCGGTCGAGACCATGCTGGTCGCTGAAGCCTTCGGCAAGGCGCAGGTGCTCGAGCCTTATTTCCCGACCGTGATCCTCGCTGGATCGGCGCTGCGTCTCGGTGCGAGCGAAGCCATGAAGGCAGCCGTGTTGCCGGAAGTCGCGGCAGGAACACTGACACTTGCGTTCGCGCATCAGGAGCCCGAAGCGCGCTTCGATCTCGCCAATGTTGCGACGACCGCGAAGGCCGACGGCAAGGGCGGCTACGTCCTCGAAGGATCGAAGTGCGTCGTGCTCGGCGGTGACAGCGCTAACAAGCTCGTCGTGTCCGCGCGCATCTCCGGCGATCGCGCCAGCAAGGACGGCCTCGCGCTTTTCCTCGTCGATGCCGATGCGGCCGGCGTTACGCGGCGCGGTTACCCGACACAAGACGGCCTGCGCGCCGCCGACGTTACGCTCTCGGGCGTCAAGGTCGGCGCTGACGCGCTCATTGGCGAAGCCGGCAAGGCCTATCCCGTCATCGAGCGCACCGTTCAGAACGGCATTGCCTATCTTGCCGCCGAAGCCGTTGGCGCCATGTCGGCGCTGCACGAGCTGACCGTCGAGTACCTCAAGACGCGCAAGCAGTTCGGCGTGGCCATCGGCTCATTCCAGGTGCTGCAGCACCGCTCGGTGGACATGTTTGTCTCCGTCGAGCAGGCGAAGAGCATGGCCTACTACGCGTGCGTCATGATCGATGAGCCCGACGACGTCGAGCGGCGCCGCGCCATGCACGCTGTGAAAGTGCAGATCGGCAAGTCCGCGCGCCACGTCGGCCAGGAGGCGATCCAGCTCCACGGCGGCATCGGCATGACCATGGAGTACAAGGGCGGCCACTATTTCAAGCGCCTCACCATGATCGATTTGCTGTTCGGCAATGCCGATCACCATCTGCGCGAGCTCTCCAAGGCCGGTGGCCTGCTGAACGCGGCTTAAAGCCGCTTTCCACATCGAAGCGCGAGCCAACGGGAGCCGCAGGGCTCCCGTTCTGCTATTGAGCCGTCGTTCCAGCGGCCTAAGGGGGAGAGGCGATGATGGCTTCCAGAGGAATGATCGCGATCGTCGTTGGCCTGCCGATGCTTCTCGCCGGCTGCCTCGACATTACGAAGGACATCGCGTTTCGCAGCAATGGGGAAGCCCGCGTCGAAGTCGAGATCGCTCTGACGCCCCAACTCGCCGCGCTCATGCAGAGCCCGATGTTCGATCAGAAATCGAACGGCAAGGAGGTTCCCAATCTTCTGCGCGACTGCGGTAAGCCCTGGCCTGCCGATCCGCCTCTTCCCGCGGGCGTGCGTTCGGCGGAAAGCCGCCGGGGCAAGCGTGGCGATATGGAAACGTGCACCATGATCTTCGACGTCGCCGATCCGGTGAAGGCCGTGGAGGAAGCCCAGAAGATGGACGTGCCGTCCGGCGAGAACATGCCGAAGCAGGACTTCTCGCTCGTCCGCCTCGACAGCGCGCCCGGCTACCGCCTCCACGCCGGCTTCGCGATGCCGGAGCGCCCGCCCATGCCTCCCGAGACGGCGAAGATGATCGAGGCAATGATGTCCGCCATGCTCACGGGTCGTCAGATTTCGGTCAGCATCAGCGCCCAACGTATCGAGAATACGAATGGCGAGCTGTCACCCGACAAGCGCAGGGTCACGTGGCGCTTGCCGCTCGAGTCGCTGGTCAATACGCCGCCAGACAAGCCCGTGAGCTTCGACGCCGATATCATTTATCGATAGGCACGCGCATGACGAAGCAGACGAGCAAGTTCCTGAGCCTCGTCCTGCGTCATGCGCCGGAGCGCATCGGCATCGTGCTCGACGCGCAAGGCTGGACGTCCGTCGACGATCTGATCGCGAAAGCCAATGCAGCCGGCGTCCCGCTCGATCACGCGACACTCGGCGAGATCGTCGCGACGAGCGATAAGCAACGCTTCACGCTCTCGCCGGACGGCGCCCGCATCCGCGCCGCCCAGGGGCATTCGGTCGATGTCGATCTCGATCTGCAACCTGCCGTGCCACCAGCGGTGCTCTTCCATGGCACCGCGCGTGCAAACATCGATGCCATCCTTGCCGAGGGCCTGAAGCCCGGCAAGCGTCGTCACGTGCATCTCTCACTGGACGCAGATACGGCGCGTCGCGTCGGGATGCGTCATGGCACGCCGGTGATCTTCGAGGTCGCAGCCGGTCGCATGCACGCCGATGGCATCTTGTTCTGGCAGGCCGACAACGGCGTCTGGGTCACCGACGCTGTCGCGTCGGCGTATCTCACGCTCCTCGGCTAACCCGATCTCCAAGTCATAAAAAGGAGGGGGTCCGGGGTCTCCCCGGTTGGGGTCAGGGGCGAAAGCCCCGTCGCGCCTTTGGCGCGAGCGAGACTGGTCTCGCGCTCTGCCGGGAGGGAAACCCTCCCGGACCCACCCGCCTTATTTACTCAAGCTGCCCGCCGCACCGTCGCCTGCATGGCCTTCAGGATGGCCGCGCCGAGCGCCGACTTGACAATGCCGCCCAGCATGAACGGCGCGACGCCGACCCAGAATGCCTTTTCGACGCCGACGAGATTCGCAAGCCATGCCCAGCCCATCAGCGTGATCAGTGCGGTGCCGGCGAGCATCGACAGGAACGACCACCCAATGCGATCGCCTGTCCAGCCGCGCTCGGCGAGTGCGCCGCAAAGCGCTGCCGCGACGACAAATCCGAACAGGTAGCCGCTTGTCGGACCAAGCAGATGCACAAGGCCGCCGCCACCGTTCGAGAACACAGGCATACCGAGCGCGCCCTGAAGCAGCCACACGGCGATGGTGAGTGCGCCGAGCCTCCAGCCGTAAAGCGCGCCGATCAGCGTCGCCGCGAGCGTCTGCATGGTCATGGGCACGGGGACCATGGGCACCGACACGTAGGACGAGGCGGTCATGAGTGCTGTGCCGAAGAGCACGGCACCGATCTGCACGCCGAGAGTGCGCTCGCGCAGGCGAAGCGGACTGAACGGTTGTACGAGATGTGTGGGAGCAGTACGGCTCACGATTGATCTCCTGATTTTTTGCGAGGCATATTTTTTATCACGGCCAGGGCGCTGCGAGAGCCCGCGTAGGCAGCCATCTGACATGCAGAGCACGGCGCACGCGCGGTGATGAAAAAGGTTCCACAAGCGCGACAATCCGCCTCAACTCCGGGCTTGGCCGCTGCCACAAATCTCGTACTGTATGACTTGCAACTCTGAGTGCCGAAAAGCTCCCAGGTGGGTGGGAGTGACTAACGGGGACGGGGGGCTACACGTGAAAAAATGGCTGTTTGGCCTGGCGTTGGCCGGGTTGTTGGGTGTTAGCGGCGTTCATGCTGCGGGCTATCTGGGATTCCGCCTGCTCGATTTCGACGGCGTTCTCGTGCGCTGGATCGACAGTGCCGGGCCGACGACCGTGACGTACGGTTTTGTCGAGCGCGAGGTCGAATTCAGCGACGCGCGTAACTGCAAGGCCATGGTGCCCATGGACGATCTCCTGAAGCGTTCGGGCATCGATCGCGCCGCACTCGAGCGCGAAGCCGCGGCGGCATTCGAGATGTGGGAGCAGGTTGCGGATATCCGCTTTGAACCAGCGGCGCCGGGAACGAGGCCTGACATCCTCATCGGCGCGCAACGCGAGCCGATCGCCTTCGCCTTCGCCGACGTGGCTTACGTCAAGGGCGCGGGATCGCCTCGCCCCATCGAGCGATCGCTTGTCTGCTTCAATCCCATGAAGCGCTGGAAAGTCGGCTTCGACGGTAATCTCAACGTCTACGATTTGCGCTACACGCTCACGCACGAGATTGGTCATGCGATCGGCCTCGATCATCCCGGTCCGCACGGGCAGATCATGTCGGTGCATTACCAGGAGGGCTTCCGCAGTCTTCAACCCGGTGATGTGAGTGGTGCTGTGCGCATCTATGGCCCGCGCCGGGATAGTCGGCAGGCGGCGACATTCGTCAACAAGTGAGCTGATCTGGGCGGCGTGCCCTGAGCTTCCGGATCGTGTAGACCAGCAGGCTTGACCCTTCCTGCGTCGATGATCCGGAGGTCTCATGCTCGCCGCACAGCGCCATCTCTTCGACATCCCGCGCGAGGTCGCCTACTTCAACGCGGCCGGATGGAGCCCCTTGCCGCGCGTCACGCAGGAGGCCGCGCGTCAGGCCGTCGCCCGCAAGGCCCAGCCCTGGAAGATCGACGCCGCTTTCGCCAATGCTCAGCACGAGCGGGCCCGTGCCGCCGCGGCGCGCCTCATCGGCGCCGATCCCGCTGATATCGCGCTCGTCTCATCGGTTGGCTACGGTGTCGCGATTGCGGGCAAGGTGCTGGCGCCGGCCAAGGGCTCGCGCGTGCTGGTGCTGGAGAACGACCACACGTCGCCCGTTCTCGAGTGGCAGACGCGTGCCGAAGCGCAAGGCTTTGTCGTCGAGACCGTGCCGCAGCCGGCGGATGCCGACTGGACGAGGGCCATTCTCGAGGCCATCGAGCGGCCGGGCGCGCAGCCGCTCGCGCTCTGCTCGATCTCTTCGGTGCACTGGTCCGACGGCGGTCTTGTCGACCTCGCGCGCGTGCAGGCAGCGCTCCAGCGGCAAGGCGCGGCCTTTCTGGTGGATGCAACACACGGCGTCGGTGTCATCGCGACGCACGTGCAGCGTCTCGATCCTGATTTCCTGATCTTTCCGACCTACAAGTGGGTGCTGGGCCCTTATGGCCGGGCCTTCGTCTACGTTGCAAAGCGTCGGCAGGAAGGCGTCCCGCTCGAGCAGACATCATTCGGACGTCGCGACGTCCGGGCCGAGAACGCCGTCTATTTCGCCGATACGCGCTACCTGCCCGATGCCCGCCGCTACGATATGGGCGAGCGCGATCACTTCATCTCGATGGAGATGGCCTCGATCGGCATGGAGATGATGGCGGCATGGGGCGCCGATGCGGTGGTGGCGCGATTGTCCATGCTGACGAGATACATTGCCGAGCGCGTGTCGGGCCTCCCGGTCACGGTGCCCTCAGAGCGCGTACGCGCTCCGCACATCCTGAGCCTCGGCTTTCCCGGCGGCATGCCGCCCGGTCTCGTCGAGCGCCTTGCTGCCGAACAGATCTATGCAGCGCCGCGTCTCGGTCGCCTGCGCATCTCGCCGCACGTCTACAACGACGAAGCCGACTGCGACCGCCTTGTCGCGGCGCTCGAGCGCGAGCTTGCATAGAGCAACTGCAACTCAGCGCAGGCCGACGTGCGTCCTGTGCACCAGGCGGTCGTCCTGGAAGGAGAGGATGACGCGCGAGCCGTCCGGGTTCGGCCAGGCGTATACCTTGAGGCGCGAATCCTGCTCGGCGCCGGGGAGGCCCGACGCGCTCTTGTTCTCTGCATGGCCGACAGTGCCGAGCGTGCGGGCGGCATCGTCATACGAAATGCCGTCTTCGAGCTTCAGCAGGTCCTCGAGCGTGTGCCGCTGAGGGACCGGCATCGGGCTCGTGTCCACCTTGGCCACGGTGGCGGCGGGCTTGCTCTCGGAGCGCAGGTTGGATGCGAATGCGGCCGCGCCGAGTGAGATCGCGCCGACGCCTACGAGTGCGATGATGTACGGAAGTCTCATTGTTATGTGGTCCCTGCCTGGTGCCCGGTAGTCGTAGCGTGCGCGCGGCAAGGATCTGCTAATCGGAACGGTAGCAATTGATTAGAATTCCGCGACAATGCCGAGCGCCGGCAGGAACGGCCACGGATGCGCTGAACGGGCATTCATCCGGCCGCCCGCAGGGCGATATCCGGCGGCATCTTGCGCCTTCAATAATGCCGAATAGAGCGTTGTTATTGCAGAATATTCTTTGGTGGCGCGACGCCGATCATGCGCGGTCGTCAGTTTTCGAACCATCGGTTCGCTTTCTGATTTTCCAAATGACAAAGGTGGTTATCCGCATATTGCATGGCTCGTGGCACGGGCACTCGAGGATGAGCCAAGCCTACATGCCGAGATAAGCCTGTCGCACGCGTGGATCAGCCATCAGCTTGTCGTGCGGGCCTTCGAGCACGACCCGCCCGGTCTCCAGCACATAGCCGCGATCGCAGGACTCGAGCGCCTCCGCCGCGCGCTGCTCGACGAGCAGGATGGTCAGCCCCTGCTCGCGGTGCACCTGATGAATGCGCTCGAAGATCAGGTCGACGACGGCCGGTGCCAACCCCATGGACGGCTCGTCGAGCATCAGCAACTCGGGCGCTGAAGCGAGCCCGCGACCGATCGCCAGCATCTGCTGCTCGCCGCCCGAGAGCGTGCCGGCAAGCTGCTCGCGCCGTTCGGCCAGAACGGGGAAGAGCTCGAGGATCATCGGCAGCGATTGTGCCCAGCGGCCGCGCCCCGCCTTCGTGTAGGCGCCCATCTCCAGGTTCTCCATGACCGTCATGGAGGCGAAGACCTGGCGGCCCTCCGGCACGTGCGCAATGCCGAGCTGTGCGCGCTCGGCCGCCGGCACGGCGAGCAAGTCGCGACCGTTGTAGGTGATCGCGCCGGACACCGGCGAGACCGTGCCCGAGATGGTCTTGAAGAGTGTCGTCTTGCCGGCGCCGTTGGCCCCGACGACCGCCACGAACTGCCCGCGCGCCACCTCGAGCGAGACGTCGCTCAAGGCGCGCAGGCCGCCATAGGCGACATCAAGAGACCGGATGCTGAGCACGATCCATCCACTTCTTGCCGAGATAGGCTTCGATGACGGCGGGGTTCTTGATGACCTCGCCGGGCGGTCCGCTGGCGATGAGCTTGCCGTGGTCGAGAACGCTGAAGTGATCGGCGAGCTTCACCATGGCGTGCATCGTGTGCTCGATGATGGCGACGGTGACGCCCTCGCGGTTCACCTGCCGGATGACATCGAGAATGCCTTCGAGCTCCTCGTGCCCGAGACCGGCGAGCGTCTCGTCGAGGAGGATGAGGCGCGGGCGTGGCGCAAGCGCACGTGCCAGCTCCATGCGTCTCAGCTCGTTCGTCGTGAGAGCGCCGGCAATGGCGTTCGCGCGTGCACCGGCAAGGCCGACGCGTTCCAGCGCCGCATAGGCGAGTGCCATCGCTTCAGCGTCGCTCGACGCGCCGAGATAAGCGCCGATCGTCACGTTCTCGAGCACGCTCATGCGCGGGAAGGCGCGCACGACCTGGAACGTACGGCCAATGCCGCGGGCACACACCTCGTGCGGCTTGAGACCGAGCAGCTCACTGCCCGCAAAGCGGATGCTCCCCGCGTCCGCCGGCAGGAAACCGTTGATGACATTGAAGAGCGTCGTCTTGCCCGCGCCATTGGGGCCGATGATGCCGTGGATCTCGCCTTCCTTGATCTTGAGGCTCACGCCGTCGACGGCTCGGAGACCGCCGAACGTGCGCACGACATCGTCGAGCTCGAGGAGTGGCGCGCCGGCCGGCCGGCGATCCTGAGGCTCGGCAGCGGCGGTCGTCGAGGCAACGGCACGCGCGGGCGCATGGGCACTCTCCGGCGCGCGTCGTGCTGCGAGATAGTCATGGATGCGCCAATAGATTCCGTCCGGCGCGAGCAGGACGATGGCGATGATCGCGGCGCCGTAAACGACGCCCTGGATGCCGGGAACGATATGGCCGAGCTCGGCGTGCAATGTCTCGGCGAGCGGCACGAGGATGCCGGCACCGATCACCGGTCCCCAATAGACGCCGACACCGCCGAAGAGCGTGAAGATCAGCGCCTGGGCCGACGTCAGCACGCCGAACATGGTCGGCGGCGTCACGACCAGCAGCACGACGGCATAGAGCCCGCCTGCCGCAGCCGCGACGGCCGCGCTCAGCATGATCGCGAGCATCTTGCACTTGAGGACGTTGACACCCGCGGCTTCGGCGGCCGGCTGGTTCTGCTTGATCGCGAGCAGCGATCGGCCGAAGCGCGAGCGCTCGACGTGCAGCGAGATGACCATGGCTGCGATCAGCATCACGAGCGCCAAAGCCGTATAAACGCGCTGGTCGCCGAACTGCATGTAGCGGGCGGGCGCCTCGCGCATCATCGGCAGCGTCTCTTCCTGATAGCCGAGCCATTCGAAGACGTAGAGGAGCGCCAGCGGATAGGCGAGCATGGAGAGCGCGAAGTAGTGTCCGCGCAGGCGGAACGTAGGAATGCCGATGATGATCGCGGCCAGCACGCCGACGATCATGCCGAGCGGAATGCCGAGCCACGGCGTCACGCCCCATTTCACGAACGCGATGGTCATCGTGTAGCCGCCGAGTCCGAAGAAGGCGGCGTGCCCGAACGAGATGAGACCGCTGTAGCCGGAGAGAATGTTCCAGCTCAGCCCCATGGTCGCCCACACGAGAACCAGCGTCATGATGAGCTGGTAGTAGGAATTGGTCACGAGCAGCGCGATCAGCAGGTAGACGACGGCGAATGCCGCAATGGCCGCGTAGTGCTTTTTCAACGTCGAGCGCGCGCCTTGCATCATGTGCGCTCCCATACGCGGCCGAACATGCCCTGCGGACGGAAGAAGATGATGAGCAGAAACACCACGAAGATCGCGGTGTTCTGAAGCTGATAGGGCAGGACGAGCGTTGACATCTGCTGCACGAGCCCGATCGTGAGACCGCCCCAGAAGGCGCCGAGAATGCTGCCCATGCCGCCGAGCACCACGCCCGCATACATGACGATCACGAAGTCGAAGCCGATGTAGGGCTGGAAGGACTGCGAGCTTGCGATGAGACCGCCCGCAACGGCCGTGATGCCGACGCCGAGGCCGAAGGCGAGCCGATGCGCGCGGTCGACATCCACGCCGACATAAGCCGCTGCGATGGGGTTATCGGCGGCGGCGCGCAGTGCCTTGCCGAGGCTCGTGCGCGTGAGAAACATATAGAGGAGCAGCGCCAACGCTACGGCGAGGACGAAGCCGACCGTGCGCGCTTTGTTGAGCAGGACCTCGCCGATCTCCCAGGATTCACGCGAGAGCGGCGTCTGCACCGAGACGGGCAGCGAGCCGAACAGGATGAGGCCGCCGTTGGCGAGAACCAGCGCGATGCCGAGCGTCAGGATGATCTGCGCGTAGTGCCCCTCTGCCTCGGCCGAGATCACGCGCGCGCCCGTTACATTGGCGATGAGAAAGCGGTGCATGAGCCAGCCGATCGCAAACACGATCGGTCCGGCAAGCAGCGCGCCCGCGATCGGCGCGGCGTAGGGTCCGAGGAAGGCGAGCACGCCGAAGCCCGTGACGAGGTAGTAGGCGGCGTACATGCCGAGCATCATGAAGTCGCCGTGCGCGAAATTCACCACGCGCATGACGCCGAAGATGATGCCGAGGCCGACACACATGAGGCCGTAGGTGCCGCCGACGAGAACGCCGGCGGCAAAGGCCTGGAGGATGTCGATGAAGAACCATTGCCAGTCGGTCATGCTGACCCGGCCCCGCGCACGAGTGGACGTGAGATGATGCCGCGTCCCGCCACGACGGGCGGAAAGCGGCAGCAGCACCTACCTCTTCGGCCAGATGGGCTGAGCGACAGCGGAGGTCGGCGGGTAGACGGTCAGCGGCACACCGTTCTGCCACTGCACGATCACCACGTCGGCGCCGACACGCCGGCCATTCTCGTCGAACTTGATGCGGTTACCGGGAAAGTAGTGTGCCGGCCCCGTGGTCGTATCCATGGTGCGGATGGCTTCCGCCACCTTGCGCCGGTCTGCCGCGCCGGCCTTCTCGAGCGCCTCCTTGAAAATCATCATGTCGCCGTACGTCGAGATCGAGTCCTGCGTGATCCAGGGCTCGCCCGTCTTGGCGACGAACTCCTTGATGATGTCCTCCTGGCCCTTGGCGCCCCAATTGGCGACGACCGTCATCACGCCCTCGAGCAGATCCTTGCCGAGGTTCTTCAGCAGGTCGGGCGCGCCGATGTGCGCGCCGTTGGAAATGACCGGGACGCGCCCGCGTCCGAGACCGAACTCGTGCAACTTCTCGAGGCAGAGCTTGTCGTCGGAGATTGCCGTCGGCAGGAGGAGGAAGAGATCCGGCCGCGACGAGCGCACTTTCTGAATGAGCGGCGTCGCGTCGGAGAGTGGCGGCGTGAAGATCTCGTTGACGACGAGCTTCATGCCGAGCTTTTCGATGCCACCCTCGCGCATCGGCTTTGCGAAGCTCATGGGTGCGGCAGTGTTGTCGGAGATGATGGCGACTGTTGCCGGCTTCTTTCCCGTTGCGGCCTCGGCCATTTTCATGAGCGCCGGCAGCGTGCTGATCGACTGCGCGCCGCCCGTGGGCGAGGTCTGGAAGACGTACTTGAAGCCGCGCGCCGTGATCTGATCTGAATACGAGAGCGTGAGCACCGGCAGCTCGGCGCGCTCCGTCACCTCGGTGACGCCGAGCGTGAAGCTCGACAGCCATGCCCCGGTCGCGCCGATGAGATCGGGCTCCTGCGCGACCATGCGCTGCGCCGCGTTCTTGGCCTTCTCGACGGTGTCGCCGGCATCGAACACGATGAGCTTGAGCTTGGCGCCGCCGAGCGCCTTGATGCCGCCTGCCTTGTTGATGTCGTCGATGGCGAGGTTGGCGCCTTTGACCATGAGATCGCCCTGGCGCGCCCATGGGCCCGACATCGGTGCGATCAGGCCGACTTTCACCTCGGATTGAGCAAATGATGGGCCGGGTGCGAGCAGCGTCACCCAAGCCATTGCGAATACACAGAGTATCCGGACGAGTACCATGGGCATTCTCCCTATATCTTTATGTGTTGTTTTATTTAATCGATACCATGCGCAACTGGCGCCTGCAAAGCAGAGAAGCCAGACGCGCGAATGCGAGCATGGACGGCATCTGCTGGATGCAGAGCCGGCGTGCTGGACCGGAAATCAATGCGCCGCAGAATTTAGCTCTGCATGCCCCACCGCTGCACCGTGCTCCGCTCCACGGCGCGGAAGACGACGTTCTCGACGATGAGCCCGAAGATAATTACGGTCAGCAGGCCCGCGAACACGCTCGGGATGTCGAGCTGGTTCTTGTGCTGGAAGATGTACCAGCCGAGCCCGCCGTCGCCGCCGCTGGCGCCGAACACCAGCTCCGCCGCGATCAGCGTGCGCCACGCGAAGGCCCAGCCGATCTTGAGGCCCGTCAGGATGCTCGGGAACGCGCCGGGAATGAGAATGCGTGCGATATAGCCGACGCGGCTCAATCCGTAGTTCTGTCCGACCATGCGCCAAGTCGGACTGACGGCACGGAAGCCGGCGTGCGTATTGAGCGCAACCGACCACAGCACGGCGTGAATGAGCACGAAGATGATGCTCGGATTGCCGAGGCCGAACCAGATCATTGCGAGCGGCAGCAGCGCGATCGATGGCAGCGGATTGAACATCGACGTCAGCGTTTCGAGGAGATCAGCGCCGATCCGCGTCGCGCTCGCGAACGCCGTAAAGACGGCGGCCAGCAACAATCCTATCGCATAGCCCTGCAACAGCAGACTGATGCTGAACCATGTCGATCGCACGAGCTCGCCCGACGCGAGGCCGGTCCCCAGAGCCGAGACGGTCTCGCTGAATGTTGGGAAGAGCAGGTTGTTGCCGAGCCAGCGTGCATAGAGCTCCCAGGCGAGCGCGATGAGCGCGAGCAGAAACGCCTTTCGCACTGCCGCGTATCCGATAATGCGCTCCCACAGCCCGAGCGGCTGCTCGACGACCCCGAGACCCGACGTCGAGATCGTATTGAAGATCTGCGGGCGCGCGCGTGCGGCGCGTCCTGCGCCGAATGCGACATCAGACATGAGTGGCGCTCCTCTGGCTTGCCGGCGTATCGAACAGCAGATCCTCGATCTGCGCGACGAGGGGGCGGCCTTGCTCGTCGACCGTTTCAGCGCCGAAGCTGTTGAGCTCGGCCTTCACCTGTCCGGGGTGCGC
>Ga0180218_1000824_pt1 | contig 22642 bp, 18 predicted proteins | sample eDN3rd37CKraftBY_FD_151334 | JGI IMG/M metagenome (GOLD analysis project Ga0180218, IMG submission 151334) | Enriched backyard soil microbial communities from Emeryville, California, USA - eDNA 3rd pass 37_C Kraft BY (version 2) (version 2) | ecosystem: Environmental > Terrestrial > Soil >...
CGGCGCCCAGCAGGGCGGTGCCGCGCGGCACCGAGCCGAACGCGAACCACAGGGCGCCGGGCACCCAGGTGCGCACGCCGCCCGCCGGGCGGGCCGCCGCGACCACCGCGATCGCCAGGTGGTACGGCACGGACGCGACGAGCAGGCCGAGCGCCAGCATCACCAGGACGACGGCGGCCGGGCCCGAGCGCCCCACGAGGAACACGACGTCGACCACCAGCAGGGCGAGCCCCGCCGTGGACGCCACCGCGTGCCCCAGCAGCGGCCGCCAGTACGTGCCGAACGCCCGGAAGACGCCCGTGAACGAGCGGCCGTCGCCGTCGGTGCGCCATGCCCGCAGCGTGTGGCCGACGGCGGCCAGCGCCGGGAGCCACGTGACGACGCCGAGGCACAGGATCGCGAACGCCGCGCCCGCCGCCACCGGGTGGGCGAGCCACTCCAGCCAGCCCAGGAACGTCTGGGACCAGCGGCGCGAGCGGTCCTGCCGCGCGGGCGCCGACGCGGCCGTCACGGCTGCCCCGCGCGGGGGAGGACGGCGGTGATCTCGGCGTCGGCGCCGACCCCCGTGCGGTCGAGGAGCACCCGGCCGTCGAGCTCGACGCGTCGCGCCCCGACGACGGCGACCCGGTCGCCCGCGACCAGCACCGCGCGCGCCAGCGCCGTCACGCCGTCGGCCTCGATCGCGCCGTCCGGCCCCGCGAGGTACACCCGCTCCCCGCCGCCCAGGTCCACCCCCACCCCCGGGAGGAGGCGGGCGGTGGACGGCGTCGGGCGGAAGGCGTCGAAGGGCTCGATCGTCGTGACTGCGAGCAGGTCGCGCGACGCAGGGGGCGTGACGCGCAGCGTGTGCAGCCGCCGCGTCACGACCAGCGACGGCGTGCTCGACGTCGGGTTGGCCGCCACGTCCGTGACGACCTGCTCGGCGCGCGCCCCGCCCGCGGCGTGGGTCGTGAGCCACGCGCCCGCGCGGCCGTTGCGCAGCACGCGCCGGACCGCGCCGTCGTCGACGACGGCGCCGACACCGTCGTGCGGCACGCCGAGGTCGACGGCCTCGCTCGGGTGGTCGGCGTGCAGCAGCACGGTCCACTCGCGCGCCTCGGCGGCGTGCCCGCGGTCCACGACGACGGTGCGCCCGGAGGGCATGACGACGAGCGTGCGCTCCAGCGACTCGACCCCCAGCTCGGCCGGGTACATCCGCCCCGTGCGGGCGCGCCCGTGCAGGAAGCCGCCGTCGGCGAGCACGTCCACCATGTCGGCCGTGCGGTCCGGCGGGGCGTCGGCGTAGACGTGGTACCGCCCCTCCCCCGCGAACCCGTGCCCGTCCACGAGGACGAGGTTGTGGTGCCCGGCCCGCTTCTGGTTGGAGTACCCCTCGTCCACGAGCAGCCACGCGCCGCGCGACGCGAGCACGAACGACCCGGCGTCGGGGTGGTGGTGGCCGGCGCTGAGCGTGTCCCAGCCGCGCTCGGCGTCGATCCGGCGCGAGGTGTCCCAGGCGGTGTGCCCGCCGCCGGGCGACGACTTGAACGACACGAGCGTGGCGTCGTCGTCCCACGACGTGCGGTGCACCAGCAGCCCCAGGTCCTCGAAGGCGGCCTGGGGGGCGACCGTCGTGGCGGGGTCGACGGGAGCCACGGACGCGTCGTACCAGAGCAGCTCGGCCCACGCCTCGGGCAGGACGCCCGGCTTCACGCCGCTCTCGTACGCCTCGCGCCAGAAGAACCGGTCCGCGACGGTGTCGGCCAGCCACTGCGCCTCGCCGATCCCGTACCGCGCGGCGAGGATCCGGTACAGGGCCACGCTGTGCCCGCTGCGCCGGTCGTGGCAGTCGCCGTGGTCGACGATCTCCTCGTAGCCGGGCGCGGCCTGGTGCAGCCGGTAGAAGAAGGTGCGCGCCAGGAAGCGGCACCGGTCCCACCAGTCCAGCCCCTCGGCGTCGTGCAGCAGGTCGAGGTAGGTGGCGAGCCACGGCACGCCGTAGCGCCAGTAGACGACGCCCTCCATGTCGGAGCCGTCGGCGGGCAGCACGTCGACGACGGTGCCCATCGCCGCCTTGGCCCGCTCCGTCCAGGCGGTGACGCCGAGCGCGTAGCCGACGGTCGCGAGGCCGGTGTGGCAGATCCAGTGGTGATTCTGCCAGTACGAGCTGGACCACCAGCCGCCCTCGCTCTCGACGGCGAAGTCGTACAGCCGCTCCCCCTGCAGCGCGAGCTTGGCGCGCAGCGCCTCCCGGCGCCCGGGGTCGAGGTCCTCGCCGAGCCAGGAGTACGCCAGGGACAGGCCGTGCAGGATCCAGCCGGCGTCGAGGTCGTGGTCGGGCAGGTGCGCACGGCCCCAGTGCTCGAAGGACACCGCCGCGGAGATCCAGCGCCACGCCTCCTCGAGGTAGTGCCGCTGCCCCGTGAGCCGGTACGCGAGCGCGAGGTTCGCGGCCGCCGGCCCCAGGTAGGTGATGCTCGCGAGCGGGTGCTCGCTCGGGGGCTCCGTGCGCCGGTACAGGTCGCACTGGTCGGCGAGCCGGCGCCACTGCGGCGCGAGGTCGCCGTCGAGCCGGGAGCGCAGGTCGGCCAGCCGGGCGTCGTCGAGCAGCAGCATCCGGGCGGGGGCGATCGTCTCGGTCATGCGGTCTCCTCGGTCAGCGCGGCCGGCAGGGGATGGACGTCGACGGCGCCGTCCGCGCGGTGCACCCGCACCTCGGCGGCGGCGAGCTCGACGCGCGTGACGTCCGCGCCGCCGTCGCGCGCCTGGGCGTCGGCCTGATAGACGGACACCCACGTCGCCGACGTCGCGCCCTCGGCGGCCCAGTCGACGTGCGCGCGCTCGCGCTGCGGGTCGTCCGCAGGGCCGGGGCCGGGGAGGACGACGGCGCGCACTGGCAACGCCCCGTCCGGCCCGGCAGCGCGGGCGGCGTGCACCCCGTCGAGCGCCTCGGCGCCGCGCCAGGTCGTGCGCACGACGTCGCCGTCGAGGCGCACCGCGAGCGGCACGTCCGGCCGCAGCCCCAGCACGAGCCGCCGGGGGCGGTCGGCGCGGGCGTGCGCGACGTCGAGCAGGTACCCGTCCCCGAGGACGACGTGCCGCACGGCGCGGGCGCCGTCGTGCCAGGCCGTCGCGTCGCCGCGGACCTCGACGGTCAGCGACCGCTCGGTGCGGGCCAGCAGGCGGCCGGTGGCCTCGGCGGGGTCGGCGTCGTCGACCCGGACCACCGGGTGGGCGTCCGCCGACGCGTAGTGCGCCCGCCAGGCCGGGTGCCCGTACGGCACCTGGCCCGGGTCGGGCTGCCAGGGGGTGCTGCGTCCGAACAGGGCGAGCGCGAGCTTGTCGTGGTGGCCGTGCCCCGCGCCGTGCGGGCCGTGGTCGAGCACGGCGTGGATCCCCGCCCCGCGCAGGACGGCGATCCCCACCTCCTCGTCCACGGACACGGCCGGGCGCGGCGCGCGCGCCACGGCCAGCGGCGGCCCGGCGAACCACGCCGTCCGGCGCAGCTCGTCCTCGAGACCGTCCGCGGGCTCGTCGTCGCCGTCCCCGGCGGCGGCCTCCGAGCGGGCGTGCGCGGCGACGGCGGCCAGCCCGGCGTCGGCGACGAACCCGTCCGCCAGCGCGGCCAGCTCCGTCCACTCCAGCGCGAGGGCGGGGCGGGAGTACGGGCCGTCGTGCACCGACGGCAGCACGCCGCCGTCGGTCGCGAGGCCCGCGAGCACCTCGATCATCGCGACCAGCCGGTCGCGGGCCTCGGCGGGCAGCGCCGCCGGGTCCGTGCCGCGCAACGACAGGAGATAGGCCCGCACCACGAAGCCGTGGTAGTACGTGCTCGCCTCCCATTCCCAGCCGCCGCGCGTGCTGGCCGCGAGCACGTGGGCGAGCTGCCCGTGCTCCCCCGCCAGCCACTCGTCGTCGGCGACGGCGGGCGCGGCCCCCTCGCCCCGCACCAGAGCGGCGGCCCGGCCGCACACGCGGCCGGCGGCGTTGAGCCAGGCCGTGTAGTTGGAGGTGAACTTCCCGTCGGCCACGAGGCGGCCGCGCGCGGCGCGGGCCGCCTCGGCGGTGGCGTCGAGCATCCCCAGCACGGGGGTCAGATCGTCGGCACGCTCCGGGTCCGCTTCCGCGAGCGCCCACACCGCGTGCCCGATCGACACCGCCCAGATGGCGTCGGTCAGCGCCTGGTGGAAGAGCCGCCCGCGGAGCATCCAGTCCTGCGCGCGCTCGTGCTCGCCCGCGCCCGCCACCTGGGAGTAGACGTCGGCGTAGGCCACGAGCAGGGCCACCGCCTCCGTCCGCGTCGCCTCGTCCCCCGTGCGCGCGGCCCGGTGCGCGAGCACCCGGGCCCGTCGTGCCCACGCCTGGTGGCTGAGCACCAGCCAGGCGCCGCGCACCGGCTCGGTGTCGACGACGCAGCCGTGCGGGCAGCGCACGCCGCCGGCCGGCGGCACCGGCCCGGGGATCCCCGCGTGGGAGAGCTCCGTGCCGTGCGTCGGGCAGACGAGGTCGTGCCACCAGCCGCCGCGCTCGCGCGGGAGGCCGGCCGCGACATCGGCGTCGCCGGCGGTGACGTCCGGGGTGACGGGGGCGAGGGAGGTCATCGGGGCCAGGTCCCCCCGTCGATGTCGAGGGTCGTGCCGGTGATGTACGACGCCTCGCGCGAGGCGAGGTACTGCACCGCAGCCGCGACGTCCTCCACCGTGCCGGGCCGCCCGACCGGCGTGCCCGCGACCATCTTCTGCTGCGCCTCGTCGGTGCTGAACGTGCCGTGGAACGCCGTGTCGGCGATGTAGCCGGGGGCCACCGCGTTGACGGTGACGCCCTGCGGCCCGAGCTCCTTGGCCAGGCCCTTGACGAAGCCGCGCACGGCCGCCTTCGACGCCGCGTACACGACCGACCCGGGGCCGCCGCCGTTGTGCGCGGCCAGCGACGACATCGCCACGATGCGCGGCCGGTCCGACTCGAGCAGGTGCGGGATCGCGGCCCGGCAGGTCCGGAAGGTGGACCCGAGGTTGACGTCGACCACGGACTCGTAGTGGTCGTCGCTCATCTCCGCCACGGGCACGCGGCCCACCAGGTGCCCCGCGTTGCACACCACGACGTCGAGCCCGCCGAGGAAGGCGACCGCGTCGGCGACGAGCCGGTCCACGTCCTGCGTCGACGTGACGTCGGCCTGCAGGGCGACCGCCTTGCGGCCCAGCGCCTCGATGTCGGCCACCGTCCGCGCGGCCGCGTCGGCCGAGCTGCCGTAGTGCACCACGACGTCCGCCCCCGCGGCGGCCAGCCCGAGCGCGACGCCGCGCCCGATCCCGTGCCCCGCGCCCGTGACGAGCACCTTCGCGTCCGTCATGTCCATCGTCATTCGCATGCCTCTCTGTCCGACGGGCGACCGCTCGCCGCCCGTCACTTGATGCCCGCGTTCGCGAAGCCGCGGACGAAGTACTTCTGCCCCAGCAGGAAGAGCGCCACCATCGGCAGGGTCGCCAGCGTGGTGCCGGCCATGAGGAACGCCCACTGGGTGTCGTTCTCGGTGCGGAACACCGACAGGCCCACCTGGATCACGCGCATCGAGTCGGTGCGCGTCACGAGCAGCGGCCACAGGAAGTTGTTCCAGGAGCTCTCGAACGTCAGCAGCGCCACGGTGATGAACGCCGGCTTGACCAGCGGCGTCATGATCCGCGCCCAGATGCCGATCTCGCTGACGCCGTCGAGCCGCGCCGCCTCCTCCAGCTCCACCGGCAGGTCCAGGTAGAACTGCCGGAACAGGAAGACCGCGAACGGCGTCACGGCGCCCGGGACGATGAGCGCCCACCAGGTGTCGAGCCAGCCGGTGCCGCCCTGCCCGAGGATGTCGTTGCCCCCGAACAGCGGCATGAACCGCACGATGAGGAACTCGGGGATGATCTTCGTGTAGGTGGGGATCATCAGCGCCGCGACGAACCCGAGGAACACCAGCTCCGAGCCGCGGAAGCGCAGCCGGGCCAGCGCGTACCCCGCCATCGACGCGACGACCAGGTTGATGGTCGTGTGGCTCACCGCGATGATCAGGCTGTTGCGCGCGTAGGTGAGGAACGGCGCCGCGGCCAGCGCGTCCGCGTAGTTGCCCCACGCCCACTCGGTGGGCAGGAACGTGGGCGGGCTCGCCGCGATGTCCGCCGGCGTCTTGAGCGACGTCAGCACCATCCAGACGAACGGCACCACCATGACGACGGCGATGACGCCCAGCGCCACGTAGAGCGCGGCCCGCGAGAGCCGTCGGCGCGACGCCGGGGAGCGCCCGACGACGTCGAGCGTCGTGCGCGGCGAGGTCGCCGCGAGATCAATGCCGGCCACTGTCGCCTCCGTTGAGCCGTCGGTTCGCGAGGGTCAGGAGCAGCAGGAAGACGAACAGGATGATCGACTGGGCGCACGCGTAGCCGACGCGGAACTCCCGGAACGCCGACTTGTAGATCTCGTACGTCATCATCGTGGTCGTGTTCGCCGGCCCGCCGTCCGTGAGGATGTAGATGAGGTCGAACGCCTGGAAGGCGGAGATGACCGAGGTGACGAAGACGAAGAACGTGGCGGGCTTGAGCAGCGGCAGCGTGATGCTGAAGAACTGCCGCGTCTTCGACGCCCCGTCCACCGACGCCGCCTCGTAGACGTCCTTCGGCAGGGACTGCAGCGCCGCCAGGTAGATGAGCATCTTCAGGCCGATGCCCTGCCAGATCCCGACGGCGATCACCGACGGCATCGCCCACGTGGTCGACGACAGCCAGTTCTGCGCCGGGATGCCGAAGAAGCCGAGCACGGCGTTGAGCAGGCCGTTGCGCGGGTCGTAGATCCACAGCCACACCAGCGCGACGGCGATGGTCGCCGTCACCTGCGGGATGAACACGGCGGTGCGGAACAGCGCCCGGGCGCGCAGCTGCGTGTCGAGCATCAGCGCGATGAGCAGCGCGATGCCCATCGCGACCGGCACGGTGAAGAACGCGTAGACCAGCGTGTTGAGCATGCCCCGGCGGAACACCGGGTCGGTCAGCGCGTCCACGTAGTTCTGGATCCCGTTGAAGCGCGGCTGCGTGAGCACGTCGTAGTTGGTGAACGACAGCACGAACGCCGCGATCACCGGGATGCCGATCCAGATCAGCGCGTGCAGGAACGCCGGCGCCACCATGAGCATGCCGGCGCGGCGGCGGGCCGCCCCCGCCCGCCGGCGCCGGGGCGCGGGCGAGCGGGGCGGGACGGCGGGTGGTGCGCTCACGTCGCGCGGCGCGGAGACGACGGCCACGACGACCCCCTCTTCATCGATCGGTGTGTCGGGTCATGCCAGGTCATGGGACGGACCGGGTCACAGCCGGGAGATCGCGTCGTTCGCGATGCCGGCGAGCTGGTCGATGGCCGCCTGGGCGGACTGCTGCCCGACGATCGCCGTCTCGAGGGTCGGCTTGATCTTCTCGCGGATCTCCATCCAGGCCGGGGTGCCGCCCTCGGACCGCGCCTTGCCCAGGTTGTCGATCGCGAAGGCGACCATCGGGTTGCCCTTGACGTAGTCGCTGTCCTTGAGGTCCGAGATCGCGGGCACGGAGCCGCGCTGCTCGCTCGCGACCAGGACGGCGTCCGGCGAGCCCATGTACTCGACGAACGCGCGGGCCGCGGCCGGGTACTTCGTCGTCGCCGACTGCGAGACCATCGTGCCGCCCTGCAGCATCGCGGGGTCCGTGTTGCCGAGCACGAAGGTGCCGATCTTGTCGGTCAGCTCCGGCGTCTGCTGCTGCAGCTGCACGTACAGCGAGTTGTTCGTCATCATGATCGCCGAGGTGCCCTGCTGGAGCGTGGTGGGCTGCCCGGCCTCGGTCTTCAGGGCGAAGTCGGCCGAGCCGTCCGCCATCATGTCGAGGAAGAGCTGCAGCGACGCCACGCCCTCGGGGCTGTCGAACAGCACCTCGCGGCCGTCCGGGGAGAAGAGCTCGCCGGAGTTGCCGAACAGGAACGTCTCCCAGCACTGGCGCAGGTCGATGGAGAACGGGTCGAAGCCGACGCGCGTGGTCTTTCCGCCGTCCTTGACCGTGAGCTGCTTCGCGTAGTCGCGCAGCTCGTCCCAGTTCTTCGGGGTGCCGGTGAGGCCGGCCTCCTCGAAGAAGTCCTTGCGGTAGGCCACGATGCGCGTGTCCAGCACCATCGGCAGGGCGTACAGCTTGCCGTCGTACCGCGACGGCTCGAGCACGCGCTCCTCGTAGGTGTACCTGGTGGCGAGCGACTCGGGCAGCGGGGCGATCGCGTTCTTGAACGCGAACGGCGGGATCCAGCCGACGCCGAGCGTGACCACGTCCGGCATGAGGCCGCTGGCCAGGCCGGTGGTGATCTTCTCGTTCAGCGAGCCGTAGTCGGTGTAGTCCACGGTGACGTTGACGTCCGGGTACTTCTCGTTGAACTTCTTGATGAGGTTGCCCTCGAGCGTCTCCTTCCCGGTGGAGCCCTCGAAGAGCGCGCACAGGAAGGTGATGTCGCCCTCCACCGGGCCGGTGGGGTCGGCGGCGGACGAGCCGCTGGGGCTCGTCGTGGCGCAGCCCGCCACGGCGGCCGCGGTCCCGAGGCCCATGGCCGTGAGGAAGCTGCGACGGCTGAATTCCATGACAAGCCCTTTCGATCGGCGTTGATCTCACGAAGGCGAGGGGAACCGGCGGTGGTTCCCGGTGTAACGATGCACTGACCATAGAGTGGGACTTCACCGACGTCAAGCGATCTCCGATGCCCTATGATCGGGCACCAGACAGTCCATCGTTGCACTGGATGGGTGGGCAGAGCCCCGAGCCGAGGAGGCCGCGCGAGCACATGGCAGGCATCACGATCCTGGACGTCGCGCGTGCGGCCGGAGTGTCCACGAGCACCGTCTCGAACCTGCTCAACGGGCGCACCGGCCGCATGCTGCCCGAGACCCGCGAGCGCGTGGAGAGCACCATCAAGGAGCTCGGCTACCGGCCCAACCGCGCCGCCCGCCAGCTCCGCACGGGCAAGCCGCAGGTCATCGGCCTCGTCGTGCCGTCGGTGGGCAACCCGTACTGGGGCGCGCTCGCCCGCTACCTCGAGGCCGCGGCGCTCACCGAGGGCTACCACGTGCTGCTGTGCAACTCCGAGCGCGACCCGGCCCGCGAGCGGCAGTACGTCGACGAGCTGGTCTCCGACGGCATCCGCGGCATCGTGCTCTGCTCCTCGCTGCCGTCGCTGGAGCACGTGTCGGGGCTGATCGACGACGGCCTCCGGCTCGTCGCGTTCGACCGGACCGCGCAGGCCGACGACCCGGTCGGTCTCGTCAACGTCAGCGTCGACAACACCATCGGCGCCGAGCTGATGGGCGAGCACCTCGTGTCCCTGGGGCACCGCCGCATCGCCTTCCTCTCCGGGGCGATCCGGTCGGTCAACCGCACCGAGCGGTTCGAGGGCTTCCTGCGCGCGCTCGAGCGGGCGGGCATCGCGCGGCCCGACGTCGTCACCTGGCCGGGCAGCAGCAGCACCGACGGCGCGTTCGGCGACGTCGAGGCGGCCGAGCTCGGCCGCGTGGCCGCCACCGAGCTGCTGGCCGGGCCGAACCCGCCCACCGCCATCTTCGCCGTCAACGACATGACCGCCATCGGCGTCTGCCGCGCCGTGCGCGACGCCGGCATGGAGGTCGGGCGGGACGTGTCCGTGGCCGGGTTCGACGACATCGTGCTCGCCGAGCTCTACTCGCCGCGCCTGACCACGGTCCGCCAGCCCATGAAGGAGATGGCGGCCGCCGCCTTCCGGGCCCTGCACCGCCCGGACGAGGGGGCGGCGTCGCAGGGCTCCTCGCTGCTGTTCCGGCCCGAGCTGGTCGTGCGCGACTCGACGGCGGCCCCGGCGGCCTGAGCGCGGGTCAGCCGCCCGCGTGCCGGCGCAGGATCGCGACGGCGTCCGTGCCGCGCGGGAGCACCCCGTACCCGTGGCCGCGGCCGGCGCCGAGACGTGCGGCCACGAACGCGTCGGCCGACGCCGTCGGCGCGTACCGCACCATGAGCGACGCCTGCAGCCCGACGGCGAGCGCCTCGACGACGCGGCGCGCGGACGCCTGCTGCTCGGCCGGGTCCGCACCGGCGAGCCCGGCGAGCAGGGCACGGGTGGCGGCGAGGTGCGCGTCCAGGTCCCGGTGCGCGCCGGCGGCGAGCGCGAGCTCGGCGTCGACGGCGGCGAGCGACTCCGGCTCGCGGGTCATGGCGCGCAACACGTCGAGCGCGATGACGTTCCCCGACCCCTCCCAGATCGCCATGACCGGCTGCTCGCGGTAGCGCCGGGCCAGCGGGAACGCCTCCGTGTACCCGTTGCCGCCCAGGCACTCCATCGCCTCGTAGGCGTGGTGCGGGCCGCGCTTGCACACCCAGTACTTCGCGACGGCGGTGGCCAGGCGCCGGAACGCCCGCTCGCCGTCGTCCGCGCCGCCCTCTGAGTCGTGCGCCGCCGCGAGCCGCATCGACGTGAGCGTCGCGGCCTCCGACTCGAGCGCGAGGTCGGCGAGCACCGCCGTCATCGCCGGCTGGTCGACGAGGGCCGCGCCGAACGCCGTCCGGTGCCGGGCGTGCCACAGCGCCTCCGCGACGCCCTGCCGCATCCCCGCCGCGCTGCCGTGCACGCAGTCCAGCCGGGTGCGCTGCACCATCTCGATGATGGTGCGCACCCCCCGCCCGGGCTCGCCCACGAGGTGCCCGACCGTGCCGTCCAGCTCGATCTCGCTCGACGCGTTCGACCGGTTGCCCAGCTTGTCCTTGAGCCGCTGGATCCGGAACGTGTTGCGGGTGCCGTCCTCCAGCACGCGCGGCACGAGGAAGCACGACGGCCCGGTCGTGCCGTCGGGACCCGCCTGCGCGAGCACGAGGAAGGCGTCCGACATCGGCGCCGAGCAGAACCACTTGTGGCCGGTGAGCGCGTACGCGCCGTCGCCGGCCGCCACGGCGCGCGTGGTGTTGGCCCGCACGTCGCTGCCGCCCTGCTTCTCCGTCATCGCCATGCCCACGAGCGCTCCGGGCTTCGTGCCGGGCGCGGCGAGGGCGCCGTCGTACCCGGTGGCGAGCAGGCGAGGCTCCCAGAGCGCCGCCAGGTCGGGCGCGTGCCGCAGGCTGGGGACGGCGGCGTGCGTCATCGACACCGGGCAGGCATGACCGGGCTCGATCTGTCCGAAGAGGGAGAACAGCGCGCCCCGCACGACGTTCGCCCCCGGCCGCGGGTCCGCCCAGGCGCTCGTGTGCGCGCCGCGGGCGACGGCCGCGGAGATCACCTCGTGGTACGCGGGGTGGTACTCGACCTCGTCGATCCGGCGCCCCCGCCGGTCGTGGGTGCGGAGCACGGGCTCGTGGGTGTTCGCGAGCTCGGCGGCCCGCTGGAACGCCGCGCTCCCGACGTGCGACCCCGCCTCGACGAGCCGCTCCTCGCCCCAGCCGCCGCCGAAGGCGTGCACGGCGTCGCGCAGCACCGGGAAGTCGAGGTACTCGTTGACGTCCACCCGCTCGGGCGGCTGATTGGTGACCTCGTGCGTGCGGTGCCCGCGCGCGTGCACGTCCTCGTCGACGGTCACGGCGGCGCCTCCTCTCGTGGGGCGGTCAGCTCGCGGCGTACGCGCCCTGCCACACGGTGTCGAACGGCGTCCGGGCGGCGACCCGCGCCTCGATGCCCTGCGTCACCATGTCCTTCGCGACGCGGACGGCTTCCGGCACGTCGGCGCCCTTGGCGAGCTCCGCGGTGATGGCCGCGGCGAACGTGCAGCCGGCGCCGGAGACGCGCTCCTCGCCCACCTTGGGCGTGGCGAAGACGGTGACCTCGTCGCCGTCGAACAGGACGTCGACGGCGTCCGGGCCGGGCAGCTCGACGCCGCCCTTCGCGACGACGTACCGGCGGCCGCGACCGTCGCCCAGTCGGGCGTGGATGCGGCGCGCGGCCTCGGTCAGCTCCTCGACGGAGGTGATCTCGTCCATGCCCGCGAGCGTCTTGGCCTCGAACAGGTTGGGCGTCACGACCGTGGCCAGCGGCAGGACGCGCTCGCGCAGGGCGGTGTCGGTGTCGAGGGCGGCGCCGGGCTCCTGGCCCTTGCAGATCAGCACCGGGTCGAGGACGACGTGCCGCCACGGCTGCGTCTCCAGCGAGCGGGCGACGACGTCGATCGTCGCGGGCGTGCCGAGCATCCCGATCTTCACGACGTCCAGCGCGTGGGTCGACGTCGCGGCCTCGAACTGGTCGGCGATGACCTGCGGCTCGACGGGCACGAACCGGTGGCCCCAGTCGTGCTTCGGGTCGAAGGAGACGATGCAGGTCAGCGTCCCCACCCCGTAGGTGCCGAGCTGCTGGAAGGTCTTGAGGTCGGCCTGGATCCCGGCCCCTCCCGTGGCCTCGGACCCGGCGATGACGTACGCGAGCGGCGGCGTGGTGCTCATGGTGGGCCAGCCTACGACGGTGTCGCCGGCCTTCCGTAGGGTGGGGCGCATGAGCGTGAAGATCGGTGCGCACGTCGGCCTGCAGGACGCGGTGGCGGAGGCGAAGGACATCGGGGCCGAGGTGGTCCAGGTGTTCCTGTCCGACCCGCAGGCGTGGAAGGTGCCGCCGCTCGACTATCCCGGCGGCGCGGACGCGTTCCGCGAGGAGACGACGGCCGCGGGGCTCGACGTCTTCGTGCACGCCCCGTACGTCATCAACGTGGCGTCCACCAACAACCGCATCCGCATCCCCAGCCGCAAGCTGCTGCAGCAGATCATGACCGGCGCCGAGGCGATCGGGGCCAAGGGCGTCGTCGTGCACGGCGGGCACGTCACCGCGAAGGACGACCCCGACGTCGGCTTCGACAACTGGCGCAAGGCGATCGACGCGCTCGAGACCGACGTGCCGGTGCTCATCGAGAACACCGCCGGCGGCGACTTCTCGATGGCGCGCCGTCTCGACCGGCTCGAGCAGCTGTGGGCGGCGGTGATGCGGGCGAACGGCGCCGAGAACGTCGGCTTCACGCTCGACACGTGCCACGCCTGGGCGGGCGGCATCGACCTCGCCACCGCGGTCGAAAACATCCGCGGGATCACCGGCCGCATCGACCTGGTGCACGCGAACGACTCCCGCGACACCGCGGGCTCCGGCGCCGACCGCCACGCGCACTTCGGAGACGGGAACATCCCGCCCGAGCTGCTCGTGGGCGTCGTCGCCGCCGCGGGCGCGCCCGTCGTGTGCGAGACGCACGGCGACATGGGCCCCGACATCGCCTGGCTGCGGGAGCGCCTGGCCGCCTGACCTCGCCGGCCGGCGGGCCTGTGGACGACGGGCGGTCACGGGCGCACGGGTCCGCCAGCATCGGTGGCGTGAGCGGCTACTGGAACAACTTCGTGTCCTGGACCACCGAGCCCGAGGACGACCTGGAGATCGAGCGGCGGCGCGCCGTGGACCCCTACTGGAGCCCGCGCGCCAACCCGGACCTCGACCCCGACATCGACGACGCCGAGGGCGGGCCGGGCGCCCCGAGACCCCGCAAGGCCCGAGCGCCACGGGTGTCACCGGACGGGCTCGCCGCCGTCGCGGCCGGGGCGGTCCGGTACGAGACCGCACGACGCGGCATGCTGCAGCAGGATCTTGCGATGGCGCTCGGGCGCTCTCGCTCGGCGATCTCCGCCCGCTACACGGGCCGGGTGCCGTGGTCCCTCGACGAGATCGGGCGGATCGCCGTCCTGTACGGGTGCCGCGTGTCCGACCTGCTCACCGAGGCCCCGCAGAGCCGCTCGCCCTGGTGACGACGCCGCACCGACCCCACCTCCCGTCAGGGCTCAGGGGTGTCGGTGCACCGCGTCCCGCGCCCCGTGTGTCGGCGTCGATCCGCGTGTCGTCACGCCTCACGGGTTGTCGTGCCGGCCTCTGTCAGCAGACCGGGAGTCGCGCCCGCTCTCCCGCACCCATTGCGGCTGCGCACGAATCGACGGCTCTGCCGGAGCCGCTCCCGCTCAGCGAGCACGGCTCCGGCGTCGCAGGCGAGCTGGCCTGAGCAGGACTCGCGCTGTCTCGGGTGGCCCGGTTCGCGGTACGCCGACAGTGCCCCACACGACAACCCGCGGGGCGTGACGACGCGCCGAACCCGCGACACGCCGATGCAGGGCCGGGCGATGCCGGGCCGGGCGATGCGGGGCCGGCCGGAACGGTTCACCCGGCGGCGAGCCCGGCGTCGTGCACGACGATGGCGGCCTGCACACGGTTGGCGGCGTCCAGCTTGGTGAGGATGCGCGACACGTGCGTCTTCACGGTCGGGACGCTCATGTACAGCTCGGCGGCGATGTCCGCGTTGGACAGCCCGCGCGCGACGGCGAGGGCGACGTCGCGCTCGCGGTCGGTCAGCGTCTCCAGCCGCGCGGCGGCGGCCCGCCGCCCGTCGGGGGCGGAGCGGTCGGTGACCCGCGCGATGAGCTGCTCCGCGACGCGCGGCGACAGGGTCGGCTCGCCGGCGGCGGCCGCACGCACGGCGGCGACCAGGCGGTCCGGCGGGGTGTCCTTGAGCAGGAAGCCGGCGGCCCCGGCCCGCAGCGCCTCGACGATCATGTCGTCCGCGTCGAACGTGGTCAGCACGATGACCCGCGCGTCGGTGACCGAGCGGAGCCGGCGCGTCGCCTCGATGCCGTCCAGGCGGGGCATGCGGATGTCCATGAGGACGACGTCGGGCCGCTCACGCGCCACGACGTCCAGCGCCTCGATCCCGTCCGACGCCGTCGCGACGACCTCCAGGTCCGGGTCACCGCCCAGGATGAGCGTGAGCCCGGAGCGCACCAGGGCGTCGTCGTCGACCAGCACCACCCGCGTCGTCATGCCACCCGCCTCATGCTGCCCACGGTAGCCACGCCTCCAGCACGAACGCCGCGCCGCGCCCGTCGCGCGACACCGGGTCCGCCGTCGTGCCGTAGGACAGGCGGCCGCCGACGAGCTCCACGCGCTCCGTCAGCCCCACCAGGCCGAGGCCCGACGGCGGCGGCGCGGGAGCCTCCGGCCGCGGGCCGACGCTGCGCACCGGGTTGCGCACGACGATCGTCAGCCCGTCGCCCGGCGCGCCCGCGACCGACACGGCCACCGGCGCCCACGGGGCGTGCTTGCGCGCGTTCGTCAGCCCCTCCTGGACGATGCGGTACGCGTGCCGGCTGACCGCCTCCCCGAGCCCCGCGGTCCGCTCGGCCAGGTCGTCGAGATCCCCCTCGACCCGGACGTCCGCGCCGTTCGCGCGGGCCTCGGAGAACAGCTCCGCGAGGTCGGCCAGCGACGGCTGCGGCGGCTCCGGCGGCGCGGCCCCGTCGCCGTCCTCGTTCCCGGCGAGGGGGTCGCGCAGCACGCCCAGCACCTCGCGCAGCTCGGTCAGCGCGGCGTGCGCGTTGTCCCGCACCACGGCGGCCGTCTCCGCGACCTTCTCCGGCGGCAGGTCCGTGCGGTAGGCCAGCGCCCCCGCGTGCATCGCGACCAGCGAGATGCGGTGCGCCAGCACGTCGTGCATCTCCCGGGCGATGCGCGTGCGCTCCGCCGTCCGCGCCTGCGCGACGCGGCTCGCCTGCTCCCGCTCCGCCGTCTCCGCCCGCTCCCGCAGCGAGGCGAGGTGCTCCCGCCGCAGCCCGATGTACGCGCCGATCCACACGAACAGGGCGTACATCCCCACCCCGGCGGCGAGGTCCACCCAGGCGTCGTACGGCGACGGCGCGACGTAGGGGTGCAGCTCGGCGTACGCGCGCCCGGCGACCACGAACGCCACCCCCGCGGCCGCGATCTTCCACCACCGCCGCCCCGTGGCCAGGGAGATCACGGCGATCGTCTCGGCTCCCACGGCCAGCGTGGACACCACCGACGCCGCGCACAGCACCAGAGCGATCGTCAGGGGAGCCTTGCGCCGCAGCAGCAGCAGGCCGAGCGCCACCAGGCCGACGAGGAAGTCCAGCGCCACCTGTCCGTCGGACATCGACCGCTCGCCCGTGTCCACCTCCCAGGCGACGAGGAGCATCACCGTCAGGCCGGTGAGGAGAGCGACCAGCACGCGCCACGTCTCGCCCCAGACACGGCGGCCTCGGGACGGGCGGGCGGGGGCGGTGGGCACGACGTCGAGCCTAGGCAGCGGCGGGGCCGCGGGCATCCGCCACCGGTCGACGGCGCATCCTCCGGAAGGAGGACACGAACCATCCCCTCGCCGGACGCGGCGGGCGCCCGCGCCCGGGCAGGGTGGAGCCATGATCACCGTGGAGCACCTGACGAAGAGATACGGGCCGGCCGTGGCCGTGGACGACGTGTCGTTCACCGTCGAGCCCGGGCACGTGACGGGCTTCCTCGGCCCCAACGGCGCCGGCAAGTCCACGACGATGCGCATGATCTGCGGCCTCACCCCGGCGACGTCGGGCTCCGCCCGCGTGCTCGGCCTGCCGTTCACCGCGCTCGCCAACCCCGGGCGGCGCGTGGGCGTGCTGCTCGACGCCGGCGCCCAGCACTCCGGCCGCACCGGGCGCGAGGTCCTCACCCTCGCCGCGCTCATGACCGGCGTCGACCGCCGCCGCATCGACACCACGCTCGACCTGGTGGGCCTCACCGACCGCGAGGCCGCCCGTCGCGTAGGCCAGTACTCCCTCGGCATGCGGCAGCGGCTCGGCCTCGCGTCCGCGCTGCTCGGCGACCCCGAGGTGCTGATCCTCGACGAGCCGGCCAACGGCCTCGACCCCGCCGGGATCCGCTGGATGCGCGACCTGCTGGACGACTTCGCCCGCCGCGGCGGCACCGTGCTCCTGTCCTCGCACCTGCTGCGCGAGATGGAGGCCGTGGCCGACCGCATCGTCGTCATCGGGCGCGGTCGCGTCGTCGCCGAGGGGCACAAGGACGACCTGCTGCGCCAGGCGGGCACGTTCGTCCGCTCCACCGACGACGGCGCCCTCGCCCTCGCCCTGCGGCAGGGCGGGGCCGGCGTCGAGGAGCTCGCCACCGGCGGGCTGTCCGTCGAGGCGGAGCCCGTGGACGTCGGTCGGGCGGCCGCCGCGGCGGGCGTCGTGCTCGCCGAGCTGCGCGCCGCCGACTCCCGCGGCCTCGAGGACCTCTTCCTCGAGCTCACCGCCGACGACGCCCGCGAGCAGACCCGCATGGAGGTGTCGGCATGACCACCGCGACCCCGACCCGCGCCGCCGGCGCGAGCCGCACGAACCGTCCGGGCGCCGACCTGCGCCCGGTGTCCTTCGCGACCCTCACGCTGGTCGAGTGGCGCAAGCAGCTCGACACCCGCGCGGGCCGCTGGATGCTCGCCGTCATCGCGATCATCACTGCGGCCGTGCTCGCCGTGATGATGGCGGTGAACGGGGGCAACCACTCGTTCTCCGCGTTCGTCGTCGGCACGACCACGCCGATGGCGATGCTGCTGCCCATCGTGGGTGTGCTCGCCGCGACGTCCGAGTGGTCCCAGCGGACCGCCCTGGTGACGTTCACGCTCGAGCCCCGCCGCACGCGCGTCGGGCTGGCCAAGGTGGTCGGCGCGATCGGCTCCGGCCTGGCGCTGCTCGTCGTGACGGTGGGCCTCGCCGCCCTCGCGCACCTGCTCGTCGTCGCGTTCCGCGACGCCGACCCGGCCTGGGACGTCTCCGTGCGCGCCGTGCTCTACCTGGCGCTCTCCGTCGTCCTGTTCATGGCGCAGGGCGTGGGCTTCGGCCTCCTGCTGCGCAGCACGCCGGCCGCGATCGTCACCCTGCTCCTCGCTCCGACGCTGTTCGGCGTCGTCGGCGGGCTGGTGCCCGGCATGGCCGACGTCCTGCCCTGGATCGACCTCGGCACGGCGGGCGAGCCGCTGCTCTTCGGCAGCGCGCTCGACGGCCAGGGCTGGGCCCAGCTCGGCACGGCGACGCTCATCTGGGTGGTCGCGCCGCTCGCGGGCGGCCTCTGGCGGACGGCGCGCAGCGAGATCTCGTCGTCCTGACCGGTCGGCCGGCCAGACCAGCCGGCCGGACCAGCCGGCCGGATCAGCCGTCGAGGTGCCCGCGCATCTCGACGGCGATCTGGTCGGCGTCGAGCTGCTCCAGGGCCCTGCTCAGCAGGTCCGAGTCGAACGTCCCCAGGGCTCGGGCCTCGAGCAGGGCCTTGCGCTGCGCGGCGATGGTCGCGAGCCGCAGCTCGAAGAACTGGGCCGACAGCTCCTCGGGCGTGGCCTCCTCCTCGTCCTGGTCGGCCTGCTCGCGCACGACGACGGTCCGCACCCGCTCCACGACGTACGGCGCGTACGGGGTGCCGTCCTTGCGGCGCAGCCCGGGGTCGTCGAGCATGTCGCGGGCCGTGCCGTCGACGATCTCGCGCAGCCCCTGCGTGCCCTCGTCGAACCGCGACGACGTGACGCCCGCCAGCCCGAGCCGACGCACCACCCACGGCAGCGTGCCGCCCTGCACCAGCAGCGTCCCGGCCGCGACGCCGAACGCGATGAGGACGAGCAGCGAGCGCTGCGGAAAGTCGTGGGGCAGCGTCTGGGCCGCGGCGAGCGTCACGACGCCCCGCATCCCGGCCCACACGATGACGACGCCCTCCTTGGGCCCGAGCGGGGCGGCGAGCAGATAGTCGACGTCCGCGATGCGCCGCGTGAACCGCTTGCGGAACTCGGCGACGCGGGCCATGCGACGCTGCCGCATCCGTTCCCGGTCGTCGTCGGACAGGCGCCCCGACGACGCGCGGCGCTTCATCGCCTCGGCCTCGACGCGGCGCTGCACCCGGCGGACCTGACGGCGCGGGTTGCCCGCCTCCCACACCCGCTGGTCGCCCTGCGTCCACACGGCCGAGAGCGCCTTCGCGGCGTCGGGAGTGATGATCCCGTTCGGGTCGGCGAACTCGTCGAGCTTCGCGGAGACCCGCTGCTCCATGCGGTCGAGGGTGTCGCGCACCTGCTCGGCCCGGCGGCGGCGCGCGGCGAGGTAGCGCAGCAGCGGGAGCACGAAGAGCGCGCGCAGCGCGATGACGCCCACCGCCGCGAGCGCCGCGACGCCGACCGCCGTCCACAGCGACCCGTGCGCCTCGCGCACGTCCTGGACCAGGCCGAACACCTCGAGGCCCATGGCGAGGAACAGCCCGCCCTCGAGCAGGGTCTCGATGGTGCGCCAGTTCATCCGCTCGGCCACCCGGTCCTGCGGGCTGAGGTGCCGCGCGGACAGCGTGCTCGTGACGAGCCCCGCCGCGACGGCCGCGACGATGCCGGAGGCGTCCAGCTCCTCGGCCGGCAGGTAGGCCGCGAACGGCACGACGAACGACACGGCCGTGGAGAGCGCCGCGTGCCGCAGGTGCTCGCGGGCCCACAGGCCGAGGCGGCCCACGACCAGGCCGATGACGACGGCGAGGACGACGGCCTTGGCGAAGCTCCCGACCACCTCCCACAGGCTGACGCTGGCCGCCGTCGCCGCGATGGCGGAGCGCAGCAGCACCAGCGACGTGGCGTCGTTGAGCAGGCCCTCGCCCTCGAGCATCACGACGACGCGCTGCGGCGCGCCGAGCTTCTTGATGATCGACGTGGCGACGGCGTCCGTCGGGCTGACGATGGCGCCGAGCGCGATGCCGGCGGCGAGGTCGATCCCCGGGATCACCCACGAGAAGACGAACCCGAGCAGCACGGCCGTGATCACGACGAGCAGCACGGCCATCCCGCCGATCGCCGTGAAGTCGCGGCGGAAGTCCATCGTCGGCAGCGACGCCGCCGCCGCGTAGAGCAGCGCGGGCAGCACGCCGACGAGGATGACCTCGGGGTTGATCTCGATGGCCTTCACGGCGGGGAGGAAGCTCACGGCGACGCCGATCAGCACCAGGACCAGCGGTGCGGCGACCCCGGCCCGGGGCGCCAGGGCGGTGACGGCGATGACGACGACCGCAGCGAGCACGCCGAAGAGCAGGACTTCCATGCCGAACAACGTAGGCGCACCTCCGCGCGTTCTCCTGGGCCCGTCACCCCATCGGTATCGGAGTGATCCAGATCACACCGTTCCGGGCCTTGCGTTAAAGATATATCGCGTCCTATCTTAGATACGTCGCCGCTTGGGTCGAGAGCTCCTCCCCGGGCGACACACCTCCACCACAGCCTTCGAACCAGTGAGGACCACTCCGATGCGTACCCCTCGAGACATCCCTTTCGACCCCCGCACCTACGACCCCCGGTCGTTCGACCGGCACCCCTTCGACCGTCAGCCCGGCCCGCGCGGCGACCGCCGCCGGCGCGGTGACTTCCCCGGTCCCGGGGGCTTCGGCCCCGGGTTCCCTCCCGGCCCGGGCTTCGGGCCCGGCTTCGGCCCGCGCGGCCACCGGGGCGGCGGACGCCGCGCCGGCCGCGGCGAGATCCGCGCCGCCCTGCTGCTGCTGCTCGCCGAGCAGCCGATGCACGGCTACCAGGTGATCACCGAGCTCGCCGAGCGCACCGACGGCCGCTGGCGCCCCAGCCCGGGCGCCGTCTACCCGGCCATCTCCCAGCTCCAGGACGAGGGCCTCGTCACGGTGGCCGACGACGGCGGACGCCGCCTCGCGTCGCTCACCGACTCCGGCCGCGCCTACGTCGAGGAGCACCGCGACGAGCTCGGCACCCCCTGGCAGAAGGTCGCGGAGGACCCGCGGCGCCAGGGGCACGAGCTGCACCACGCGATGCGCGCCCTGGGCGGCGCCGTCGAGCAGGTCGCCCGCGCGGGCACCCGGGCGCAGGCCGAGGCCGCGGCCGCCGTGCTCGACAAGGCGCGGCGCGAGGTCTACCTCGTGCTCGCCGACGACGTCGCCCCCGACGCCGTCGACACCGACGACGACGCGGACCCGTCAGCCGAGCCCGACGATCTCGGCCGGTGACCAGCGGACGAGCCGGCCGGCGACCGCGAGCTGGACCCCCCAGCCGTCGCCGCCGAGCTCGACCTGCCACAGCTGACGACCCGAGGCGGCGTCGAGCGCTACCCAGTGCACGACGTCGCCTCGGGCGTAGTCCGGCACCACGAACGCGGCCAGCCGCCCGTCGGTGAACGCCGCGTCGACGAACCGCGGCCCGTACGCCCCCATCGCGTCGAGCCCCTCCACGAGGTCGGGCCGCACCCACAGCACGTCCCCCGTGCCGAGGTCCACGCCGTACACGCGTCGGCCCTCGTCGACCAGCACCGCCACCTGCGCCGTCCGCACCAGCAGGCTGGTGCCGCGGACGTCCGTGCGCCACAGCTCCGTCCCGTCGTCCGACGTCGCGACGGTCGCGTCGCCGCGCCGCGCGAGGTGCACCCCGTCGCCGCCGCCGTCCGTGCTCAGCGGCACGAGGTAGCGCCCGCGCACCTCGCGCATCTCCGTGCCGTCGTCGCGCAGCAGGCGGTCGGCGTCCGCGAGGGCGTCCAGGCCGACGTCGTCGGAGTCGGTACGCACCACGTAGCCGCCGCCGGTCAGCGGCTCCACGGTGAACCCCTCGAACGTGCCCGGGTCGCCCGGCCGGTCCAGGCGGGCGCCGTCCGGCGTGAACCACGCGTCGATGCCGCACCCGCCGAGCCACAGCAGCCGGTCCGTCACCATCGTCTGCACGCCGCCGCGCAGGTCCACCCCCGACGTCGTGCCGTCGTCGGACCACCGCACGCACAACGACGGGTCCACGCCCCCGTCGAACGGGACCGTCTGCTGCCACCGACGCTCCCCCGTGAGCGCGTCCTCGACCCGGACCCGCAGGTCGTAGCCGTCCGCGATGGCCCCCGCGTCGGCGACGCCGGCGACGACCTCGTCCGCGACCCGCGGGTCCACGGGCGACGCCTCACCCACCCACTCGACGGAGACCAGCGCGCCGTCACCTCCCGGGTAGAGCTCGGCCGGGGAGCTCTCCAGCTCACGCGTGCCCTCGACGCCGCCGTCCGCGTCCACCACGGTCACCGCGGCGTGCCGCCGGTCGCCGTCGTCCGGCGACGACGTCACGCACACGATCCGGTCCGCCGTGTCCGGCTGGATCCCGCCCGACCAGGCCTGCATCCCGGGACCGCACGAGCTCGTGCCGGCCGGGAGCGCCACCCGCCAGCGCCGCTCCCCGGTCTCCACGTCCAGCCCGAGGAGCTCGCCCCTTTCCTGCGCCACCACGAGCCCGCCGGCCATCGCCATGAGCCCGCTGGGCACGCTGCCCTCGGCCTCGACCCGCCACACCTCGCGCGGCTCGGCGCTCAGGTCCAGCACCCCGCCGGGCGCCGCGCGCAGGGCGGCGAGGCGGCCCCGGTCGCCCACCGTGTCCACGACCACCGCCGTGAGCGCCGCCGCCACGACCACCACCGCGGCCACCAGCCGGCGGCCGCGCAGCAGGTCGCGCGAGCGGTCGAGGGCGCGGCGCCAGGTGAGCGGCTCCGGCCCCCCGCCCGACGGCGGAGGCTCGCCGAACCCGTCGTCGACGTCGTCGGGGTCGAGGTCGATGAGGAGCGGGGCGTGGGGCCCGGCGCCCCGGGTGGCCTCGACGACCGGCACGCGGACCGGCGCGTCGAGCGGCCCGTCGGCCGGCGCGTCCGCGCGGTCCTCGGCGTCGTCCGGCGCGTCGCCGTCCGGGACGAGGTCGAACGTGTAGGCGTCCGGGCGGGCGCCGCGTCGTCGGGCCACCTCTCGAACCTAAGCCTGGCCCCCGTGCCCGGCGACCCGTGCGCGACCCGGCTGCTCAGGCCCCCGCGCCGGCGCCCGTCAGACGGTCCGGCGCCGCTCCACCGAGCGCGCC
>Ga0180218_1000826_pt1 | contig 22604 bp, 16 predicted proteins | sample eDN3rd37CKraftBY_FD_151334 | JGI IMG/M metagenome (GOLD analysis project Ga0180218, IMG submission 151334) | Enriched backyard soil microbial communities from Emeryville, California, USA - eDNA 3rd pass 37_C Kraft BY (version 2) (version 2) | ecosystem: Environmental > Terrestrial > Soil >...
AGCCGCGCCATGTCATCGGCTATATGAAGGACTTCCTGTTCCTGCCCGAGCAGGCGCGGACCCCGCTGCGGGTGCTTTCCGGCGGCGAGCGCGGCCGCATCATGCTGGCGCGCGCCCTTGCCAAGCCGTCCAACGTTCTCGTGCTGGACGAGCCGACCAACGATCTCGACCTGGAGACCCTCGACGTGCTTCAGGAGCTGCTGTCGGACTATGCCGGCACGGTCATTCTCATCAGCCACGACCGCGATTTCCTCGACCGCGTGGTGAATGCCGTCATCGTGCCGGAGGGCAACGGCCAGTGGACCGAATATGCCGGCGGCTATAGCGACATGCTGGCCCAGCGCGGCAGCGATCTGTCCCGGGAGAAGCCCAAGGCCCGGCGGCCCGCGGCCGAGACATCCGGCAACGACAAGCCGCCGGCGCGGCCGGCCAAGGCGCGCCTGTCGTTCAAGGACAAGCATGCGCTGGCGGAACTGCCGCGAACGATGGCGGCGCTGGAAGGCCGCATCAAAAGCTTGCAGGCCGAGCTGGACGACCCGTCGCTTTACACGCGCAATCGCGCCGCCTTCGATAAAGCCTCCGCCGCGATCGCCAAGGCGCAGGAGGAGCTTACCAGCGCCGAGGAACGGTGGCTGGAGCTGGAAATGCTGCGCGAGGAAATCGAGGGCGGCTAGCGCATGATCCCGAAAAGTGCGAAGCGGTTTTCGGATCAGATCATGCGCGAACAAAAAGCATGATCCCGAAAAGCGGGAACCGGTTTCCGGACAAGATCATGCGCGAATAAAAAGACGACCGGCGGGCCTGATCCGGCGACGTGGGGTCAGACGCTAGTCCGGCGCGGGACTCCCGCGACCGAGCCAGCGCAACACGCCCTGCGCCGCCGCGGCGCCGGTCGCGAAGCAGGCTTGCAGGAGATAGCCGCCGGTCGGCGCTTCCCAATCCAGCATCTCGCCGGCGACGAAGACGCCGGTACGCTTCCTCAGCATGAAGTCCGCATCGACCTCGTCCCAGCGGATGCCACCGGCGCTGGATATCGCCCGCGCAAGCGGCGCCGCTGCGTCGAGGCGCAACGGAATGTCGTTCACGAGCACGGCCAGCGCTTCCACCGGCATGGCCGCGAGCGGCGCGCCCCGCGCAAGCGCGGCCTCCTGCAACAGGCCGATCGCGACCGGCGGCAGCGCCAGCGCCTTGCGCAGGAACGTCGACAGCGAGTCCTTCCCCCGCTTGCGCGAAAGACGCCGGATCAGGTCAGGCATGGCCTGATCCGGCAGCAGAGACAGATGCAGGGTGGCGAAGCCCGACGCATCTATCCGCTCCCGCAGCAGCGGCGACAGCGCATAGACGGCGCCGCCTTCGATGCCCGTGGACGTGACGATCATCTCGCCGCGAACAGTGCGCCCTTCCGTGGAAAGGGCAATGCGCTTCAAGGGCTGGCCCTCGAAACGCTCTCGGAATTTCGCCGACCAGTCCACGACAAACCCGCAATTCGACGGACGCAGCGGCGCGGTCCCGACACTCGCGCCCGCCAGCGTTGCCACCCAGTTCCCATCCGACCCGAGCCGCGGCCAGCTCGCGCCGCCGAGCGCCAGCACCATCGCATCGAAAGCCAGCGTCTCATCGCGGCCGTCCGGCAGGCGGATCTTCGCTGCGCCGTCAGCCGTCCAGCCGGCCCACTCGTGGCGATAGAGAAACCTCACCCCCAGCGCCTCAAGCTGCTTCAGCCAGGCGCGCAGCAGCGGCGACGCCTTGAACGCTTCGGGAAAAACCCGGCCGCTCGATCCGACGAATGTCGGCTGCCCCAATTCCTCGGACCACGCCCGCAACCGCTCCGGCGGAAAGCCTTCCACCGCAGCGCGCAGATGCACGGCCGCATCGCCATATCGCGTCAGGAACGCTTCCAGATCTTCGCTATGTGTGAGATTGAGGCCGCCCCTTCCCGCCATCAGAAACTTCCGGGCAGGCGAAGGCATCCGCTCCAGCACCGTCACCGGCAGACCAGCCGCCGCGAGCGTTTCCGCAGCCATCAGCCCGGCCGGACCCGCGCCGACGATGAGAACGCGAAAGTCGGGATGTGATGCAGCATTCATGCGGCGCGAGCTTCTCGTTCCATTGGAAGCGCCATGGGCTCAGGCAGCGACGCCGCATGCTTGACGGAATGCTCTGCGCTGATAAAACCTAACAATAGCATGATAGACTGAATAGGCCATCAGCCGGAGCATATCATCTTCATGAGCGACACAAGCAACTTCATCAATCAGCCGGAGAAATACTGGGACCGGCTGTTCGCGCCGGGCGGACATGCCGCGATGATCACGACAGTGGATTCGCAGGGTCGCGTGAACGCGGCGTCCTACGCCACCTGCGTGCGCATCGTTCACAATCCGGTGCAGATCGCCTTCACGACGAGCCAGAAGGGCGACACCGGCAAGAACCTGCTTGCAACCGGCCAGTTCGTGGTGAACCTGCCGCAGTTCGAGAAGGACATCCTGGAAAAGGTGCGCATCGTCGGCCTGCCGTTCGCGCCCGGCGTCAACGAGCTGGAAAAGGCCGGGCTCACGGCCCTGCCCTCGACCATCGTCAAGCCGCCGCGCATCGCGGAATGCATGCGGCATTTCGAATGCGAAGTGGTCTGGACCAAGGAGTGGCTGGGCCGCATGATGGTTGTCGGCAATGTCGTCGCCGCTTCCGTCGAAGCCTCCTGCGTGGATGACAAGGGTTACATCCTGTGGGATCGCATCAAGCCGGTCGCCTTTGCCGGCGCGCCCTATGTCAACATGTTCGCCGCAGGCTATGAAACCATGCAGGTCGGCATCCCTTACGATGGTCCGGAAGTCGGCGACGCCGATCGCAGCGTGAAAAGCTACTTCGAGGATATGTGAGGCCAGCGGGCCGGAACACTCGGCCTCTACCGAACAGAACAAGCCCGGAAAGCTCTCGCCTTCCGGGCTTTCTGTCATTCAGCGGGTGCCGGGTGAGCGCCCGCATGCTGGGCTGCAAGAGCCTGCCTCTCGGCCAGAGGTCTTTCCCTGGAAATGAACGTATAGAACATCGGGACGACAAACAGCGTGAAGATCGTGCCGATCGACATGCCGGTCGCGATCACGAGGCCCATGGAGAAACGCGCGGCCGCGCCGGCGCCCGAGGCCGTGATCAACGGCGAGACGCCGAGCACCATCGCCGCCGTCGTCATCAGGATCGGGCGAAGACGAACACGCGCCGCCTCGATGATCGCCTCCCGGCTGCTCACCCCGCGATGAGCCTTCACCTCATTCGCGAACTCAACCATCAGAATGCCGTGCTTGGTGATCAGGCCGACAAGCGTGATCAACCCCACCTGCGTATAGATATTCAGCGTCGCAACGCCGAGGTTGAGAAATGCGATGGCTCCGAACATCGACAACGGAACCGACATCATGATGATCAGCGGATCGCGGAAGCTCTCGAACTGGGCGGCAAGCACGAGATAGATGATGATGAGGGCCAGGCCGAAAGCCAGAATGAGAGAATTACCCTCCTGGACCTCGAGCCGGGACTGTCCCGCATAATCGGGATAATAGCCCGCCGGCATCACCTCGGATGCGATCTGCCGGAGCACAGCCAGACCTTCCCCTGTCGTACTGCCGGGAAGAGGCAGCGCTGAAACGGTCGCGGAGTTCAACTGATTGAACTGCTCGATGACCGCGGCCGAAGCGCCGGTCTCAATCCGGACGAGCGCCGAAAGCGGCACCATGGCTCCGCTGGACGAGCGAACGTAGAACTGCGCAAGGCGTTCCGGGTTGAGCCGATCCTCCTGCGCCACCTGGCTGATCACGTCATAGCTGCGGTTGTCCCGGTCGAATTTCGAGATGGGCGCACCACCCACCAGCGCGCCGAGAGTCGTGCCGATGTCACTGACGGGAACACCCAGCGCCGCCGCACGATCGCGATCCACGATGATCTTGGCGCGCGGCGTCTGATAGGACATCGAGTTCTGGACGATGATGAAGCGGCCTGACGCGGTTGCCCGACGACGAATTTCTTCGGCGACTTCATACACCTGAGAGGGGTCACCGGTCGTCCGCAGCACATACTGGATCGGCAGACCGTCACTGGCGCCCGGCAACGACGGCGGCGCAAAAGCGAATGCCTGAACACCCGCATTGCGGTTCAGGAGATCCTGAATCTCCTGCTTGGTCACCGATGCCTTCTTGGTGCGCTCGCTCCATTCCTTCAGCTTGAATCCGACAAAGCCGCCGCCGGCGCCATCAATGCCGGCGATCAGGAATGTCGCGTCGATCTCCGGAATCGTTTCGCCTGCCTTTGTGAATTCGAGGGCGAATTTCTGCGTATAATCCACCGTGGCATATTGCGGCGCATTGACGATTCCCAGGAACGCGCCCTGATCCTCTTCCGGCGCAAGCTCGGACGGGGTCTTCATGAACATGAAGGCGGTGGTGCCCAGCATCGCGATCACGATCACCAGAGTGACGGGCCGATAATCGAGAGAACCGGACAGCCTGCGCGAATACCAGTTCTCAAGGCGCGTAAAATTCAGATCGATGAAGGCGGCGAATCTGCCCCCGCCACCCTCATCGTGGGACTTCAGCAGTTTGGAGGACATCATCGGCGACAATGTCACCGCGACAATGCCGGAAATGATGACGGCTCCGGCAAGCGTGAATGCAAACTCCCGAAACAGCGTGCCTGTCAGCCCCTGCGTGAAGCCGATCGGCGCATAGACCGCCGCGAGCGTGATGGTCATCGCAACGATAGGGCCGAAAATCTCCTTCATGCCGACAATGGCGGCATCGGTTGGACTCAATCCTTCCTCGATGTGTCGATGAATGTTTTCAACCACCACGATGGCATCGTCGACGACAAGGCCGATCGCCAGAACCATCGCCAGGAGAGTCAGCAGATTGATGGAATAGCCCAGGACGAACAGCACGAGACATACGCCAATCAACGACAGCGGAATCGTGACGATCGGAATCAGCACCGAGCGGAAGGAGCCAAGGAACAGCAGGATCACGAGGACGACGATGAGCGCAGCTTCGACGATGGTCTTGAACACCTCCTCGATGGAGGCTGAAATGAAGCTCGATGCGTCATAGACGATCGTGACCGACATGCCCTTGGGGAGCGTCGGCGCGATCTCCTTGATCGCTCTATTGACCTCTTCGGCGACAGTCAGCGGATTTGCGGCCGGCGTCGGCGTGATGCCGATGAAGGTTCCCTCGCGTCCATTGAAGCTGACGACCACATCGGTGCTTTTCGGGCCGAGCTCGACGCGCGCGACATCGCGCAGCCGGACGACCTGATCCCCCTTGGTGAAAACGGGAAGCGCACCGAAGGATTCCGGCGTCTGCAGGGTCGTCTGCATCTGGAGCGAATAGGCGACCAGCTCGTTCTGCGTCTTTCCGGGAGCGGAGAGGAAGTTGCTGGAGCGTATCGCCCCGACCACATCCGACGCTGTGATGTTATGGGCCGCCAGCAGGAACGGATCCAGCCAGACCCGCATCGAAAAATCACGGCCACCGAGAATCTCGGCGTTCCCCACGCCATCCAGCGTGGCGAAGCGCGGCTGCACGACACGGGTGAGAAATTCGGAAACCTGCTCCGACGTCATCTCCGTGCTGGCGAAGGTCAGATACATCAGGGCGAAGCTCTGGCCCGTACCTTTGACGATGACCGGATCTTCCGCATCGGTCGGCAACTGGGCGCGGACCTGCTGAACCTTGGCCGTCACCTCGGTCATTGCCGCGTTCGGGTCCGTGTTGAGCCGCATGCGGACCGCAACGGTGCTGACGCCGAGCCGGCTTTTGGACGTGACATAGTCGACGCCCTCCGCGCTGGAGACCGCCTTGGCGATCGGGCTGCTGATGAAGCCCTGCATGAGGTCCGCGCTGGCGCCGGGATAGGTCGTCGTGATCGTCACGGTCGTTTCTTCGACCTTCGGATACTGACGCACCTGCAAGCTCATCAGACCCTGCGCGCCAAGCAGCAGGATCATCAGGCTGACCACCATCGACAGAACAGGCCGCCGGATGAAGAGTTCGGTGAAACCCATGTGGGGGGCCTCGTTATCGACGATTGAGATTGGTGACGTCGATACTGCGATCGATATTCACCACAGCGCCGGGCTGAACCTTGTTCTGGCCGGACGCCACGACGGTCTGGCCAGGCTCGACCCCGGACAGGATTTCGGAGAACGCACCCTCCCGGCGGCCGACCTTCACAAAGACCTGCCGGACGATCTCCCGGGCGTTGCCATCCTTCTCATCCTTGTCGACGAGATAGACATAATCACCGTAGAGCGAGGTTATCACCGCGGTTTGCGGGACCGTGACAATGGCCGGCTCCTCCGGCAACTCGACTCTTACGAACAGAAACTGTCCGGGCGTGATTCCGTCATCAGGGTTATCCGTGATAAGCGCCTGAACCAGCACCAGCCGGGTCTGGGGATCGATACGTGGATCGATGCCGGAAATCTTGCCTTCGAAGCGCAGTTCGGTCTCGGAGACGCCGAACCGGACCACCTGCCCGATCGACATCTTGCTGAGAAACTGCTCCGGCACACTGAAATCCACCTTCATCGTGCGCATGTCCTGGAAGGTGGCGACGACGGTGCCGGCGGTCACGAATTGGCCGACGTCGATTCTGGCGATGCCGGCGACACCGGCGAACGGCGCTTTCAGCGCCTTCTGCTGGATAACCGCCTCAAGACGCGCCATCCGCGACCGTGCTGTCGCAAGCTGGGCAACGGTCTGTTCGTAGGAAGCTTCGGTCGCGAAACCCTTGGCCCGCAGCGCCTCCGACCGCTCCAGCGCCGCCTGGTTCAGTTGCAGGCTGGACTTGGCATCGGCGAGATCCGCCCGCTCGACGGCGTCGTCCAGTTGCACCAGCACCTCGCCTCGCGCGAAGCGCTTGTTGGGCTGGAAATGGATTTCCTTGACGACGCCCGCGGTTTCGACCGCAAGCTGCACGCCGTTGCCGGCCCGCGCGGTTCCGATAGCGGGAATCCCCGGCTTCCAGACGCGGGATTCAACGGTGGCAGCGGCGACCGTCTGTGCAGGCTGCTGCATCTTGGCGAAGAAGTCCGCGATCATCCGGTCCCGGAAGAAGTTGAACCAGATCAGCCCCCCGCACAGCGCAATGGCCAGGACAAAGACGATGCTGACGAAAATCCGTCGTTTCATATGGCATATCCACTAGCGCGGGAATTCGACGGAGGAACCAGAAAGGCATCCGCTGCGCCGGGTTTGACCGCTTCAGGCGCGGCCACTATATACCGTCCAGACGGTACAGTGACAAGGGCGTTTCGGCGATGAGCGATCGTAAGCACGTAAAAACATCGCGACAGCGCATCCTCGATGCGGCGGACGAGCTTGTCCGGGAGACGGGCGCGGGACGCCTGACCCTCGAAGCGGTGGCCGAGCGTGCAGGGTTGAGCAAAGGCGGCCTGCTTTACAACTTTCCCAACAAGGATGCGTTGTTGCAGGGCATGATCGCCCGCATGATGGAAGAATATTTTACCGTCAAGGCTTCGCTCCGCCCGAGCTACGCCGACCGGCGCAATATCGAAGTCCGGCTGTCCGTGGCCACCTCTCTCAAAACGCGAACCAACAGCCAGGAGCAGCTCGCCTGCGGTATCCTGGCCGCCTCATCGGAAAATCCCACCTTGCTCGAACCGGTCCGTGAAGCCATAGCTCGCGAGTGGCGAAAGGTGAAGGAGACCGCTGAAGATCCTGACGCCGCCATCCTGGCTTGGCTTGCTATCGAAGGGCTGACCAATCTCGAAATGCACCGCTTGAGTCCGTTCGACGAGAACGACCGGTCCCGGCTTCTGGCCGCGATCGACCGCCTGCTCGATCATGGCGTGGCGTCCGTCACGGACTCCGCCGCGCCGTCCACGGCGCCCTCCCGCGCCGCACCGCGCGACGCATAATATTCTCGCTTGGCTTGCAGCATCCGCAGATCCGCGCGCCGGACGACAGCTTCGAGCCGCTCGCCGGGCGCGCTCGTTGCCGCTCCCATTGAAACAGCAAGAGGCACGCCGGTGTAAAACTGGTTGTTCAATTCCACCAGCTTCTGGATATCGTCCATCATCTGTTCGCCGCCCTGGGCATCCGTCGCGGGCAGCACGATCGCGAATTCATCGCCCCCGATGCGGGCAGCGCATGCCGGCTTCTCCACCAGCTTGTTGATCACCTCTCCCGCCCGGCGCAATAGCGCATCTCCCGCGGCATGGCCCCACTGGTCATTGGCCTGCTTGAGCCCGTTCAGGTCCACCATCACGATCGTGACCGGCAAAGGCCCCCTTCGCTCCAGTCTGTTCAGTTCCTCGACATAGAAAGAACGATTGTTGAGTTTCGTCAGCGCATCATGACGACCGAGAAACTCCAGATAAGCTTCGGCCTTCTTTCTCGCGGTGATGTCGGTGAGCGCCACCTGAACCAGCGACCAGTCCTTTTCATGCCCCGGCAGCACCGAGAACTGCATATGGAGATGCAACATTTCGCCGTCCAGCGAATAGTTGATCACCTCGCGCTGCTGAAACAGCTTTCCGTCCCACAGATCGACGAGCTGCTCCCGGAAATTTTGAAGCATGTCGTCCCGGAACACTTCGGACAAACGGTACAGCAGGGTCGGCTTGTCGGGCGCCGCGAACATCTCAAGCGTGTGCTGATTGACGTCCAGAACCCGTATTTCACTCGTGCATCGGCTGACGAATTCAGGATGGACATCGGTGAAAACCCGAAAATCCTGTATGCCCTGCTCCCGCGCTTCATCGAGCAGCGCCTTCACACTGCTGAAATCCTCCACCCACAAAGAAACCGGGGAGTGCTCGAACAATCCGCGGGCATATGCCTCGCTCGCACCGAGCCGGCGGCGGGCTGTTTCCCGGTCGGTCACATCTTCGATCGAGATCAGGACGCGCTCCCAACCGTTCTCATAGCCGGGAAGAATGCTGCCGTTCAACTGAATGTCGAGCCGGCGTCCGGACAACGTATAGTTGACCGTGTGACTGCTGAAATGCAGGCAGCCGTCCCAGAGCTGACTCAGTTCCTCGATATGGCTTTTGAGCATATCGTCACGGAAGACGGAGCCGAGGCTGGCCATCAGATGTCCAGTGTCCTCCGCCTCGAAGAGCGTGAGAGTCCTGCGATTCACCTTGATCAGCCTGATACAGGCCGAGCATTCGCTGACGGCTTCAGGATTCTCGCGCAGATGGCTGCGCAACGACGTGATGCCGGCGGCCCGCCATTTCTCGAACAGGGATTTCAGGCCGCTATAGTCTTCGAGCCAGAGCGAGACCGGCGCGAGATCGAACATTTGCGCATCGTCGCTGCGGCACCCGGATTGGCTCTCTCTTTCAACGTTCATCTGCTGGTTCATACATCGCTGGCCCGGGAACTTCTTCCCTTCGACTCATCGAGTTATACAGCAGGAGCTTGAGAACCTCTAAAAATCGCGCCGCCTGCTCCGGACAGTTAACATTCAGTAAACATCGCGTCGATATCGGCCCGTGGTTCGCAAATATTCCAGTTGGTCGGGGCCGAGAATATCATCCAGTGCGGCATCCACACCGGCCGCCATGCCCTGGAGGCTGCCGCAGACATAGATTGCGGCACCCCGTGCGGCCCACTCCCGAAGTTCCGCCGCCTCGCTGCGAAGCACATCCTGAACATAGATGCGCGCCGCCTGATCCCGCGAAAACGCCGTGCTGATCCGCAGATGGCCGTGCGCCACGTGCCTCTCCAATTCGGCGCGGAAATAAAAGTCATGCGCCTGCGTCCGCTCGCCGAAAATCAGCCAGTTGGCCGCCCGGCCGGCGAGAATCCTTTCCCTGAGGTGGCTCCGAAGACCTGCGATGCCGGTGCCGTTTCCGATGAGGATCATCGGGCGATCGTCGGCCGGACCGTGGAAGGACCGGTTGGTGCGGATTCGCAAGGCAACCGTCGCGCCCACCGGCGCATGGGCCGTGAGCCATCCGGAACCATGGCCGAGGCGACCGTCCGGATGCGCCATCTGCCTGACCACCAGTTCGACATCTCCGTCCGCTGGCACCGAGGCAATGGAATATTCACGATGCGGCAAAGGTTTCAGCCCGGCCGCGAGATCGTCAGCGGTCAACCCCTGCACCGCAGCCGGATCGCCGCCACGCGGCAGAACCGAACTGGCGAGAACATCGCGCAGAGGCTGCCGCGTGCCGTCCGCCAGCGTGACGTCCCGGTCATCCAGCCCGAGCGCCGAGAAATATGCCGTGACGTCTTCATCGCTATTGCGTGGACTGATCTCGGCAATGTCGCCGGCCTGCCACGTCGCGCCGGCGTCCGGCGGCGTCAGGACGATATGGTAGGCCGGATCGCCGGGACTTCCGGCATTGAGGCGCTGTCTGGCCTTCAGCGTCCAGTTCTCATATCGGGGCGACACCCAGTCCGGCATGTCGTCATTGCCGGACAGCACCCCGATGTGATGCTGCCATCGGCGCAGCGCATCGCCGTCGCCATTGTCGACCTCGATCGTGTCGAACAGCGGCTGCGCGCCGGCGCTTCGCAGCCAGCCCTCCATCCGATGACCAAAGGCGCAGAACCCGTCGTAGGATCTGTCGCCAAGGGCAAGCATCCCGTAGCCGAGATGTCCAAGCGACTGCGGAGCGCCCATCATCGCCCGGGCAAAGCGAATCGCGTTGTCGGGCGCATCGCCTTCCCCCGTGGTGCTCACGACGAGAAGGGCGCGCGACGCCGCCACGAGTTGCGCTTCATCGACCTCGTCGAGCGGCAGGATGCGCACTCCCGAACCCGCATCCTTCACCGCCTGCGCCGTCTGCCAGGCCAGTTGTTCGGCAAGCCCTGTCTGGCTCGCGAAGGCGACGAGAAGCACCTCGCCGTCACCGGAAGCCATTGCAGCGGCTGCCGCCGAGGCGCGAAACCGCCGCCGCCGATGCACCAGGACGATCGCGCCGCAGAAAGCCGCATAAAGACCAACGACCGCAGAGGCGGCGCCAAGCCGCGCTGCCGGCAGCGCGATCTCCATCGCTTGCGCGACGGAAGGCGCCAGCACGACCCCCAGCGTGGCCATCGCGGCCAGCAGAACCCGCCCGAACTTCACCCATGCAGCCGGCATCATTCCGCCATCAATTCGAAAGCCGGCGAGCCGATCTCGCGTATTCCGGACGCCGTTTTCACCCGGAACAGCGCTGCAACGTCATTGCGAACCGCGTATTCCAGCCCGGCCATGGACCCCAGGACCATGAGCGCCGTCGCCAGAGCGTCCGCCATCATGCAGCTCTCGTGGATCACCGCGACCGACGATATGTCGTTCTGCACAGGGCAGCCGGTCCGGGGATCAAGCGTATGGCAGTGCACCCGTCCGTCAGCGACGAAATTCCGTTCGTCCCCGGACGTGGCGACAGACAGCCCGTGAAGCGCGAGCAGGGTTTCAGTCGCCGCCGGTGCGCTCGAAACTGCGCCGCCCGCCTGCGGCTGACGGGCGGGATCCAGCCGCACCCACCATGGCGTGCCATCCGCCTTATGGCCGCTGCCGCGCAACTCTCCGCCGATCTCCACCAGATGATGGAACAGGCCGAGCCGGGTAAGAAGCCGCGAGAGCTGATCGACGGCAAAGCCCTTCGCAACGGAGGAAAAATCCAGATGCAGCCCGCCCGGCTGGCGAATGCTTCCGTCGAAAGATCGCTGCTCCAGCCGCGTCCATCCAGCCCTGCCGCTGCGGCGTTCGATCTCCGCCTGGGCCGGCTCCTGCCGATGCCGGCCGGACGGACCGAACCCCCACAGATCGACTAGATCGCCATATGTCGGGTCATAGGCGCCGCCAGTCTGGCGCGACAGGTCCAGCGCACACGTCAGCACAGTTCTGAACTCGCGCGGAATCCCATGCCAGCTTCCGGCCGGCGCATGGTTGAATCTGCTGATATCCGATTCAGGTTCCCACTGGCTCATCTGCCGGATAACGACAGCCAGTTCGCGCTCCAGCTCCTGCCGGAGCGTATCGGTCCATTGCGCCCTCTCCGCATGCGCCGGAGCGACAATCCGGACCGACCATGTGGTGCCCATGGTCTCGCCGTCCAGCGTCACGATGGCGCTGTCCACGGGACATGGCGCAGCGGGCGTGAGGGCTAGCGGAACGAGGACGCGCCGGGACGGAATGGCATCAGACACGGCGCGTCCATATCGCAATCAGGGAGCCATCACTTCGAGCGTGGCCGTGTAGCTGGCACGGCGCTGAGCGTCCTTGTAGCTCGCCTTGTCGTCACGGACGCCGGCGTTGATCCAGTACATGCCGGGCTCGGGCCAGGTGAAGGAGAACATGCCATCGTCCGAGGTCTTGACCTTCACATCGTTGAGCTTGTCGCGATAGCGGATGCCGCCGGGGATGATATCCACTTCGACACCTTTCGCCGGCTGACCGTCGAGAAGCAGGCGGAACTCGGCCTTCTCGCCGGCGACCAGATTGTTGGGATGGGTGATGGCGGCCAGTTCGAGGCCGCGGCCGGTCGGCTTCAGCACGGTGTCGCTCGGCTTGCCCTGGGTCACGAAGATTTCCATCCGGCTCTGGACTTCCTGAACGCGAACGTCCGTTGCGTTCTTCGGAATTTCCTTTTCGATCTTCTCCGGCGTCGCGCCGCGCATGCGCTTGACCTGTCCATCGACACGATAGCTGGCGAACAGGGAATCGTTGACGATGGCCATCTTGTAGGTGCCGGCTTCGCTCAGCTTCACGTCGAAGGTCGAGCGGTAACGGCCGGTCGCAATATTCTCCGCCTTGATTTGCTTACCATCGGGAGAAAACACGGCGAGATTGTCGAGACGCATCGGATGATGCTCGAAATAGAACAGGTCGTTCGACGACGCGGCATCGACCGTGACCCACACATCATCTCCGGACAGCACCGTGGCCGAAGGCAGCATCCATGCCCGATGGGCGACGGCCGGCGCGGAGACCGCAACCACGGCGGCGATGGCGGCGGCGGCCACCACGGGACGGGACTTAAAAACGCGCAGAATGGTCATTTCAGTTCTCCTGACTCACAGGTTTGCTCTCGATTTGTCTCAGGGCTTCAGCGCAACGGAAACAGCGCCCAGTTCATGCTCGCCCTTGGCCTTGCCCTCGGCGCCGGGCTTGGGCGGCCACTGCACGGGAATCCGCAGCAGCTCACGGCCGCCGACTTCACGCGCGGCTTCGATCACGAACTGGTATTCTCCCGGCGCAAGACCGGCCAGCTTCGCATCGTCGAACGTCACCTCGTGGGTTCCGGGAGCCCGCGTGGGACTGCTCAACCCGTCAACCGGCATCTCCAGTTCGCGGCCCGTCTTGCGCCACCACTGACGCATGTCCTTCAGCCACTTGGCGCCCTCGTTCTGCTTCAGCTTGATGTCGTACCAGACCGCAAGGTTGACGACCTTGGGGTCGCCCGCCTTCTCAAGCCACATCGCGACATAGGGCCGATGATACTCGGCGACCGTCATGCGCGGAATTTCCACGCTCACCTTCATTTCAGCCGCCGAGGCGGGCACCACGATCGCGGCGCTCAGTGCCGCGGAAAACATCAGACGCATGTATGCTCCATCAGTGAATCAGGAGGATGATCAGCAGCAGCGGAATGACGACGCCAAGCCCGACCATGGGCCATGTCGCCGGCCGTTTCGCCGCATGGAATTGCAGCAGCACGAACCCCGTGAGGCAGAACACGACGCAGGCCACCGCAAAGATGTCGATGAACAGGCTCCATGCCAGACCGGCGTGCCGGCCCTTGTGAAGATCGTTCAGCCACGCAATCCATCCCCGGTCGGTCAGTTCGTAGATGATGGCGCCGTCCCCCCGGTCCACCGTGAGCCAGGCATCGCCCCCCGGCCGCGGCAGCGCCACATAGACCTCGTCCGACGACCATTCCGCCGCCTGCTCGCCGATACGGACGGACATGCGGTCCAAAATCCAGGCGCGGATCGCCGCCGGCAGCGGACCGGGCGCCGTTCCTTCCGGCTGGACCAGGCTTGTCAGATCCGCCGGCAGTGTTTCGTTCAGCGTCGTGACCCTGGGGCTCGCCTCGATCTGGCCGGCGTGATTGAGCGTGATGCCGGTCGCTGCAAACAGCAGCATGCCGACCAGACACAGGGCGGAACTGACCCAGTGCCACTGGTGAAGCTGCTTCAGCCAGAACGACCGACGATTGGCATCCCGATTTGCTGTCATACGCTGCCGATATCCGCGCCGGCCTCGACTTGCGCGAAAGCACTGGCACCGCCGATCTCCATGACTGATTTTCGGGCGCCTCCGGCTCCATCGCCACGGCGTTGCTTGCGACCTTTTAGCCGAGCAAAAATTATCCCGCTATATCAATGTTTTAGGAGGGTTCTAATCTATCGGCAGTCGACGCCGGTCCGCTCAAAGCCGCCATCTCGCGCAAGCTGGGAGACCGGCTTCAAATCCCGATGTCACCGTGAGAAGTCGCTCAGGCCGGCTGCGCCGCCAGAAAGCTCCGGACGGCGTTCACGAACGCGTCAACATTTTCCCACTGCGGCCAATGCTTGGCGTCCGGGATCACGACCAGCCGGCCGTTGGGAAAGGTTTCCGCCGCTGTCCGGGCGAGATCGACGTCATGGCCCGGATTCTGCTCCGTCCAGACCACCAGCACGGGAATTCCGATCGCCTTCAGAACCTCGGGACCGAACCATGGGGGCCGGTTCGCCGAAGTCAGCATGTCCTCGTAGTTCTGAAAATGCAGGGCCTTGATGATGTCGGCGCGCCCCGGCTGCGCATAGATGCGCATGCGGCATTCCACGAGTTCATCGGGAATGTTGCGGTCGTCTCCGATCACCCCGCGCAGCCGGGCCAGCATGTTCTCTTGCGTCAGGGCTTCCGTGACCTTCAGGGAGCGCTGCTGGGCCGCGCGCATTTCCGCCGCCGAAGCCTCGTCCGCCGGCGCGAGCGGCAAGCCTGTATTGGCGATGACCGTCATCACCCGTTCGGGATGGACGAGCGCGGTCCACAGCGCGACACGCGCCCCCAGCGACACGCCGGCGATATGCGCACGGGTGATATCCATCGCGTCGAGGAAGCCGCGGATGTGATCGACATAGGTTTGCGGGCCCACCCGGCCGGATGGCGCATCCGTATAGCCATGGGCGACCATGTCGATGGCATAGACGGTGAACTCGCTCATGAGCTGCGCCATGGCGCGCATATTCGCTTCCAGATGCCCGCCATTGCCGTGCAGCATCAGCAGCGCGGGCCCCTTGCCGGCCCGGACATAGCGCGTGCGCAAGCCATCGGCCTGGACATAGCCCTGTTGCAGCTCATGCCCCTGAAACAGATTCCACAGACTGGGATCGCTCATGTCATTCGTCTTTCGCGCTAAGCCGGCATCATCGACTCTTCCCTATCCTCGAACGGAGCGGGAAGCCATCGGCCGCGAGACCGACAATCCGAACCCCGCGGCTCATCGCCACTATTCGCCGGACACTCCCTCTCCGAGGCTGGCGCTCTGCGCCAATCCAAGCAATAATTTCCCCATAACAGCCGACATTCAGGGAGGGAAAAGCAATGAGAGGCTCGTTCGCGGCGGCAATCGCCGCCATCATCGCGTTTGCGGCAGGCAACACACCGGCCGCTGCGCAGGATTATCCAAGCAAGGCCATCCGCGTCATCGTGCCGGTGCCGCCGGGCTCGCTCACGGATGTCATCTCACGGCGGATCGCGGCGGATGCCTCGGCCATCATGGGCCAGACCTGGATCATGGAGAACCGGCCGGGCGCCAATTTCATGCCGGCGGCGGAAGCCTGCCGCCACGCACGGCCGGATGGCTATACGCTCTGCATCTTCACCACCTCGACGCTGACGTTCAATCCGCATCTCATCGAGAATATCCCGTATAACGTCGAAAAGGATTTCGCGCCCATCATCAACCTCGGCATGCTCACCGGCGGGCTCGTGGCGTCTCCAAAGCTTCCGATCAAGACCATAGACGATCTGCGCGACTATGCCCGCGCCAATTCCAGTAAACTCAACTTCGGCACCTATGGGCCGGCCAGCAGCGCCAACGTCTTCCGCCATTACCTCAACGAACGCTGGGGCACGAACATCACCGAGGTCGCCTACAAGGGGGCGAACGAACTCGTCGCGGCGCTGGTGAACAACGAAATCCAGATGACATGGACAGCGCTTGGCAACTGGGCGGACAACCCCAACGACAGCAAGGGCAAGATCATGACGCTCGATGCGTCGAAGCGCTCGCCGCTGATCGGCAATGTTCCGACCTATCAGGAAGCCGGGCTCGGCAACTATCCGATCCAGACCTGGATGGGGCTTTTCGCGCCGGGCGGAACGCCGCAGCCGATCGTCGACAACATCAACTCGGCCGTCGCCAAGGCTCTGGAGGGGCCGAAGCTGCAAGAGTTCCTTGCCAGCCAGTTGATCGAAACGCGCATCACCAATGCAAAGACTTTTGCTGCCACCGTCGCGGTGGAACGCAAGGAAACGGGTGAAATCCTGAATAAATTCAACATCCCGAAAATCAACTGACAAATTAACCGACTTGGGCAGGGCCTGTCCTGAGGCCCGCCCGAACCGCATATGCAGACCGGGGCCGTCCGCTCGATGGACGGCCCCGCCGCGTTTGAAGCGCCTGCTGCGACCGGTCCCCCCGGACGAGCTTTTCACCGGAACCGATCCCGTGGATCGATTCTGAAATTTGCCCCGTCTTCCTTAGAATTGATCTTGACTCAAAGTGCGTTCGGTCCGAATAATAGTTGCCAAAGACAACGATCTTCGGACCACCAAGGAACGCGACATGGCGGGCGCCGACAGGCCATCGGAAGGCTTTCACCGGCTGCCGTCGTTCCGGCTGGAGTTGCTGGCGCGGCTGGCGGAGCGGCATGCCGACGCGGATTTCCGCCGCGCGTTCGGCCTCGGCATCCTGCAATGCCGTCTCGTCGGGCTGGTCGGGTCCCAGGGCGACACCCGCTTCGGCGAGATCTGCCGCCAGACCGGGATCGAGAAAAGCCACGCCAGCCGCATCGTTTCCGGCCTGATCGATCTCGGCCTGTTCGAGAAATACAGCGACCCCAGCGACCAGCGCTCCACCATCGTACGTACCACGCCGGCGGGCAAGGCCCTCCATGCGCGGATGCTCAGCGCCGCCGTGGCGCGCAACCGGGACTGGCTTCAGGTGCTGACGCCCGAACAGCGGGACACATTCCTGGCCTGCGTCGACATTCTCACCGCGCAGGCCCAGCACCTCGCCCAAGGCTCCACGCGGCCGGCGGCCGCATCCTCCGGCATCATAGAAACCGAGCCGGCCGGCGCGTCGGCCTGACTTGACGCGACCTCCAACCAACAGAAACGGAAACCGATCATGACTTCATATTCAGACAGCGAACTGCTGACCCGCGTCGGCCCCGGAACGCCCCTCGGCAACATGATGCGCGAATACTGGGTGCCGGCAATCATGTCCCGCGAACTCGTCGCGGACGGAGACCCGACGCGGCTGATGCTGCTCGGCGAGAAGCTGCTCGCCTTCCGCGACACCAACGGCCGCGTCGGCATCATCGACCATGCCTGTCCGCATCGCTGCGCTTCACTGTTCTATGGCCGCAACGAGGAATCCGGCATCCGCTGCACCTATCACGGCTGGAAATTCGACGTCGACGGCAACTGCGTCGACATGCCGAACGTCCCGCCGCATCAGGCTTTCCCGCAGAAGGTGAAGGTCAAGGCTTACCCGACCGTCGAGCGCAACGGGCTGGTCTGGACCTATATGGGCAGCCGCGAGGAGCCGCCGGCGCTACCGCTGTTCGAGCCGGTGCTGCTGCCCGAGGAAGACCGGATGCTGTTCTGCGCCCAGCGCGAATGCAACTGGCTCCAGGCGCTGGAAGGCGACATCGACACCTCCCATTTCGGCTTCCTGCATATCGGCGGCGTGACGCCCGAGGAGGTCGACCAGACCAGCATGGGCCGCCTCGCGCTCATCAACAAAACCCCTGAATACCATGTGGCCGATACCGACTGGGGCACGATGTATGCCGCGCACCGGCCGGCGGACGAGAACTCCACCTACTGGCGCTTCGCGCACTTCCTGTTCCCGTTCTGGACGATGCCGCCGGACGGCTTCTTCAAGGACCACATCATCGCCCGCGCATGGGTGCCGATGGACGACACCCACACCATGTTCTTCCATGTATCCTGGAAGAAGAACACGCCGGGTCTGCGCAAGATGAAGGACGGCACGCTCATTCCCGGCGCGGAAATGGGCATGAACTATCTGCCGAACGATACGAGCTGGTTCGGCCGCTGGCGCCTCGCCGCCAATGCGAGCAACGACTATCTGATCGACCGCGACGCCCAGCGCAGCGGCAAGAACTATTCCGGCATCACCGGCATCCATCTCCAGGATCAGGCGCTGACGGAGAGCATGGGCGGCATCGTCGATCACACTAAGGAGCATCTTGCGATCAGCGACCTCATGATCGGCCGCACGCGGCGTCGCATCATCCAGGCCGCCCGGGCCGCAGAAGCCGGCATCACCCCTCCCGGCGTCGACAATCCCGAGACATATCTCGGCGCCCGCAGCGGCGACTTCGTCGGCCCCAAGACGGTGGGCTGGCTGGAATCCTACGCCAACGAGGTTCGGGGCTCCGACAATCCCACCGGCGCGCTGCGGCTCGCAGCCGAATAACGCCGCGCACTGGCGGACACGACTTTCGGGCGCGCTATCCTCACGGGTAGCGCGCCCTCTCATTTTTCAGGCATCGCGCTGCTGGGCCCGCCAGAGGGCGGCATAAGCTCCATGCGCCGCCAGCAGCGTGGGGTGGTCGCCGGTCTCGACGATACGGCCATCCTGCAGAAGCACGATCCGGTCCGCACCGGTCACGTTGCTCAGGCGATGCGTGACGTTGATGACGGTCCGGCTTTGCGCAACGCGCTCCAGCGTGATGTTGATGGCGGCTTCAGCGACGGCATCGAGGGCGCTGGTCGCCTCGTCGAGAATGAGGATCTCCGGATCGCGCACCAGGGCGCGCGCGATGGCGATCCGCTGGCGCTGCCCGCCGGACAGACGCCCCCCGCGCTCCCCGACGATGGTTTCAAGACCCGCCGGCAGCGCCTGCACCGCTTCCCAGATTTCGGCGGATTGCAGCGCCGCCCTCACTTCCTCCGGCGTCGCATCGGCCTTGCCGACCCGGACATTGTCGATGATCGACGCATTGAAGAGAAAGCTGTCCTGAAACACGATGCCGATCTGGCTGCGCAGGGAGTCCTGGGTGATCTCCCGCAGATCGACGCCGTCCAGCGTCAGCCGGCCTGCCGTCGGATCGTAGAAGCGCAGCAGCAGGCTGAGCAGCGTGCTCTTGCCGGACCCCGACCGGCCGACCAGCGCGACATAGCTGTTCTTCCCGACTGCGAAACTGACATCCTGCAACGCCTGCCGGCCATCCGGATAAACAAAGCTGACATTCTCGACCCGCAGGGATGACTGCATGCGCGGCGCGACCCGCGCGCCGGGCGCATCGGAAATGCTCCGTGGTTCATCGAATACTTCTTCCAGATGCTGCACGGAGCCGGCCGCCTGAGCCAGCGTCGGGATAAACTGGGAGACATCGGTGAGCGCATATCCCATGGAGATGAACATCGCCTCGAACGCCACCAGCGTCCCGATCGAGATCACGTCGCTATAAGCCCAATAGGCTCCCAGCCCGACGATGACGACATGGATCACATACACGCCCATATAGGCGGAGCTTTCCGCCAGACCGGCGAAGAAATTCATCCGAAAGGCATACCGGACCCATTCGAGATTGCGGTGCCGGTAGCGGGAGATCGCCTGAGCCTGAAGGCCGAAAGCCTGAACGACGGGCTGCGCCGTGACATTCTCATGCGCCGCCGACAGAAGATCCGCCTCGCGGCTGCGCTTCTCGTAAGACAGCCCGAAAGCGCGGCCTGAAAAGAACCGCGGGCCGAGCAGGATCATCGGAAAGACCGACAGCCCGATCAGGCCGAGCCAGACGTTGAAATAGAACATCAGGGCCGTCGCATAGATCACCTCCAGCAGCGGCATCATCAGGCCGGTCACCAGATGCACCAGCAGCGTCTCCGTGGCGACGATATCTCCGGAGAATCTCGATAGCAGTTGCCCCGAGGCCGTGCGCTGGAAATACGGCATCGGCAGGCGCTGGATATGTTCGAACAGCGCGCCGCGCAGATCTTTCACGACATTCGCTGCAAGGCGCGCAAAGAGATAATCGTTGAGGATGGCGACCAGCGAAACGGCGAGCGCCGCGAAGCCCAGGAAGATCAATACGGTGACCAGCGCATCCCAGTTCCGCTCGACGAGTCCGTCGTCGATCAGATAGCGGGTGGCAATCGGGAATGATGCGTTGAGGATGGTCTGGAGCAGCAGCAGCCCGCCGACGGCCCAGAGCGTCCTGGCATAAGGTTTGAAATGCGGGCGAAGGAATCGCACCATGCGGCCGAGCTGGCCCGGCTGCAATTCCTCGTCTTCATCTTCGTCGCCGATATACTGAGCCAGATCTTCGTCCGGCTCAGTTCCTGTCTCCTGACCGCTCACAATGCTCGCCTCCAGCCGAGGCAGCTACCGCAGCCCGATCAGCTCTCCGCTGTCGGCTCCGCTGCGGACAGGCGCCGCACGCACCTCGATCCCCGCAGCTTGCAACGCCGCCGTGGCTTGCGGCTTGGTATAGAAGCAGGAGCGCATCGTGCGCATGTCCGGATACCAGGGGAAGTCCCCTTCGTTGGACTCGCACTCGATCTTCCATGCCTTCTTCAGGGTCTTCGGGTTCACGATCGCCATGCGGAAGCCGTTCTTGGTGAAGCGTTCGGCCCATTCCCACGCGGTCATCAGGCTCTGAACGCCGCGGAACAGCTCATGCCGTTCGATCACCTCCCGCGTCATGTCCGACGTGATGCCGCCGAAGAACACACCGGTTTTCGCAACCCGGAACAGCTCGGAAATCGCCGTGTCGAGATCTTCCTCGGGCAGATAGCAGAGGCAGGTATCATACACGAAATCGAACGAATTATCCTCGAATGGCAGCGCGCGGACATCGCCGAGGAAATTGCGATGCTTCCACTTCTCGATTGTCCGGGCATGGATATGGGCGGAATTCTCCACGCCCCAGGCCTCGACGCCGAGCTTGTCGAACAGCTCGATGGTGATGCCGGTGGCGCTGCCGACATCGAGCAGCTTGTAGGGCGGCTTGCGGCCCCAGATCGTCTTGATGAGGTCGGTCGTGTAATACTCGCAGAAATACTCTGCGAACGAATCCTCGTAAGTCATGTCGCCGGCATAGGCGTCGTGATAATCGGCGCCGAGCGCCCCGTCATTCGCCTCCGACGGCACGAGATCGTCTTCGGCCAGCATATAATGCGCACGACGAACTTCGGTCATGATGATGCCGGCGCCGAACTCAGCGGAATCATGCACCGCGTTCACGGTGGAGTCGAACAGATAGTCGCCGACCGTGATCAGGCCGGGATGATCCTTCGGCTCGGGCTGATGACGCTTGTGCAGTTCATGCACCGGATGTCCGCCCGGAATGGCGTTCACCGCACCCATCCAGCGCTGGACGCGCGATTCCAGCACCTCGTCACGGCCATGGGCGAGTTGCGGCGGCAACTGATCGAGCGCCCGCGCGACAATCTCCTCGTCGCTGAGGTTGGCCATCGCCATGGCGTCGTTGCCGGAAATCAGCCAGCCGAGCGAACCATGGGTCTGGTCGGGATAGCGAACGCCTTCATCGTAAAGGCAGACGCCGCCGAAGGCGTCCTGCATGAAGAACGCGCCCTTGACGCGCTGGCGCCAGAACGGGGTCTTGAACAGCACGTTCACCCGCAGGTAATGCGAGGGACGGTCATAATGCGCGAGATGGGCTTCCATGGCCTTGCGCAGGCGCCGGCCGACAAAATCAACGCCCTGGAGCCAGATGTTTGGCAGCGCGAGCAGGACGAAATCGAAATCCTCTTCTGTCGTCGTGCCGTTCGCCTGGATCGTCAGCCGATAGGACTCGTCGGCCTTGGCCACGCGCAGAACCCGGCTGTTCAGACGCACGCGAGCCGTATTGGTTTCCACCAGGCGCTCGATGAGCCGTTCGTTGCCGCCCTCAATGCCGTAAAGGCGCATATAGGCGTCGTTGTCCATCAGGACGTTCTTCACGCCGTTCAGCGCGTTGGTCAGATGTGGCGGCGCGGCGACGTCGGAATGCACCGCGGTCGCGACATAGCGTCGGGCCAGTTCGTTCGGAATTTCGTTCAGGAGATCCGAGAAACACCGGTCCGCGAGCGGGTGCTCGTTGTCGTCCCGCCAGTAGGTCTCATAATAATCTTCGGAGGCATAAAGCTCCTCGCAGCGGTCGTGAAATGCGTCGATCGCATTCGCCGCGGCCTCGCCCAGCTTCGTCCGGATGTCGCGGTCGGTCTTGAGGATCTTGTCGCCGAGGATGACGGTCGGCCCGGCCATGTCCACGGTTTTCAGGCCCAGCTTGCCGATCAGCTCCCGGACCGGGTCCACGCCGAAGCGGGAATAGTCATAGAATTCGGCAAGGCCGGCCTCGTATCGAACCGGCGCCGTCGAAAACGTGCGGGTGACGATCTTG
>Ga0180218_1000827_pt1 | contig 22596 bp, 20 predicted proteins | sample eDN3rd37CKraftBY_FD_151334 | JGI IMG/M metagenome (GOLD analysis project Ga0180218, IMG submission 151334) | Enriched backyard soil microbial communities from Emeryville, California, USA - eDNA 3rd pass 37_C Kraft BY (version 2) (version 2) | ecosystem: Environmental > Terrestrial > Soil >...
AAATCGCAGATCAGTTGCCCGCCGTTGCTTAGCGCGGGCACATCGTTCGACACCGGCGCCGAAGAACGAGCGGATACACGCTGCCGCCCGTTTGAGCTCAACTACGAAGTGCCGATCGCAACAAAACAGCAAGTGGGAGGAACGAATGCAACGATATGGAATTGCGAAGCTGGCTGCTGCCGCCCTGATGCTAGCAGTGTCTCAAAGCACTGCGTCTCTAGCGCAGAGCCCTGCTGCCAAGATCCAACGCATCAGTATTAACACCGCTGCCATCGGTGGCATCTACCATGTGCTCGGCGGCGGCATGGCAAAGCTACTTCGGGAAAAACTTGATGGTATCGACGTTACCGCCGAAACGACCAACGGCTCCGTCGATAATGTGCGCCTGATCGGCACCAAGCAGTCTGACATTGCCTTTGCAACTAGCGTCGCTATCGTCCAAGGCGTCAATGGCGATGGCCCATTTAAGGGGACGAAATATTCAGTTGCTGGTTTGGCCAATATCTACCCCCAATACCTTTGGGCCGTAACCGTCGAAGGCACCAACATCAAGACCCTGAAGGATCTTAAGGGCAAGCGTGTATCCACATCCAATCCTGGCAGCGGTAGCGAAGTGGATGCTGCCAATCTCCTCAGAACGGTCGGGCTGAGCTTTAATGATATCAAGCGCGAGCGTCTGCCACCGCAGCAGGCCGCGGATGCACTGAAAGACCGCCGTATCGATGCGCTGCTGCATACTGCAGGGCAAAGGCAACCGGCTTGGGAAGACATCGCAAACACGCCAGGGACGACGATCAAATTCCTTGATACGTCAGGCGCCGTGGCCGACCTGCAGAAGGAGTGGGGCGAGGCCGCCTACTTCAAGTTGATGTTGCCCAAAGGCACGTACAAGGGACAGGACGCGGAAGTTCCGATGGTCGGCGGTGGCAATTGCCTGATCGTTCGCCCCGATCTGCCCGACGACCTCGTGTATCGAATTACTAAGATTCTGTTAGACAATCTGGACGAGCTGGCAAAGGTCCATCCAGAGGCAAGGAATATCAAGCTTGAGACCGCCGCCAATACACCCGTACCGCTGCATCCCGGAGCAGCCCGCTACTACAAGGAAAAGGGTCTGGTGAAGTAGCTCTCGATGCAGCCCCAGGACACCGGGCCGCAACAGGGCGGCGCAGCCACAGCTCCCGAAGTTTCCTTTACAGAGGAGGCACCCGTGCGGGCCTTGCACGGGTGGAATTTCCGGGCCTTCCAAGTGATCTGTGTGCTCGTCTCTGTGTGGACGCTGTACGGCACCATCTACCTGGTGCCGTCCTACACGTTCCGCATGGTGCACCTGGGCCTCGTCCTGGCCGGCATCTTCTGGCTCTTTCCGGCGCGTTCCGGGGGCAAGACGTCTCCTTCGATCCTCGATTGGATCTGCATCGCCATCGCCGCGGCTGGGTTCGCTTACGTTCATCTCGACCTCGATGACTTCGTGAACCGAGCTGTGATCCCGACCAACTGGGACATTTTCTTTGGCGGCGCGATCATGCTTCTGACGCTTGAGGCATGTCGCCGAACGGTCGGCTGGCCTCTGGTCATCGTGATCGTGACCGCGATCGCTTACGCCTTATTCGGCGATCTGCTGCCGCCGCCGTGGGGGCATCGCGGGTACAGTATCGTCCGGCTGATCGGCCATCTCTTCATTACGCAGGACGGGATCTTCGGCGTTCCGCTCGATGTTTCCGTGTCGCTGATCACACTGTTCGTGATCTATGGCGCGATCCTCGAGCAGACGGGCGCCGGCCGCTTCTTCCTGGACTTTGCTTTCTCACTCACGAGAGGGAAGACCACGGTTGGGGTGACCCGCTCGGTGATCCTGTCCTCGTTTCTCCTTGGCGGTCCTTCGGGAAGCGGCACGGCAACGACATTGACCGTCGGAGCCGTTGCCTATCCGATGCTACGCAAGGCCGGTTACAGCCCCGATCGTGCAGGCGCGTTGTTTGCCGCCGGTGGCATTGGCGCAGTCCTCTCGCCTCCCGTCATGGGCGCGGCATCGTTCCTCATCGCCGAGATGCTGAACGTGCCGTACCTCACCGTCATCAAGATGGCCTTGATGCCCACGCTTCTCTATTACGTGGCGATCTTCGTGATGATCGAGGCCGACTCACGCCGCCAACAGCTCGCTGGCGTGAGCGTCGATTACACACCAGCCGATACCCCGTGGAATTTGCTCAGGAAGTACTGGTTCCACCTGTCCTCGCTGTTCGTCGTCGTCATTCTGATGGTGGTGGGCTTCTCGACGGTCTACGCGATCCTGTGGTCCATTGCGGCGGCGGCCGCGTTCTCCTTTCTGCGCGCTGATACGCGACTGACCCCCAGCCGCGCGGTGGCGTCACTCTATCAAGCCGGGCGGGAAGTGCTGTCTGTGGCGGCGATATGCGCTGCGGCCGGCATGCTGGTTGGCGCCGTCAATCTGACGGGCCTCGGATTCAAGTTCTCCGACATCATTCTCGGCTTGGCGGGTGGGAGCCTGGTGCTGACACTTATCCTGACCGCCGTCATTCTGATGGTGATCGGCTTGGCGATGCCGATCACCGCTTCCTATGTTGTTGCGGCAGTCATCACAGTTCCAGCGATGACGAAGCTCGGTGTGCCCGACGTCGCCGCGCACATGTTCGTCTTCTACTATGCGCTGCTGTCGGAGGTCTCTCCGCCTGTTGCTCTGGCTCCCATGGCAGCCGCGGCGCTCACCGGCGGTAATCCCTGGCGGACGACGATGATCACCTGGCTCTACACGCTTCCATGCTTCGTGGTGCCATTCATGTTCACGATCAACGTCGACGGACTGGCGCTGCTGCTCGAGGGGCCTTGGGAAAACATCCTGTGGACCAATACCACGGCGCTGCTTGCTGTCGTTGCGCTCGGCGCCGGCATCGGAGGCTGGCTCTTTACCGCGGTGCGCCCCATCGAGCGCGCCGCTTTGGTGCTTGCCGGCTTCCTGCTGTTCTATCCAGCCGTCATGTCGGATCTCGCGGGCTTGGTTGTTCTTGTTGTTACTGGCAGCGTGCTCAAATACCGATCGATGCGTACTCCAGAGACGCAGCTATCCTAGTCTGCGCCGGCCACTTCGCGCTGATTGACGGCAAAGTCGCAATCGCTGTCGCAGGCGCGAGCTGATTGCTGCCGGTCGGCGGCACGCCCGCCAAGTCTCTCCGTCGGGGATGCAGCGCGATGCACCGTGGCCACGCAGCGAGTTCTTCGGCTGTTCGGGGTGGTTTCCGCCGTTCGCCAAAACCGCGCGAACGCGCGGGAGCACATGATTTGCACAGAAGTGCTGATGATATTGTTGACATATTTGATGCCAACTCACTAAGCTTGGACATCTTATCCGACACTCCTGGCGCCGCATGTCTGTCAAGATATTGAAACTCAACACACAATCGGCGCGGCGGGGCAGCGAGGGGAGGCGTCGGAGCGACCCCAATGCCAGGCCTGAGGGGGTTCTGGAAACACTTCATAGGCGCATTGCCGGGCGCGAATTCCGCCAGGCGCAATACCGCGCAAGTAGGGTCTCGCAGCCGAGTTCGGCGCGTCGAGGCCAAACGGCTCAACGCGCCTCACCATGCGGAGCGCGAACGAGGCACTGACTGGATTCCGTAACGACGTCCTCTGAGACGTCGAGCGGACAACACGGAGGAAACGCGCGTGGCGATGGACCATGGTCCGCTCACGGGCATCAGAGTGCTGGAAATCGGCTCCACTGTTGCGGGGCCATTCTGCGGGCGCATGCTCGCGGACTTCGGCGCCGAGGTGATCAAGGTAGAGCCGTCCGAAGGCGACCCCGTCCGCACCATGGGGCTGCAACACGACGGTCATTCCCTTTATGCCGCCAGCATCTTCCGAAACAAGAAACTGATCTCGATCGATCTGCGGCGTGCGGAAGGGCACGCGCTCGTGCGCGAGCTCGCCGCGAAGTCCGATGTGGTGGTCGAGAATTTCAAGCCGGGGACGCTCGAGGCGTGGGGGCTCGGCTGGGAGCAGCTCTCCCAAATCAATCCGCGCCTCGTGATGGTGCGTATATCCGGCTACGGCCAGGACGGCCCCTATGCAAAGCGGCCGGGTTACGGCGTCATCTGCGAAGCGGTGAGCGGCATGCGCTACCTCACCGGCGATCCCGACAGGCCGCCCTCGCGCGTCGCTGTCTCTCTGACCGACTACATCACGGGCCTGCACGCGGCCTACGGCGCCGTCATGGCCTTGATGGCCCGCCAGGTGACGGGACGCGGTCAGTTCATCGATGCAGCGCTCTACGAATGTGCCTTCAACTTCATGGAGCCGTGGGTTCCCGCCTTCGAGAAGACGGGCCATGTGGCCAACCGGACAGGGTCGCGACTACCGGGAAGCAATCCGAACAATCTCTATCCGACGGGTGATGGCAGCTTCATTCTCATCACGGCCATGGCCGACAGCCTCTTCAAGCGCCTCGCCGGCGCCATGGAGCAACCGGTGCTGGCCGACGATCCGCGCTTTGCCAAGGCGCTCGCGCGTAACGCCCATGCCGAGGCGCTGGACGAGATCATTGCAGCCTGGACCTCGCGCCATCCGCTCGCAACGCTCGAGCAGAAACTGACGGCGGCATCCGTGCCTGCGACCCGGATCTACACGATGGCCGACATCTTTGCCGATCCGCACTATGCTGCGCGTGGGTCCATTGTCGCGGCGAGCGACGAGACCATGGGCAGCGTCGCCATGGCGGGCGTTGTTCCGCGCCTCTCGGCAACACCCGGCGGCGTGCGGCATGCCGGCCGCGCCGTCGGACAGGATACGGAAAGTGTTCTTGGCGATGTGCTCGGCTATGACGCCGCGCGCATTGCGGAGCTCGTGCGCAGCGGTGTCGTCGCGCGTGATGCGCGTGCGTCGACTGCGGCATGAGAACATTGAAGAGGAACCGCGTCTGAATGACTGCCGATCGCAAGACTGATGCTCAGCCGGAGACCCGCCGTCAGCGCCTCGAGCGCGAGTACGCCGCGCGCGAACGGAAGGCGTTGGCGATGGGCGGTCCCGAACGGCTCGCGCGCCGCGCGGACGCGGGCGTTCTCCATGCGCGATCGCGCGTCGATGGACTGCTCGACCCGGGCAGCTTCATCGAGTCCGGCCTGTTCGGTGTCTCGTCCTCTCGCGCCGAGGATCGCGATCGCTCGGCTGCGGATGGCAAGATCGCAGGGTTCGGCCGCATCGACGGTCGCGACGTCGCGGTCGTCTCGAACGACTTCACGGTCATGGGCGCGTCGTCCTCGTCTACGAACGGCCGCAAGATCGGGCACGCCAAGCGGGTCGCCACGCAGCGGGGCATGCCTCTGATCTTTCTCGGCGAGTCTTCAGGCGCGCGCATGCCGGACCACATGGGCTCGCGCGGTATGGGTACCCTGCTCGGCAATGACCCGACGCAGTACGTTCGCGAGCGCGAGACGCCGTGGGCCTCGGCGACTCTCGGGCTCTCCTATGGCTCATCGAGCTGGTATGCCGTGCTTTCGGATTTCTGCGTCATCCGTAAGGGCGCCGTGCTCGCTGTTTCGAGCTCGCTGCTTGCTTCGCTCGCCATCGGCGAGACGGTCGATCCTCAGGAGCTCGGCGGCTGGAAGCTCCATGCCGAGGTAACGGGCTTCGCCGATATGGTGGTGGAGACGGACGAGGAAGCCTTGGCGGCCATCCGGCACTTCCTCTCGTACTTGCCCTCACACTGCAACGAGCCGCCGCCCGAAAAGCCAGTGCCGGAGGGCTCGGGCGCCGGCATGGCCGACATCATCGACCTGCTGCCGGAAAAGCGCACGCAGGTCTACGATGTGCGCCGGATCGTTCGTGCGATCGTCGACAAGGACAGTCTCTTCGAGCTGAAGCCGCGGTTCGGCAAGGTGGCGGTAACCGCTCTTTCGCGCATCGGCGGCCGCACGGTCGGCATCATCGCCAACAATCCACTGGTGAAGGGTGGCGCGCTCGATACGGAGGCCTGCGAGAAAATCACGAGCTTCCTCGTGCTCTGCGACAGCTTCAATATCCCCGTCGTCCTCTTCGTGGATACGCCCGGCTTTGCCATCGGCACGGATGCCGAGCGCAAACGCGCGCCGGGCAAGATCATGAACTTCATGCACGCGCTGCAGATGTTCTCGATGCCCAAGATCTCGGTGATCCTGCGCAAGAGCTATGGTCAGGCCTATCTCAATATGGGTGGCGGGCGTAACTCCGACGAAGTCGCCGCTTGGCCGACGGCCGAGGTAAGCTTCATGGACCCGACCTTCGCCGTGAAGGTCGTGCACGGTCTCTCGCCGGGTGACGATGGCTTCGACGCGGCCTTTGCTGCCATGAGCAAAGACAGCGAGGTCTGGGACATCGCCGGTATCTATGCGGTTCAGTCCGTCATCGAGCCGCATACGACGCGCGACTATCTCATTCGCATGCTGGAGATACATCGTTTGCGGTTGACCGGTGGCATCGGGCGGCATCTGCTGCGCGCGTGGCCGACGAGCTATTGAGGGGAGCAAGGGCGAGGTGGCGCGCAGTTTCAACAAGGTGATCGTAGCAAACCGCGGGGCGGTCGCCGCGCGCGTGCTGCGCGCGCTGAGTGAGATGGGCATTCGCTCCGTTGCCGTCTATTCGGATGCCGATCGGCATGCGCCCTGGCTCGAATGGTCATCCGAAGCGCACCACATAGGACCGGCACCGGCGCGGGAGAGCTATCTCAATCAGGATACCTTGCTGGCCGTACTCAAGCAGACGGGCGCCGATGGCATACATCCGGGATATGGCTTCCTCGCGGAGAATGCGGCCTTTGCGAAGCGTGTGACGGACACCGGCGCCGTGTTCATCGGCCCCTCCCCGCGCTGGATCGAAGACATGGGGCACAAGACGCGGGCCCGCGAGCTGGCCAAGGAATATGGCCTGCCCGTCGGCGCGGGAACGGATGTGCTTCCGGCGGAGCACGCGGCCATTGTTGCGGCGGCGCGCAAGATCGGCTTCCCCTTGATCGTCAAGCCGGCTGGCGGTGGCGGGGGCATCGGCATGCTTATCGCACGCGACGAGGCCCAGCTTCTCGCCGCCGTCGACAAGGCCGCTTCACTCGCTCAGCGCAGCTTCGCGAATGGGGACGTCTATCTCGAGCGGCTCGTCGAGCAGCCGCGTCATGTCGAGCTGCAGATCGTTGCGGACAACTTCGGCAACTGCACCCACCTTTTCGAGCGCGATTGCTCGGTGCAGCGGCGCCATCAGAAGGTCATCGAGGAAGCGCCAGGCCCGAACATCTCCCGCGCGTCGATCGGTGCGATCTCAGCGGATATCGCGAGCAAGCTCGGCTCGGCGGGGTACAACAACATCGGCACGGTCGAGATGCTGATGGACGCCGATGGTGCGTTCTCCTTCCTCGAGATGAACACGCGATTGCAGGTCGAGCACGGCGTCACCGAGGAAGTTACCGGTATCGATATCGTCAAGACGCAGGTTCGCCTCGCCGCTGACGAGAAGCTTGCCGATGTCCTGCCGACCACGCCGAAGATCGAAGGCCATGCCATCGAGGCGCGCGTCTATGCCGAGGACCCGCGGCGCTTCTTCCCATCACCCGGCAAGCTCGACGTGTTCCGTCCACCGGCCGCCGCCGGCGTGCGCATCGAGACGGGCTATCGCGAGGGGCTGGAAGTGACGCCGCACTACGACCCGCTGCTCGCGAAGGTCATTGTGAAGCGCGCGACGCGAGACAAGGCAATCGACGATCTCATCGAGGCGCTGGGGGCATTCGAGGTGCGTGGGGTCAAGAGCAATATCCCGGCACTCGTCACGATCCTCGGCTCCGACGCTTTCCGGGCTGGCGCGGTGCACACGGGATTGATCGGAGAGTTGATCAAATGAGCAGAGGACAAGCGTAATGGCGGAATGCGAGGCGAAGTCCGAGGTCACGGGCTCGGTATGGAAGATCGTCACGGAGGTCGGCCAGAAGGTGGACGCCGGCGACACGATCATGATCATCGAGTCCATGAAGATGGAGATCCCGGTGATCGCCGAGGAGGGCGGAACGATCAAGGCATTCCTCGTCAAGGAGGAGACGCCTGTCACTGAAGGGCAGGTCGTGGCCGTGCTCGAGAGCTGACGCGGGCAGTGGGAGAGAAACCGGTGAGCGAAGCCGCCAAAGACGCGCCGACGACTGGATGGGCGCCCGAAATCGAGGAGCTGCAGTTCCGCAGGGCGGAGGCGCAGCGCCTCGGCGGCGTCGAGGCCGTTCAAAAGCACCATGATCAGAACCGCCTCACGATCCGCGAGCGCATTGCCGGCTTGGTCGATGGCGGTTCATTCCAGGAGGTGGGCGGCCTGACGGGGCAGGGTCGCTATGCCGACGGCAAGCTCACGGGCGTCACGCCAGCGCCGTACGTCATGGGGCTCGCGAACATCGACGGCCGCCCTGTCGCTGTCGGCGGCGAGGACTTCACGATCCGCGGCGGCACGAGCTGGTCGGGCGATCGCAAGAAGGGCGGCCAGGGCGGTTTCATCGAGGATCTGGCGGCGAGCTACCTCATCCCGCTCGTCAACCTGATCGACGGCTCGGGCGGCAGCGTCACGTCGATCAACCGGCGCGGGCACGCCGTGTTTCCGGGCGTGCATGGCTTCGAGCGCTCAGTCGAGCTCATGGGCAAGGTGCCGGTGATCAGCGCTGTTCTCGGCACGGCAGCAGGTGGTCCGGCTGGGCGTGCCATCCTCTCGCACTGGTCCGTGATGGTGAAAGGCACCTCGCAGGTGTTTGCCGCCGGGCCGCCGGTCGTCGAACGATCGCTCGGCCAGAAAATCCATAAAGAGGACCTTGGCGGCGCCGACATCGCGGTCGATCATTCCGGCACGATCGACAATCGCGCCAAGGACGAAGCCGAGTGCTTCGCGATGATCAAGCGCTATCTCTCCTATATGCCGCAGAACGTCTGGGAGATGCCGCCGGTCGTGGATACCGGCGACCCGGCTGATCGCGCGGAGGATGCACTGGCGTCTATTGTGCCGCGGGATCGGCGGCGTCCCTACAACATGCGCAAGCTCGTCGAGCTCGTTGCCGACAAGGGCAGCATCTTCGAGATCCAGCCGACCTATGGCAAGGCATTGATCACCGCCTTCGCGCGCATGAACGGCAAGGTCGTCGGCATCCTGGCAAACAATCCCATGGTGTACGGCGGCGCGATGGATGTGCGGGCGGCGCGAAAGCAGACGCACTTCATCGAGCTCTGCGATAGTTTTCATATCCCGCTCGTGTTCTTCGTCGATGTGCCGGGCTTCATGGTCGGCAAGGATGCGGAGGCCGCCGCGACGCTGCGCGAAGGTATGCGCGCCGTCTATGTTGCCCTTCAGGCAAGCGTGCCGATGTTCACGGTCGTCGTGCGCAAGTGCTACGGCATGGCCGGCATGGGCGCCACCGACAAGAACGGGCTCGATTTCAAAGTCGCGTGGCCGTCGGCGGAGTGGGGCTCGCTGCCCATCGAGGGTGGTGTCGCGGCTGCCTTCCGCCGCGAGATCGCGGCGGCCCCTGATCCCAAGGCGCGCGAGCGGGAGATCGAAGCCGAACTGCGCAGCATGGCCTCGCCGTTCCGTACCGCCGAAGCCTTCGGTGTCGAGGACATCATCGATCCGCGCGAGACACGCGCTTATCTCTGCCGCTTCATCGACGCGGCGCAGGTACGCATCAGAACGACACTTGGACCCAAGGCACGGTACGGCGTTCGTCCTTGAACGCTGATCGCAAAAGCAACGAGCCCAAAAGGGCCGTCAGAGAATGGGAGAACGCCATGAAGTGGATAAAGTTTGCGACGTTGTCAGTCTTCGCTACCGCCGTGCTCGCGAGCGCACAGGTTGCGGAGGCGCAGGAGAAGGTCAAGGTTCGGTTTGGCATCCTGACCACGGCCTCTCAGGCCGCGTTCTACGTGGGCGCGAAGAAAGGCATCTTCGAGAAGTACGGCTTCGATGTGGAAGTGAAGCCGCTGGCGACCGGCGTGCAGGCCAATCAGGCGCTTGCGGCCAATCAGGTCGACTGGTCCGGCGGCGGCGTCGAGTCGACGGTTGTCGCGTGGGCCAACAAGCTGCCGTTCAAGGCGTACTCGATGTACGCGAAGGGCGGCGACTCCTACGGCGTGCTCGTTCGCAAGTCCGCGAACATCAACTCGCCCGCTGACTTGAAGGGCAAGAAGGTTGCCGTGCCGCAGGGCACCGCGCCGGCGCAGGGTTTGAGCCAGCTCATGCAGCAGGCCGGTCTGCCGAGCGACTCCGTCAATCGCGTGAACGCGACATACGGCGCCATGGGTCAAATGCTGATCCAGGGCGCGGTCGATGCGATGATCGGCCTCGAGCCGTTCCTCACGCTCACCGAGGAGAAGATGGCCGGCGAGGGCAAGCTGCTCATGCGCCTCGGCAAGCTCGTTCAGGGCGGCGGTCTCTTCCTGATCAACAATGCCTGGGCGGAGAAGAACCCGACCAAGGTCAAGGACGCAGTCGCGGCGCTGTGGGAATCCCAGCAGTGGGTGCGCAAGAACCCCAAGGAGGCTGCGGCGATCCAAGCCGAGTTCCTGAAGGTCGAGCCGCGCATTGTCGAGGTCACGTTCAAGTGGCTCAACTACGATCCGCTGATCGACGACTTCACCGCCAAGTCGCTCGACGCGACCGCAAAATATCTCGCGGCCGAGAAGCTTACGCCAGTCGAGGTCAAGCCGGCCGAGCATCTCGTCGAGTTCAATAAGATCGTCAGCGAGGTCAAGGCCAAGCACAGCGCGTTCCTCAAATGATGAAGGTAGACGTATCGGAGATCCTCGCCGCGCGCGGGATCTCCAAGACCTTCTTCGATCCGACGTTCGGCGAGAATGTTCATGCCTTGAACGAGATCTCGCTGAGCATCAGGGCGCACGAGTTCGTGTCGGTCATCGGCCCCTCGGGCTGCGGGAAGTCGACCTTCCTGCGCATCGTGGCGGGCCTCGACCGGCCGACCGCGGGTGAGATCAGGGTGTCCGGCAACAAGGTTACGGGGCCGGGCGCCGATCGCGGCATGGTCTTTCAGGAGTACGCGCTGTTGCCCTGGAAGACCACGCAGGCCAATGTCGAGTTCGGTCTTCGGCTGAAAGGCGTCGCCCGCGATGAGCGGGCGCGCGTTGCCCGCCGCTTCATCGATCTCGTCGGGCTCGCGGGCTTCGAGAACAAGTATCCGCACCAGCTCTCGGGCGGCATGAGGCAGCGTGCGGCGGTCGCGCGCGTGCTCGCCAACAACCCCACCGTCCTCCTGATGGATGAGCCCTTCGCCGCTGTCGATGCCATGACGCGGCAGAGACTGCAGGAAGAGCTCACAGTCATCACGGCAACGGAGCGCACCACGGTTCTGTTCGTGACGCACGCAATCGACGAGGCCGTTTTCCTGTCCGATCGTGTTGTCGCTCTCTCCGGTCGGCCGGGCCGCATCGTCGAGGATATCGAGATCGATCTCCCGCGCCCGCGCCAATGGAGCGAGCTCGTTCGCGATCCACGTTTTCAGCACTACCGCGACCTGCTCACCGCCAAGATCGAGCGGACCGGTGCATCTGCGGAGGCTCACTCGTGACGACGCTGACGCGAGCGCGTTGGACGCCGCTCGCCATGACGAGGAACCTCGGTCGTGAGCTGCTGCCGTTTGCCGTCGGCGTAGCGGTCTGGCAGGTCCTGTCCTCGCTCAACATCTGGCCGCCGGTGTTGTTTCCGTCGCCGCTGCAGGTGTTTCAGGCCTTTATCGCGGATCTCGGCTCCGGCGTGCTGCTGACCAATCTCGGGGTCAGCCTGAAGAGCTTGGGGCTCGGGTTCCTCGTAGGGGCGGCCATTGCCGTCCCGCTCGGCTATCTTATGGGACTCAATCGTGCGAGCCGCGATTTCTTCGATCCGCTCGTCAATCTCCTGCAGGCGATCCCTGGCCTTGCATGGATCCCGTTCGCCATTCTCTGGTTCGGACTCGGTCAGGGGGCCGTGACGTTCATCATCGTCATGTCGGTCTTCTTCCCGGTGCTGCACAACCTGCTCACCGGCATCCGTACGGTGCAGCCCGTGCTGATCGAGGCGGTTCAGACGCTCGGCGCGCGACGCATGGACGTCATCACGCATGTGATCTTCCCGGCGACGCTTCCGAACCTCATGACGGGCATCCGCCTCGGAATCGCATTCGGCTTCCGTTCGCTGGTCGGCGGCGAGATGATTGCCAGCACCGATGGCATCGGCTATGCGATCTTCAACGCCCAGCAGTACTTCCAGTCCGCCCGCATCGTGGTCGGCATGCTCGCTATCGGCATCACATGGCTGCTCATGGACCGCTTCATTCTGCGCCCCATCGAGCAGCGCACGACAATGCGCTGGGGTCTGATGCGCGACGGCTTGGAGAATACGTGAGCTTCGGCGCGCGATAGTATTTGGGATTTGGGGGCGATCCCGTCCGGTTCGCCTCGCGGGGAGAACAGGCAGACATGCGATGTGCGATCATTGGCGGCGGCTACTCCGGTGCCATCGCTACCATAGCATTGCTGAAGAGGCTGCCGCCGGGGCATTCGATCACGATCTACGATCCCGGCAATGAAATCGGCCGCGGCATTGCTTATGCGCGCGGTCCGGATCATCGCCTGTTGAATGTTGCCGCCCACACGGTTGCGCTCATACCGGACGAGAAGGGCGACTTCTGCACATGGGCCGTCAATCGCTTTCGTGATGCGGATCGCTATCGCGAGGCCGATGGCGCCTATTTCTTTCCGCGCCCCTGGTTCGGAACCTACATGCAGGAGCGCTTGGCGTCTGCAATAGCGGGCAACCCTGACGTGGTTCTCGAGCACCGGAAGAGTATTGCGCTCGCGGTCGAGCGAGAGGGCGAGCATTTGCTCGTGCGCTCTGCCGACGGCGCGCATGCTTTCGACCGCGCGATATTTGCCATTGGCAATGCGCCGCCATCGCCGATCCGTATGCTCGAGAGTTGCGAAAGTCCGATTGTCGAGCAGTCAGCCTGGGAGTTCAACCCGAAGCGTGTGCCGAGTGACGCGCGCATCATTATCGTCGGCAGTGGCTTGACGATGGCTGATGTGGTCGCCGATCTTGAAGCGTGCGGGCATCGCGGACCGATCACCTGCATCTCGCGCAATGGTCGCCGGCCGCATCCATCCGTTGGCGTGCGCGCCGAGTTTACACCTGACGAGGAAGGACCGCCGCCAGCAACGGCGCGGCAGCTCGTGCGGAGGGTCCGGGCGTGGGCCGCCGATACGGTCGCGCAGGGTGGACACTGGATCTCGTGCGTCGACCATGTGATCCGACATACGCCGGCTCTGTGGCGCGCGCTTTCTCCGATCGAGCGGTCGCGCCTGCGGCGGCACGCGCGCTCGTTGTGGGAAATTCATCGCTACAAGATGCCCCCGGCGGCGCACCGCCGTATCGAAGGCTTGATCGCCGCGGGGCGCTTCACGCACCTGAAGGCGAAGGTGCTCGGTATCGTGCGCGGTGGCGTTCAAGTCCGGGAGACGAATGGCGTCCGAACCGTGCCGGCCGACATCGTTATCAACGCCTCAGGATTTGATGCAACTTATGGGACTTCACTCGCGCCGCTTTCAGCGCTTTTCGAGGCGAGCGGGTTCGAAGCCGGCCGTATCGTGAAGGACGGGTTCGCCGTCGATGATCACGGCCGCTTGCTACAAACGCAACCCGATGTGCGTGGCCGGCTCTACGGTTTGGGATTTCTTGCTCGTGCCAATCACGGCGATATGGGGACGGTGAATATCATCGGCTCTGTTGCTGCAGGCCTCGCGGAGGACATTGCGCATTCGATAGGTGCTGGCGAGCCCGTCCGGGGGAGCGACGTCTTCATGTCCTGACTTGGGGCGTCCAGGACACACCTGTTTCCGAATTGTCGTTAAAGTTGATCTTGTGAGTATACATTATTGAAGCGACTCAGGATTTTGGGCTGAGTTAGCCAGCCAGCAGCCGCCCGCCAGCCAAGTGGTACTCAAAACACCGCAAGGGGGGCACACAAATGGGCTCGCGTGCATCTGCTTTCAAGTTGGGGGCTGGGGTGATAGCGACGGCGCTCGCGGTCAGCGGAGCCCTTGCGCAGCAACCGCCCGCGCAGGCGCCTGCTGCACCATCGTCGGGTCCCGTGACGCTCCCGCAGCTGCCTGTGGAGGCAAAGCGGGCAAAGAAATCCACCAAGCAATCCGCGCCGACGAAGCAGGCTCAGCCCGCTCCGGCACCTGCTCCTCCCCCGCCGGTGGCGCCCGAGCCGCGCCCAGAAACGGCAACGGGTCCGTTCGTCGGCTATGGCGCCACGCGTTCGGCGACGGCCACCAAGACCGATACGCCGATCAATGAAACGCCGCAGTCGATCTCGGTCATCGGTGCTGAGCAAATTCGCGATCAGGGTGTAACGAGCGTGCAGCAGGCGCTGCGTTATGTGCCAGGCGTTTACGCGGATGCGTACGGCAACGACAGCCGTGGCGAGTACCCGCGCGTTCGCGGCGGCGATCCGGATGTCTTTCTCGATGGCCTGCGCTACTCCGACGCGTGGCGCTTCGGTGAGGGCCGCCTCGATCCCTTCACGCTGGAGCGCATCGAGGTCCTGAAGGGGCCATCGTCGATGCTCTACGGGCAGACCTCCGTCGGCGGTCTCGTCAACGCGATATCAAAGCGGCCGCAGGAGGAGACGCACCGGGAAATCGGCGTCGAGTACGGCAGCTTCGATCGCAAGCGCGTGCAGACGGACCTGACCGGCAAGCTCACCGAGGACGGCAGGTGGCTCTACCGCTTCATCGCCGTCGGACAGGACTCGGATTCGCAGACGGACTTCGTCGATGACGATCGCGTTCTGATCGCGCCGTCGATCACCTACAAGCCGTCCACGAGCACGATCCTGACCATTCTGGCGCGCTACCAGAAGGACGACTCGGGCACGATGACGTCGTTCCTGCCGCATCAGGGTACAATTTTCCCGGGCTATCTCGGGCAGCGCATCTCACGTAGCCGCTTCGTCAGCGAGCCGGACTTCGACGAATACAAGACCGAGACGACCTCGATTTCGGGCATCTTCGAGCACAAGCTGAACGATGCCGTCACGCTCCGCCAGAACATGCGCTACTGGCACACCGACAATAAGTATCATTCCATGTATCCGGACTGGGCATCGCTGAGCCCGGACCTGCGCACGGTGTCGCGATACATCTGGATGGATGACGTCGTGCGCGACAACTTCACCACGGACACGAGCGCGGAGTTCAAGTTCTGGACCGGCGACGTCGCTCACAAGCTCATCGTTGGCGTCACTATCGCCGGATCGCTCAGAAGGAGAAGTCCGCCGACGGCTATGACGCCACGCCGTTCGATCTTTACAACCCCGTGTACAACGGCATCGTTCCGCCGACTCTCATCGATGCGCCCGATCAGCTCCAAACGCAGACCGGCATCTACGTGCAGAACGAGATGCGTTACGGGAACTGGATCGCGCTTCTCGGCGCGCGTCGCGATTGGGCCGACAACGACGTGTCTGGCGGCGACAAGGAGGATGTTTCCAAGAATACGTACCGCGCGGCGCTCATGTATAAGCTGCCGTTCGGCCTGACGCCGTACATCTCCTTCGCACAGTCGTTCAATCCGCAATATCTCGCAGGCTGCGTACCTGCGTGCGCCCCCTACGAAGGCGAGCAGTACGAGATCGGCTTCAAATATAACCCTACGCCCAGGTTCGCCATCAACGCTGCGGCCTACGAGGTCACCGAGAAGAACCGGCTGGTCTATGGCACGGGCGTGATCCCGCGCGCCGTCGGCGAAGCACGCACGCGCGGCGCCGAGATCGAGTTCGTCGGCGCTGTGACGGACTACCTCGACATCGTAGGCGGCTATTCCTACACGGATGCCGTCGCGACCAAGGGGGATGATGCTGGCTTCCGCCTCGCGACCGTGCCGATCCATCAAGCGTCGCTCTGGGGCAAGTACAAGTTCGAGATGTTCGGTGTGAGCGGTTTCTCGGCCGGAGCGGGCGTGCGCTACGTCGGCCACTCATGGGGCGGTTTCGATATCGTGAAGACACCGGGCTTCACCCTCTTCGATGCCATGTTCGCCTACGAGAATGACAAATGGCGCTGGCAGATCACCGGGACCAATCTGGAAGACAAGCACTACTTCAACACGTGTCTCGACCGTGGCGACTGCTTCTGGGGCATGGGGCGAACGGTGATCACCAATTTGACCTATAAATTCTGAGCCTTAGCTGAGCTTGGGGACCTCAAAAAAGCCGGACCCGGCAATGCGCGGGTCTGGCTTTCTTGTTCCGGATATTCTATCCATCCGGAGTCAAGTTTGTAGCCGCCATCCGCAAGCCGGGATAATCATGCGGTCCATCTTCACAGTTGCACACCGCTGGGCAGGCCTTTTCATCGGCGTGTTCCTATTCATCGCCGGCCTGACCGGCGCGGTGATCTCCTGGGATCATGAGCTCGACGAGTGGCTCAACCCGCATCTGTTCGATGCCAAGGCGACGGGGACACCCTTGTCGCCTTTCGAGCTGGTGCGCCGCGTGGAAGCTGCGGACCCCAAGATCCAGGTTACGTTCTTTCCTCTGACCTACGAGGAGGGACACAACGCCAAGCTCTTTGTCGAGCCGCGCGTCAATCCGGCGACGGGAGCGCTGCATACTGTTGCCTACAACCAGGTCTTCGTCGAGCCGGCAAGTGGCGAAATCGCCGGGAGGCGCTACTGGGGCGCCATCTCGCTCGATACTGAGAATCTGCTGCCGTTCCTCTATAAGCTCCACTACTCGATGCACATTCCGGACTTCTGGGGCATCGATCGCTGGGGCCTCTGGTTCATGGGCATTGTCGGCATCGTGTGGATGTTCGACTGTTTCGTCGGCTTCTACCTGACGCTGCCGCGTAAAGGCGCGCAGGCGACCAATGGCATGGATGCCGATCGTGCCTCATCCGACGGGGCGCGGCGCACGTGGTGGGAGCGCTGGAAGCCGGCGTGGAAGATCAAGCGAGGCGCAAGCGCCTACAGGCTCAATCTCGATCTGCATCGCGCCTTCGGGCTCTGGCTCTGGATGATGCTGTTCATCCTCGCCTTCACGTCCATTTCTATGAACCTCAACAACGAAGTTGTTCGGCCCATTCTGAGCCGCCTTTCGACGCTCACACCCGACGCTTTCGACGATCGCACTCCTGCCGCGCTCAACAAACCGATTGCACCCAAGCTGTCATCTGAGCAGGCGCTCGAGATTGCGAGCGGCATTGCGCGGGAGCGCGGCTGGGTGGAGCCCGCAGGCTCGATATTCTACGGGCGCCTTCACGGCCTCTTTGCGGTGAGCTTCTTCCAACCGGGCGACGACCATGGGTCGGGCGGCATGGGCGTGAAGATGATCTTCCTCGACGGCGCGACCGGTGCCCATCAGGGCGGGCGCGTTCCGTGGAAGGGGACGGCTGCGGACATTTTCATGCAGCTCCAGTTTCCGCTTCACTCGGGGCGCATCGCGGGCGTCCCCGGACGGGCCTTCCTGTCGTTCATGGGCCTCGTCGTCGCGCTGCTGTCCGCGACGGGCATCTACATTTGGTTCAAGAAGCGGGGCGCGCGCCTCTCGCGTGCTGTCGCGCAGCGGGAGCAGGCGGAGTTCATCGAGAAACGTCAAGCGCCGATCAGAAGGCCGCTCGTGACGGACTGATTGGCGATCGCAAGCCCGAAGAGCGACACAGCCAACGATTCCGCCGTGTGCTGAGCGCCCACCGTCGTGACGGAGCAGGCCATTATTGTTTTCCGCTTCCCTAACAGGCTAAGGTGAGCGCCAATCGGGATTGGGATTCGCCTTTTTCGACCTGCTCAAACAACATGCGCTCCTGGGAGGATACCAAATGGCCGACAAGCCACTGATCACGATTGCCAAATTGAAGCGCCGCACCGTGCTCGCGGGGCTCGGCGCCACCGTTGCCATGCCATGGGTCGCGCGCGCCCAGGGTGGGAACGTCGTCCGCATCGGCGTGCCGACAAAGACTTACTACCCGACGATCATCGCTGAGACCGCCATTCGCCAGAAGCTCTTCGAGAAGGAGGGGCTGAAGCCTGAGCTGACGATCTATCGCAGCGGCGCGGAAGGCTTCGAGGCGCTCGCAGCCGGTGCGGCGGATATCGTCATGAACTCGACGATGAGCGTGGCGGGCGGGTTGAAGCGCGGCGTCAATGCGCGCTGCGTGGCCAATGCCGCGAACGGCTATTACGGCTGGCAGCTGGTCGTGAAGACGGACTCGCCGATCAAGAAGCCGGCCGACCTCGCGGGCAAGAAGGTCGGCATCACGTCTGCGGGCTCCGGCACGGACATTCTGGCGCTGTGGACGATCGCCGAGCACAAGGTCCAGTTCACGCGTGTCCCGCTCGGCGGTGGCGGGCTCGTGCCCAATATGCTGACCGGGAATATCGATGCGACCGTTCTCTATTCGCCGCTCACGTTCAAGGTGGTCGATGAGAAGGTCGCGCGGACGATCATCAACTACGGCGAGGCGGTGCCGGCTCATTCGACCGGCAGCTGGATCGCGACCGACAAGGTCATCGCCGAGCGACCGGAAGTTGTCCAGAAGGCCGTGAATGCGCTCTACGGTGGCGTCGCCTTCCTTGCCGATGACAAGAACCGGGCTGCCGCCGTGAAGCTGATCGCCGAGATCGACGAGATTCCCGAGAAGATCGCGGCCTTCGAGCTCGACGGGAACTTGAAGCACATATCGAGGACTGGGGAGTTCAAGCTCGAGTGGGTGGAACGTGCGCTCGACAATGCGCGCCTGATCGGCATGAAGGAGCTGGCCGATCCGAAAGAGGTCTTCGTCGAGAAGTTCAAGCCGGTCCCGACCAAGGCCTGAGACGTATCTCCGAGCGGCCGCCGGCTGTGCAAGGCGTTGCACAGCCGGCGCCGTTCAAGGCTCCTGCCATGTGGGGCTCATCGTGAAACGCTGGCAAATCATTCTTGTACGCGCGGCCCTCCTCGCACTCGTGCTCGGGGCGTGGGAGGTGGCGCCGCGAGCGGGGATCGTGAACCCGATGCTCCTGCCGCCGCTCAGCGAGGTCGTGGCGATGCTGCAGGTGCAGCTGGCGCGCCCGCAAGTGCAGGAAGCCATCCTCGTCACCGCTTTGGAGGTGATCGTCGCCTTCATCATTGCGGTGCCGGTCGGGGCTGCCGCCGGTGTTGCCATCGCCGAGTTCCCGTATGCCGGGGCCATTTTCAAGCCGATGCTGTTCTACGTCTTCAGCGTCCCCAAATCGATCTTCCTGCCGATGTTCATCTTGATCTTCGGCATCGGCTTCCAGCAGAAGGTCGCCTATGCGGCCTTTACGACGGCTTTCGTCATTCTGATGAGCGCGACGGCGGCGGTCGAATCCGTCAAATCCGATTACGTTCTCGTCGCGCGCTCGTTCGGCGCGACGCCACTGCAGATCCTGCGGCGCGTCTATGTGCCGAGCATGATGCCGGTGCTGCTCGAGACCTTGCGCATTTCCATGATCTTCAACTTCACCGGCGTGATGATCGCGGAGATGTATGCATCGCGCACTGGCATTGGGCACCTGATCTCCAACTGGGGCGAGAACTTCCAGATGCCGCAGCTCTTCGCCGGCGTCATCATGCTCTCGGTCGTCGCGATCGCATTCAACGAAATGGTACGCTTGATGGAGGCTCGATGCAGTACGTGGCGGACATGAGGGCAGCGCAGGCGTCGGGTGCCGCGATCGAGATCGATCGTGTGAGCCACGTGTATGCGGGCCCGGATGGCGGTGTTCCGGCACTGAGCAACGTCTCGATGAAGGTGGGCGCCGGGCGATTCGTCGTGATCGTCGGTCCGAGCGGCTGCGGCAAGACCTCACTCCTGATGATGATGGCGGGCCTGCGCGATCATACGGAGGGGCGGATCGACATCCACGGTGCGCCGATACCAAAGCCCGACCCGGAGCGCGTCGGCGTCATCTTCCAGGAGGCGAGCCTCTTCCCGTGGCTCACCACGCTCGACAACATCGAGTTCCCCCTGAGCCTGCGCGGCATGTCGCGCGATGAGCGCCGCCGCAGGTCCGAGCCCATGCTGTCGCTCGTCGGCCTCGCCGGCTTCGGAGAGCGCTATCCCCACGAGCTTTCGGGCGGCATGAAGCAGCGCGTGTCGATCGCCCGCGGTCTCGTGCAAGACCCTCCGGTGCTTTTGATGGACGAGCCGTTTGCCGCGCTCGACGAGCAGACGCGCATGACCATGGGCCATGAGCTGCTTCGCATCTGGTCAACGACCAACAAGACGGTGGTGTTCATCACGCACAGCCTGACGGAGGCGGTTTATCTTGCGGACGAGGTGTACGTGATGTCGCCGCGTCCCGGTCGCATGATCGATCACATCGCGATCGACCTGCCGCGTCCGCGCACCTACGAGATGATGGCGACCGATACGTTCGGGCGCCTGCGCGACCGCATCTGGCAGCAGATCCGCAAGTCCCACTGAGGTCCGCCATGCGACGTCCAGATCCCAAGACCGTCCGCTGGGGCATCCTTGTCGCACTACTCGTCCTTTGGGAGCTGATCCCGATGACGGGGCTGTTGCCGGAACTGTTCCTGCCGCGCCTTTCGAAGACACTCGCGGTTCTTTGGATCGATCTCGGTAAGTATTGGGCGGCGCTTCTCGTGACGCTCTACGAGGTCGTGTTGGCGATGGTGATCGCGTGCGGTTTCGGCATTGTCGCCGGCGCGACCATCGGCGGCATCGCCGTGCTGCGCGATCTGCTGCTCCCGGTCTTCTCGAGCCTTTACGCCGTGCCGATCGTCATTCTCTATCCGATCTTCACGGCATGGTTCGGCATCGGCTCGGAATCGAAGATCATGTTTGCCGGCATCTACGGCTTCTTTCCTGTCATGCTGTCGACGGCGGCCGGCATCCGCACCATCGATCCCCAGTTCCTGCTCGCGGCCCGCAGCATGGGCGCGACGATCTACCAGCAGATCACGAAAGTGATCATTCCGGCTTCGCTGCCGACCGTGTTCAGCGGCCTCCGGCTTGGCGGCGCGCTCGCGATCATCGGCGTCGTCGTCGCGGAAATGCTGACAGCATCTGCCGGCATCGGCTATCTCGTGACGCTCAACCGCACGATTCTGGACAGTCCCCGCGTGTTTGCGGGCATACTCTGCATTCTCGTGCTGTCGGTTGCCTACGACATCCTCGCACGACGACTGGAGCGGCGTATGGTGGTCTGGCAGTCCGCCGGCCGGCAGCAGCAGGTGCAGTCCTCGCAACGCCCAGTCAATCGAGGCGCTCCGGCACCCGCAGCCGCGTGAGAATTTCTCGAGACCCCTCAGGGAGACACCCATGGCCAACAAGATCCTGCCAACGACCGTCGTCGGCAGCTACCCACAGCCCGACTGGCTCGTGAACCGCGAGATGCTGTCGAAGTCCGTGCCGCGCGTGCGGATGAACATCTGGCGCATTCCGGAGCCGCTGCTCGAGCAGGCGCAGGACGATGCGACGATCCTTGCCATCCGCGACATGGAGCGCGCCGGTATCGACATCATCACCGACGGGGAGGCGCGGCGGGAAAGCTATTCCAACCGTTTCGCGACCGCCCTCGAGGGTATCGACGCGGATGAGGCAGGTGAGGTCATCGCGCGCACGGGCAACCGGGCGACGCCGGTGCCGCGTGTCGTCGGCAAGATCCGTCGCAAGGGTCCGGTCGAGGTGCGCGACATGGCATTCCTGCGTCGCAACACCGACCGGCTCGCGAAGATCACGCTGCCCGGCCCGTTCACGATGAGCCAGCAGGCCAAGAACGAGTTCTACAAGGACGCTGACGAGATGGTCATGGACTATGCCGCCGCGGTGAACGCGGAGGCGCATGATCTCGTGAAGGCCGGCGCCGACGTGATCCAGCTCGATGAGCCATGGCTCCGCAACGACCCCGATGCGGCCAAGCGCATCGCCATTAAGGCGATCAACCGGGCGCTCGAAGGCATCAAGGTGCCGACCGTCGTGCATCTCTGCTTCGGCTATGCGGCGGTCGTGCCGGGCTCGACGAAGCCGGTCGGCTATTCTTTCCTGCCGGAGCTTGCCGACACCGTGGCCGAGCAGATCTCCATCGAGGCGGCCCAGCCGAAGCTCGATCTCGGCATCCTCAAGGAGCTGGCACCGAAGAAGGTCATGCTCGGCGTGCTCGATCTCGGCGATAAGAATGCCGAGACGCCCGAGATCGTCGCCGATCGCATTCGTGCGGGCCTGAAGTTCGTGCCGGCGGACAAGCTCGTTCCCGCACCGGATTGCGGCATGAAGTACATGCCGCGCGAGCTCGCCTTCGCGAAGCTGAAGGCGCTCGCCGACGGTGCCGCCCTGGTGCGGGCTGAACTCTCGTAGCGCACGAAAGCGAGCGCCACGATCCAGGTGCGAGCGGCGCTCGCTTTCGCTACGCGCGTAACTCCTCCGTAGCCCCGTAATCGTCGCGGGGGCGCGCGGTTCCCGAAACCCGGACTCCCGGCTCATACTTTCGTCGAGAGAGCTTGTCTGACTGAAAGCGCGGTTGTACGATGACCTGACAATCGCTGTGCTGGTCGGACCGAACGCCGATGTCGCTCCTCAAGCCATT
>Ga0180218_1000828_pt1 | contig 22562 bp, 28 predicted proteins | sample eDN3rd37CKraftBY_FD_151334 | JGI IMG/M metagenome (GOLD analysis project Ga0180218, IMG submission 151334) | Enriched backyard soil microbial communities from Emeryville, California, USA - eDNA 3rd pass 37_C Kraft BY (version 2) (version 2) | ecosystem: Environmental > Terrestrial > Soil >...
TGATCGAGTTGCTGCACCGCTTTTTCGACCTGCTCCGCAAAGCCGATCAGCTCCTCGCCAAAAGCGGTGAGCCTGTAGCCGCGGACATCGCGAGACACCACCGCACGTCCCAGCTTGCTCTCGAGTTCGGACAAGCGGCGCTGCACGGTCGATTGATTGACGCCAAGCGCTTTCGCTGCCGCGATGGTGCTGCCCTCGCGAGCGACCGCAAGAAAGTACTTGAGGTCGTTCCAGTCGAACATGCCGCACTATGCGATTTTGCGGCCCCTGCTGGCAATCTTGCGGCTGCGGCGCGTTTGCAGGGGCGGATATGACTGCCTCGACACGGGAGGCATGACATGACCATCGCCGCACAGACCCCGACCGACCCGAACGCCCTCAAGACCGCAATTCGCCGCCAATGGGACGCATGCGCTCCCGGATGGAACGACAAGAGCGCCGTGATCCGGACATGGCTTCGGGACTCAACCGACGCGATGATGGCGATGACCGGCATCGACACGGGCGCGCGCGTTCTCGATGTTGCCGCCGGTGCAGGCGACCAGACGCTCGATATCGCACGACGCGTCGGCCCGGACGGCCATGTGCTGGCGACCGACCTTTCGCCCGCCATCCTGAAATTCGCGGAGGACAACGCACGCCGCGCAGGACTGGACAATGTCTCGGCCAGGGTTGCCGACGGCGAAGCGTTGCCGGTTGCGGACGCTGGCTTCGACGTGGCGGTCTGCCGGCTCGGCCTGATGTTTTTCCCAGATCCCGGCGCGGGATTGCAGCAGATGTTCCGTGCGCTCAAGCCCGGCGGCACGGCCTGCACGCTCGTGTTTTCCGCACCCGAACACAATCCGTGCATCGGTATCCTTATGTCGACCGCCTGCAAGCATGCCGGCCTGCCGCCGCCCTCCCCCCACCAACCCGGCGGCCTCATGAGCCTTGGCCGCGCGGGTCTGATGGACGAGCTGTTCACCCACGCCGGATTCTGCGACGTCGCGACCACCAGGATCGACGCGCCATTCAGGCTCCCGTCGGTCCATGCCTATCTCGACTTCACACGGGCGGCAGCCAGTCCGATCGTGGAACTGCTCGCCGGGCTCGACGAAACAAGGCGCGCGGCGGCGTGGGCCGAGATCGCCGAGAGGCTGGGAAAGTTCAGCACTCCGACAGGCTGGGAAGGACCGAACGAACTGCTCCTGACGGTCGGCAAGCGTCCGTCCTGATCCGCCTTCGCAAAGCCCCGCGAGTTCCAATTTAACCGCGCGTTAACCCTGCTGCGGCACAACAATATCCGTTCGCAATGTCATGCGGCCCGCGAGTCGAACGCGACCCGCGGAGATACGGGCCTTGGGGGGTCGTATGCTCTGGCATTATCGCAGGCGTGCTGAAGAGTGTGCGTCGCGCATCGCCAACACAAACAGCGAAGCCATTCGGCAAAACTACATGCGGCTTCTCGAATCCTGGAACGCTCTGATCCAGGCCGAGGAAGCGCGCCTGACACGCTTCGGCAATGCACCGCAATACGGCGCCCGGACTACGCCACGCGAGCGGCCGCGCCTCGAGATCGTGCGCGCGCCGCAGGGCATGGAGCCGATGCTGGACCGTCCGGTCGCTTGATCTTTGTCATATTCCGCAGATGATCGCGGTGCGACCTTGATGGACACGCGGACGAGCCGCGATGGCTTATGCATGCGCATGATATCGTCCCTGCAGTGCGACCATGAAACGGTGTTCCTTGACGTTTAAACAGCGCCTGCGGCGCAGCATCCTCGCGGTGCTGGTCGCATCCTCGCCTCTTGCCGGTGTCGCGACGGCGCAGGCCAGCGAACTCGCGCAACAAGGACAGGATATCGCGCAGCGCCTGTGCGCCTCCTGTCATGCACTCGGCCGCGCAGAACGCAGCCCCATGCCGACCGCGCCGGCCTTTCGTCGCATGGAGCCGCGCGTCGATCTCGATCAGATGGCTGAGCGTCTGCAGGACGGCATCATTGCGGGCCACCCCGAAATGCCGACCTTCGTGATGAAGGAACACGAAGCCCGCGCGCTCGTGGCCTATATGCGTTCGCTGCAGGACAATTGAAGCGCGCGCGGTTCTTACTTCGCGGCGGGTATCTCTATCTTCGCATCCTCGATCGTCTTCCGCCATTTCTGGCTATCCGCCTTCACGAAGCGCGCGAAGTCCGCGGGTGGAAGTGCGAACGTGATCATTCCCTGCTCGGAAACCAGCTTGTCGAGTGCGGACAGATTTTTCAGGAACGTCTTGCTGAGGATGTCGATGATCGGCTGCGGCGTCCCCGCCGGAGCGAACAGCCCTACCCAGCCCTGAACGTCGAAATTGGCGAGCGACGGCACACCCGATTCCGCGACCGTCGGAAGATCGGGCGCGATGCCGTGCCGACGATTGCCGCTGGCCGCGAGCACGCGCACATCGCCAGCTTTCATGCGGGCGGCAGCGGCTGGCAAGCCGTCAAACAGGAACTGAATGCGACCGCCCAGCAGATCGGCCTGCGCCGGACCGGTCCCGGGATAAGGAATATGAGCAATGTCGAGGCCGGCTGCCTGTTTCAGGGTTTCCATCGCCAGCTGGCTGACGGAGCCGGTGCCGAACGACCCATAATTGGTCTTGCCTGGATTGGCTTTCACATAAGCAACGAACTCCGCGATGTTGGACACCGGGACGTCCTTGTTGGCGAGCAGCGCGAATGGACCCCGCGCGATGCCGGCGATCGGCACGAGATCACGCTCGACATCGTAGCTCAGCGTCTTGTTGAGCCAGGGCACGATCGCGACCGGAGGCGCCGAGGTGAGCAGCAATGTGTATCCGTCCGGCTCCGCCTTTGCGACCGAGGTGGTTCCGATCGCGCCTGCGGCTCCGGGCCGGTTGATCACGACGAAAGGCTTGCCGAGTTCTGCCGCCACCTTGTCCGCAAGAATGCGCGCAGCCACGTCCGCCGCATTGCCGGGCGGGAACGGCACGATCACGCTGACCTGCCGCGAGGGATACGCATCCTGCGCCGCTGCAGCCGACATGAGCGCCACAAAAGCCAGAACGGCCAAACCACAACGCCGGATCATCGTCGATCACTCCCTGCCATTCGTCTTTTTCTATGGCGACAGCCTAGAGACAATCGACACGCGCCGTCATCTGCCCGTTTGGCCGGCCAAAAAGTGCCGCAATGTTTGACCTGTCAAAACGCGCCAGCACCGTTTCATGTTGCGCTGCTATGGACGACGCAACACGCGCACCGGGGAGAACGTCATTGACTGCCAGCAAAAAGCTCGAGGGACATGTTGCCCTCATCACCGGGTCGAACCGCAACATTGGACGCGCAATCGCTGTTGAAATGGCCAAAGCTGGTGCGGCCGTCGTCGTCAATGGTCACCGCGATCGCGATGCCATCGACGCGGTCGTGCACGATATCCGGCAGTCCGGGGGGCGCGCAATCGGCTGCCTTGCCGACGTGTCGCAGCGTGCCGACATGCGGCGCATGGTGCAGGAGGCCGTCGACACATTCGGCAAGGTGGACATCGCGGTCTCCAATGTCGGGATCCGCAATCCTGTCCCCTTTCTCGAATTGAGCGAAGAGGAATGGGAGTTCACGCTTCGCACCAACCTGTCGGCGAGCTTCCATCTCGCGCAGGAGACGCTTCCCCATATGGTCGCGCAGAACTGGGGCCGCATCATCCACATCGTCGGCGGCAGCAACTTCTTCGGCTATTCCACGCAACGCGCGCACAGCGTGGCCGCCAAGGCCGGGATGCATGGTTTGACGAAAGCGCTGGCCCGCGAATTCGGGCCGTTGGGCATCACGGCCAACACCGTTGCGCCCGGCAACGTGAACACGGAGCGCGACTGGTCGAAGTATCGCAAGGAGGACCACGATCGCGCGGTTGCCCAGATCCCGCTGAAGCGCCAGGCCGAGCCCGACGAAATCGCGGAGGCGTGCACCTACTTATGCAGTCCGGGCGGCGGCTATGTGTCGGGCCAGGTTCTGCACGTGAACGGCGCCCAGCATATGGCGTGACGCACTTCGACCGCAGCCACCGCACGCGCCCGCTCTTTGGGCGCGGGCGCCGTGCGCCTAGGCGCGTGTGGAAACGCGCCCCGGAATGACAATCTGTCCGGTTTGCCGCTATGATGGAACCTGAAGGCGGACGGCGCGTTTGTTCCGCCTCACCTGGAGGAAAAGCGGCGCATGGGCATTATCTGGACGATCATCATCGGCTTTATCGCGGGCATCATCGCGAAATTCATCATGCCGGGCGACAACGAGCCCAAGGGCTTTATCCTGACGACCATCCTCGGCATCGTCGGTGCATTCGTCGCCACCTATCTCGGGCAGGCGATCGGCTGGTACCAGGCCGGACAAGGCGCGGGGCTCATCGGAGCAGTCGTGGGATCCATCATCCTGCTGCTGATCTGGGGCGTGGTGACCAAGAACCGGGCCTGAACGCGGTCACAGTTTCCTCCCCCGCATCGTATTCTGGACGCGCAACGATCGGGCCGCACGTCCTGCCATTCCCGCCGGCACGACCTTGTGTTGTGCCGGCGCTTGCGAATCCTGCGAGAATTCGTCCGTCGTGCGATGATTTGAACCGCATGGCCCTGGCTTGCGACGAATACCAGGCACCGGTGTCGGCGCAGTGCGGAATGCTGCACGTGCGCCTGAACAAGGCCGGTAGAGGGAGGATAATCTTATGAACAAGGTGCTTTCGCAGGCGGCGTCCTTGGCATCCGGAAGCGGCGGGACCTCCGGCGGCGGCCGCGGTCGCAGCATCGCCGTCGTGATCGGCATCGGTCTTCTTGCGTTACTCGGCCTCTCGATCGTGCTCGGGAGCTGGTACACGATCGATCAGCGCGAACGCGGCGTCATCCTGCGCAACGGCAAGCTGATCGGCATCGCGACGCCGGGGCTCGGCTTCAAGCTGCCGTTCTTCGACAGCATCGTGAAAATCTCGCTGGAAACCCAGCGGGCGCGCTTCGACAAGGTCCATTCCTACAGCCGCGACCAGCAGCCGGCCAACCTCGTCATCTCGGTCAATTATCGCGCGACCGAAGACAAGGTCGACGATCTCTATTCGCAGTTCGGCGGCCTGCAGGGCTATGCCGACCGCGTTCTCTTCCCGAAGGTCAATTCGGAAGCCAAAATCGTATTCGGTCAGTTCAACGCCGTCACCGCGATCCAGGAACGCGGCCGGCTCAATTCCGAGGTGATGTCGGCGATCCTCAAGGCGGCCGCCGGCCCGGTCGTCATCGAAGCGGTGCAGATCGAAAATCTCGATTTCAGCAACGAGTACGAGAAGTCGATCGAGCAACGCATGCTGGCCGAGGTCGAGGTGCAGCGGCTTCGTCAGAATGCCGAGCGCGAGAAGGTGCAGGCCGAAATCGTCGTCACCAAAGCAACGGCGGAAGCCAATGCCGTGCGGCAGCGCGCTCAGGCCGAGGCTGACGCCATCAAGCTGCGCGGCGAAGCGGAAGCTTCCGCCATTCGCGCGCGTGGAGCGGCGCTCGGGGACAATCCCAACCTCATCGGCCTCGTGCAGGCCGAGAAATGGGACGGCCGTCTGCCGGTGACGATGCTCCCCGGTGGGGCGGTTCCGATGCTCAATCTCGACGCGCGCACCGTCGCCCCGTCGCCGACTGCCCCGCGTGCGGCCGGCCCGGTGCAGACGCCGGCCACCGCATCGGCTCGCTGAGCCGCTCGGACTCGAAAGCCAGGCTGGCCAACCATGCGGCGCGAGGGGCTTCCTCGCACCGCGCATACTGTTAGACTTGCCGACATGGACCGCGCCGCAATCCTCGACCAGTCGGCAAAGCTGGAGCGCCACATCGCGCTCGTTGAAGAGGATTTGACCAGGCAACGCGAACTGCTCGCAGAATTGCTGCGGGAAGGTCAGGACGCGACAGCCACGATGGTGCTGTTGCGCCAATTCGAAGACCTTTACACGAGGCTCGTTTCGGACCGCGACCTGGTCCGAAAGCAACTCGATACAACGGCCCGTTGAGCCGAACACGTTTCGACCCCTCGAAGCTCATTGCGTGATTTGCGCCTACGCCGAAGCGTATTCGCGCTGCTGCGGCTCCACCGTGTTCCAGACGCGATCGCCTTCCAGAAATTCGATCGACATCCTCACCGCATTCGCCAGCTCACCCATTTCTCGTTCGAGCCGCGCAAGCGCCGTGAGAATTTCGGCATCCGGCTCCAGATGATGGTCCTGGAGAAATGAGATCCGATTGGCGATGCCGGAGGCCATCAGATCGGCGACAAGCGGATTTGGGTACACGATACGCCCTTTACCGTTACGCAACACAACTGGACTGGGCAGCATCAATGCATACCAGATTGTCGATCCTGCGGCGGCGCGATGGAAATCTCTGTGCACGCGACGTTCATATGAAGACGGCGGTCGTCGCAAAGCGTTGCAATTGCCGATATCCAGCCATTTAGCCGGAACGCCTGCCCCGCGATCTGAGATCGAAAGCGTCAAATTCGTATCGTCAGTCGCTGACGGGCATTTCGCAAAACCACATCAGCCACTTACGTGAGTTTCTTTCGCGCCATGGCTCTGCGCATGCGCGCATCGTCACGTGACGGATTTTCCTGTGGATAACGCCGTTGACGACAGAGGCGGACCTTGGCGCCATCCCGCTCGCTAAAACAACGCAGAGCGCAGCATCGGCTCCAACAGCGCTATTCGAGCGACGGGTCGGATCGACACGTCGATCAACCAGAACGCCAAAACGGGTCGGAAAATGCTGCGCCAACTTCCAGCAAAGTATCGGAGCGGGTCAAAACATTGGAGCGGGTGAAGGGAATCGAACCCTCGTCATCAGCTTGGAAGGCTTACACGCAGGTAAGCGATACCGGCACCATTCTGACAATACCGGCCATAGCGCCACCCTTGATACCAAACGACTTTCCGGCCCTGTCAGAACGGGGGATCAGCCCCCTCCTCTGATCGTCCAGCGAGACGATGGCCAGTATTCGATCGGCCTGGACGGCGCCGGTCCATTCCCGACTCGCCGCTTCGCTGAGGCGGTCGCGATGCGGTGGGCGGCGTGATGGTAGCCCCCGGCTCGGAATACATCACCTTCGAGTGGACCGTCGACAAGGTCGACATGAACCGGCTTCGCACGGTTGAACAAGTGCGGGAGTCCATGGGGCTGGAGCCCCTAATCCGATCAATTCTCGCAAAGGAGCGCTCGATCGCACTTTTCGACGACGACGGGTCGCTCAAATTCCTACGCGATGACGTGTTTCTACCAGGAACGGACCTCGGCCGGCGGATCCTTAGGGCCGGGCTGTCGATAAACGGAAAGGATCGCCCGCTCTACGTTCTCGAGCCCGGGTGCCTGAACGAAGCCGCCCTTCGAAAAATGCTTGGGACGACGTCCCCACCGCGCAACAAGCGCTCAATCAAACCAGTCAGACGGCGCGGCCCCGCAGCACGCAAGCTGAATCGGGTGATCGACGAAATGCGCGCGTTCGGTGGTTACGACGCGGTCCGCGGCATGACCGAAGAGGCAATGGCCGAACAATTCCGCGCCAGTCGCTACACATGCCGCGAAGCCCGCAATCGACTAATGGCGGAGAAAATCACGCACTGAAATTCTCCAAACTCCGACAATCACCGACCACCGACAAATAGCGACACTGCTCTCAAGAGTGCATGTTCGCAACATCGCCCCTGCCGGGAAAAGAAAAGCCCGGCGCCGTTCGCAGCGGCTACCGGGCATAACAGGAATAGTGCAATGGCAAATAGCGGACGCGCGCAGCAAGCGCAACTGAATTTCTCAGCACAGCCCCCTCGCGAAGAGATCTTCGTCGACGAGCACGGAAATGTGCATCTTCGGTGTGGCGAGCACGGGGTCGGCATAAAGCGCGAAGCGATTGTATCGATCGCGCTGAAGATCCTGCGAGTCGGCGGCTACGGTGGCTGCAGCATCGCGCATGCCACGGCTTGCGGTTTCATCTGGGTCCGGCCCGATATGACCCCGGAAGATATCGCCAGGATCGACGAAGAGCATGAGCGCCAGCGCGAGGCTGACGACGCCGAGCTCTACAAAAACTTCGAAGCCGACGGCACGCCGAAAGACCGCACTGCCGCTGAGCGGCAGCGCCGACGTCGCGCCAAACTGAAGGCCGAGCGTGACAAGGCGCCGAGCGTCACGCTTGGCCGTGACGCAAAGACCGATTGTCACGCCGATGCAGTGACGCTCGCACCGAACCACCGTGACATCGAAACAAGGGAGATCGCCTGAACGGATACGGGCCCGATCCGGGGCGAGGATCAGGCCCGCTTATCCATGACGCTGGTCGGTTACGACGACGGCGGCGTCACCATCATGACGATGGCTGCTTACCGTGGGGCGCGATCATAGGCAAGGGCCGGTCCGAAAGCTTCGAGGCCCGATCGCCGGTGCGACGCAGAGCACCGTTTGAGTGGGAAGCAAGATGATCCGCAGCGTCGCGAGATCATCGCCCTAAGCGGCGGCTGGCTCCGGCGAGCAAGATCGCGGTGGGTATAGGGGCCAACCTCACCTTCATGGTGAGGGCTGGCGTCCTATGCCCGTCACAGCAGCTCCACCAACGAGCAAGGACTTAAAGAAAGATAGGCTGTTTATGACGATAGAGGCGACTGACATTGACGATCGGCGGGCGGCGGCGCGCCAAATCATCGAAGCGGCCCGAACTCCGGCGGGCGGCTGGACCAAGGATCAACTCGCATCGTGGGGCGTGTCCTGGCCGCCGAAAAAAGGCTGGAAGGCCGAATTGATGGAGCGGTGGTCCCATGAGTGAAACTGATTTTCGCCCGCGGGGCGCGCCCGACATCACCGGCAACCCGTCGTCAGACCTGCTCTATGGCGTCCGCGCAATCGCAACCTTCCTCGGCATGACACCAGAACAGGCGAGGCCCCTCATCGAAGGGGACATCATCCCGACATTCCGCCTTCCGGGACACACAAAGCGCTGCGCTCGCAAATCGACCCTCAATGCGCGATGGGCCGAAATCGAAAACAACTGGCGCATGAAACACGCTGGAGCGGGCGCCCCAACTCAAGCGCCGTCGCCTGCATAATTTCCGAGAATGCTCGCGAGCGTTCGCGAGGATTGACGATTCACGAGAGAGTGAATCGGAAGGGGATTCATTCTGTTCGCAAAATGATTATTGTTCGAACAGTTCATTGAGCAGAGGGGCTGAATTCCATGGCTTATTCGCATCTGCAATTGGTGACGCCGAGCACTGAAAATCGAACAGTCACGCCTCGCCGGCTTCCGAATGCCGAGCTTCGCACCCGTGAGTATCTGACAGCGGCTGAGGTCGACGGTCTGATCGCGGCGGCGAAGGATAACCGACACGGCCATCGCGACGCGACCATGGTCCTGGTCGCCTATCGCCACGGGCTGCGGGCGGCTGAGCTGGTTGACCTGCGATGGGACCAGATCGACTTCGGCGCGGCGACGCTGGCGGTCCGCCGGGTCAAGCGCGGCTCGCCGAGCACGCATCCGATACAGGGCGATGAATTGCGGGCCCTGCGGCGCCTGCAGCGCGAGCAAGAGCCGTCGTCCCCGTACGTCTTCACCAGCGAGCGCGGGACGCCGTTCACCACGGCCGGATTTGCCCGCATGGTCGAGCGGGCGGGCTCAGCGGCCGGTCTGGGCTTCAAGGCGCACCCGCACATGCTGCGGCACGCCTGCGGCTTTGCGCTGGCAAACAAGGGCCACGATACCCGCGCCCTGCAGGCCTATCTCGGGCACCGGAATATCCAGCACACGGTGCGTTATACCGAACTTTCGCCCGATCGGTTCAAGGAGTTCTGGCGGTGAGCTGGCTCACCACATTCGAACACACTCGATCGTATTGCACCAATACACTCGACCGAGAATACGGTCAGTGATAAGTCCTGTGCCCATGCTTGACACGGTTTGTGCGTCAAGCCTGTACATCCACGCCCAAACCACCAGCGCGACTAACAGTAGGGCTAGTAAGGCCTTTGCTGTCGGTGTCATTAGTCCCCTCCGTCTGGAAAAAGCTGCCGCAAGGTACCGCCTCAAAACGGCTGGGGATACCGACTGCCCGGGGCGCCGGCCAGTGGTCCGCCGTGCAGGTCCAGCGTGTTATGGTGCGTCTTCAACCGGCGGCGTAAGGCGAGGGGCTGATATGACCTTGGATGATTTCTCTAAAAAGCTCAATGAGTTGGCGTCCGGTCAATACGCTCAATTAGACCATGACACATATGCTATACTGTTTCCGCCGGGAGAGCCGGACGAGCGTGCACGCGAGGCCTGCTACAAGTTCGCCAAGGATCGCGGCCTTAGAATTGAAAACAAGCCGGAACATCGCGTTATCTGGTTTGTGAGAGACTGATTCGCTCAAACCTCGTCCTGAAGTGGTGTCCGTCTCGCCTTTGATGATGCCACGTTGAAATAAATCTTAGCGCGCATCGTCATCCTGCAGCGTCGGTCAACGCCGAATAGCGATTGATGCCCGTCGCCCTGCCGGTGGTGACGTTGCGCGCGAGTCCGCGCCGTCGCATTTCTCGTGAATGCACGACGAACGCAGCCATGTTGCAGGCCCTTCGCAAGCGACGCCGCAAAAGCGTGCGCCGGGAACGGTCACGCGCCGATCGAAGGTAACGAACGGCAAGTGGCGGCTGCCGGGCGTCGACAATCGACTTCCGATGGCGCGCCGCTTTCGTGACCTTTGCACCGAATACGCGCGACAGGTTGGCGGCGATCTGACCGAAGCGGAGAAATCCCAAATCCGACAGGCTGCGCTTCTCACGATGCGCGCGGAGGGAATGCAGGCCGCCCAGGTGATCGGCGAGCCGATCGACGAAGAGATGGCGATCCGGCTGAGTTCGGAAATCCGGCGCATCCTGACGCCAATCATTGAGCGATCTGCCGCGAGGCGCGATGCAGCGGCACCAAGCGCCATCCGAGATCGCCTGACAGGGGCCGCGGCATGACGCGCCCCCTGATCCTCCGTTTCTTTGATCGGCTGAAATGGATTGACGGCCGGCCGCTGCTGGACACGATCGAGCCCTACCGGCGCGAATTGTTCGTGAAAGCCTTTCACGAGACGCGGGCGGACGGGCTGCCCGCTTATAACCTCGTGCTGGCCGGCCGGGGCAAGAAGAACTGGAAATCCGCCGACCTAGTGCTCGGTGCCCTCTATTCGTTGCTCATCAAGGAGAGCCACCATGGCAATGACGGCCTGATCGCCGGAAATGACGAAGATCAGGCCGCGCAAGACCTGGCGTTGGCGAAAAAGCTCATTCTGGCAAACCCGACCGAGCTTGCGCCGGAGCTCGAATGCCTCACAAGCGAGATCAGGCGTCGCGATGGCCGCGGCTCCCTGCAAATCCTCGCCGCTCGCAATGTGATCGGCCAGCACGGAAAAACCGCGCTGTTCATCGGCTATGACGAGGTGCACGGATATCGCTCTTGGGACTTGTTCGAGGCGCTGGCGCCGGACCCGACGCGAACTGACGTCCTGCAGTGGATCACGACTTACGACACGATTTTCAATCGGCCCGGCATCCCGCTTTTCGATCTGAAAAAGGCTGCGCGCGCCGGCGAAGACGATCGCATGCTGTTCTCCTGGTACAGCGGGACATTCAGCACCGATCCCGCCCTCGCCGACGCCGAACCGGAGGTCCGCGCCAATCCGAGCATGGCCTCATGGCCGGAGGGCCGCGCATATCTGGACCAGCAAAAGCGGCGCTTGCCGGCTCACAAGTATCGGCGCCTGCATCTCAACTTGCCCGGCGTGCAGTCCGGCGCCTTCCTGGACCCAGACAATCTCAACTCCGCAGTCATTCCGAACCGGCGCACCGTGCCGCCATCACCGGATCACCGCTATGTCGGCTTTGTCGATATGTCGGGTGGATCATCCGACGATGCCACGCTGGGGATTGCGCACAAGCGGCAAGATGGCGTTGCGGTGGTCGACGCCGTGCTGGCGCAACTGGGGCCGCCGCCGTTCAATCCGCGGGATGCAGTGAAGCGTTTCGCCGGCATTCTGAAGGAATATCGCGTGTCGAAGGTCGTCGGCGACAATTACGCTGGCACCACGTTCAAGCACGATTTCGAAGCACTCGGCATCCGGTACGAGTCCTGTCCGGTGCCAAAGACAGAGCTTTACGAGCAGTTCGAGCCAAAGCTCAACGCCGGCGAGATTGAGCTGCCGGACATTCCAAAATTGACCGATCAGCTTCAGGGGCTCGTCGTCCGCGGGTCACGCGTCGACCACTTGCCCGGCGAGCATGACGATTGGGCCAAAGCTGCCGCCGGCGCGGTGTGGTGCGCAGCAGTGAAGCGAGCAACAGCAACGGCCGCGATGGGCCACTACAGCACGGCATGGTGAGCACGATGGCGAACAAATATTACACTCGCGACTCAAGCAAATGGGTAAAGCAGTCGCGGTTTCGGCCCGGGCAAGAATTATCGACCGATCCGGCGAAGATCATCACCTATTTCGCCTTCGACCCGGATCTTGATCCGAGCGGCACGGTGGCGAAGGCGAAGGCGGCTTATGTCGCGGCGTTCGAGGTGGTCGACGGGCTTCGCGGCAAGCGCGGCGAGCTCGAAGCGAGCAAGAAGTTCACGCCGCTGGGTCTGCAAGAACAACTCGGCGACGCCGCGCTCAAGGAAGCATTGCCGGCGCTGAAGCGGTCCCGGGTCGCAATCGAGAAGCTGCAGAGCGAGATCAAGGAGAAGCGGTCCAAGATCACACTGGCGAAGCCGAGCGACGATCAGCGCAAAGACCATGAAGAAATTCGCAGCGCGATGCGGGCCATGACGCCAGCGCAGCGCGATCAGTTTCTTTCCGAGAACCGCGGCAACCCGGTCGTAGCCAGCGCCATTGCCAACGCCATTCCAGCGTTGAGCGGCGTGCACCCCGACGTTCACCGCAACATCGCGACCGAACAACTGCTCCGGGAGCGCGGCCCGGAGATCGAAGAGCTGGACAGCCTGTCCGAGGTGCTGAACCTCGCCGCGGACGTGAGCGGCAAGGCGCGAAATGAACTGCGACACATTATCGGCTGCAGCCCCCAGGTTTTCGACGAAATCGCAAAAGTCGCGGAAGCCAACGACGGCCGGGCGCCAATGCGTCGCGAGCTTCGCGTGGTCGGCGGCGAGCAGGTCGAGATTCCTCGCGTCTATGACATCGATCGCAAGGTCTGGCGCGATGCCAGCGCCGAAGAGATCAAGGGATTTGCGGCATGACCCCTTGGCTGCAAACCCTGTTCGGCCAAGGCCCGCGACTCACGCCGCAAGCCGCGCTCGCCGCGCCCAAGACGGCCGGACCCGATACGCTGAGCGCTGATGTGGCGTCCATGCAATCGATCTGGCGCACCATCGCCGACGTGCTCGAAGGTCACGACGCCATCAAGGCGGCCGGCGAACGGTATTTGCCCAAGTTCGAAAAGGAGTCGCGCGAGAAGTATCAGCGCCGCTTGATGGATGCGCCGTGGCGCCCGATCTTCCCGGCCGCGCTGGAAAGCTTGGCCGCGAAGCCATTCCAAAAGCCGGTGACGCTCAACGGCACGCCGCCGAAGGCGATGCAGACCTTCGCCGAGAATGTGGACGGTCGTGGCAATTCGCTAAGCGTATTCGCGCGGATCCTATTCGACGATGCGGTCGCGTTCGGTCCGGGCCTGTTTATGGTCGACTACAGCCGGTCAGTGCCGCGCGCCGATGGCAAGCCTCTGACGCGGGCGGACGAACGCGCGCAGGGCTTGCGGCCATACTGGGTCCGCATCCATCCCCGCGATATCATCGACATTCGCACGGAATGGGTTCGTGGTCGTGAGGTCGTCACGCACGCGAGATTCTTTGAGCGCGCGGCGGTCGCGAACGGTTTCGCGGAAGAGACGGTGACGCGGGTTCGCTTCCTGGAACGCGATACCGGTGGTGCTGGCGCGCGCTGGACGCTCTGGCAGCAAGCCACCGGTGGCGCATGGATCGAGATCGACTCCGGCCTGATCACGATCGGCGAAATCCCGCTGGTCATGTTCCACGTCGGCAAGCGCAAGGGTGTCGTGAGCTGTAAGCCATGGAGCTACGAACTGTGCCACGTCGCGCTCGAATATTATCGCAGCTTGGCGCGGCAGACTGAGATTGAGAATTTTAGCGGATGGCCGATCCTCGCCGGCCAAGGTGTCGCCAAGCCGGATGATGCAGACAGCATTACGGTCGGCCCGCACGCCGTGCTCTATGCGCAGCCTTCCGGCGACGGAGGCCGGCCGGAATGGGAATTGATCGGCCCCGATGCGGCGCTCGTTGCCGAGATCGCGAAAGGCCCGGAGCGCATTGCCGAGGTGTTTTCCAAGTTGGCGCTTGAGCCGACGTTGCCGAGATCGAATGTCACCGCGACCGCGGCCGGCATCGATAACAGCCGCGCACATTCCGCAATCGAGTCCTGGGCCATCGCTCTCAAGAACGCTTTGGACGAAGGGCTCGCCTTCACCGCGAAGTGGCTGCAGATTGCCGACGTCACGACGGCGAACGTCAGCACGGACTTTGCTGCCCTGGCCGGTGGTGCCGAAGAGGCGAAGGTGCTCGCCTCGGCTCAGCAGCGCGGCGTCATCTCCGCAAAGACCGAACGCAACGAACTGCGGCGCCGCTCAATCCTTGGGCCGGATGCGCCGGATGACGAAACCGAAGAAGAGCAAATCGCGCTGGAACGCGAAGGCCTCGAACCTGAGTTCGAAACGAACCCGCGCACCGGCGAGCCGATCGACCCAGCCGAGCGTCTGGAGGCGGCAGAATGAAACAGCGGTACGAACTTCAGGCCATAAACGGCGAAAGCGTACGCGTGACGTTCACTTACGAGCCGCACGAAAAGGCCAAGCTCGATCGTTTGCTCGCCGATCTCAATCGAGGCGGTGCCTTAGTCACCCCCTTGCCGCCCGCCGATTGCGAGGGCTGCGCATGACGAAATGCGAACGGGCCGACGCGGAACGCCAAGGCCAAGCGCAACCCCGTGCGGCGGAGGGAGTCCTCCGCACGGGACGCGCGCAATCAGAACGCTGCGTCCGCGAAAGCGCGGCGTGACGCCGGCCGGTTGGCGCGGACGTACCGTCAGCCGGCCGGCATCAAATTGGAGGACGTGAAATGACCGTCGCCGAACTTGGTTTCAAAATCGACAGCGGCCCGGCCGCGGCGGCATCGCGCGAACTGGAAAAACTCCGCGCATCAGCGAAGGGTGCCGAAGACCAGTTCAAGCGGATCGAACGCGCCGCCGCTATGAGCGGCCAAGGCCAGCGTGCCTATACCAAGGCGATCCAGGACGCATACAACATCCAAGGCCAAATGACGCGGGCGCAGCTCAACGTCATCCGCAACTATGAGACCATGATAGGCCGAACGCAGCTTGCCGGCCGCGCGCTCGAACAATTCAACGCGCTCCGACGCGCTGGCGTGTCCGCAGATACATCGGCGGGCCGCGCCATCGCCGCGCTTGCCGGGCATTACCACGATCTGACGGAAGCGCAGAACAAGACCGAGCGGTCGGGCAGCAATCTTGCGAACACTCTGACCCGGCGCTTTGTCGGCGGCTTCCTCATTCTGCAGCTCAAGGAAATGGCCCGCGCTGTCGTTGAATTGAATGGCGAGTTGGCGAAGACGGGAGACATAGCGAGCCGAACCGGCATCAATGCCGGCAATCTGCAGGGGCTTCAAACCGCAGCGCAATATCGCGGCGTGGGCGGCTCCGAGTTCTTGGACTCCATGCTCAAATTCAACCAGGAGGTCGCGCAAGCAAAACTTGGCCTTGGCGATCTGGCCAAGCTGTTCCGCGTCAACGGGGTCGAGGCCAAGGGCACCGAGGATGCGTTCCTCAAGGTCGCCGATCTGGTTAAGAACGCCCGCACCGAGGCGGACAAATTCTCAATCCTGCAGCAAGCCGGTCTCCCGGCGTCGCGCGAATTCGTCAAGCTGATGGAGCAAGGCGCGGATGCGATCCGCCGTCAAGCCTCCGAGGCCGCTACGTTCACCGATGCCCAACTGCAGCGCGCCAAGGAAATTGACGAGCAGTGGAATAAGGTTTGGACCGACGTGACCCGGCGCGGCAAGCAAGCCGCGCTGGAGATCATGGATCCGAAGAACTGGACGCTGAATATCAACATCGTTCCTGGTTCTATCGCGGATCGCATCCTGAATTTTGCTCGGGACGCCGGCCGCGCGGTGAGCCAGTTGCCCGCCGCGCCGCTACCGCAACGAGACAGCATCACAGCGCCAGACCTTGACCTGACTGGCGGATGGCTTGGCGGCGGATCGGACGCAAGCCAGCGCATCGCCAAGAAGACCCAAAACGCCGCGGACATGCAAAAGATCATGCAATTTGAAATCGTGCGCATCGGCGTGTTCGTACCGACCCGAGTGGTGTCGAAGGAAGAGAAGCCCAAGGAGCCAGTCCGTGACAGCAACGAATGTATTTTGCCAAAGGCAGCGTAACTGTTTGCATGTGGTCACCGACGCCGCGATTTATGACGCATCCGGCGTGGTGCGCGGGCTTGGATCCAAAATCTTCCCAATCACTCACTGGCCCGGAGTCATCTGCATTCGCGGCGCGGCAAAGGCAGTCCTTGTGAGCCAATGGCTCTCGGGAGAGTTTGCCGACTTCGATGCCGCGGTTGACGGGATAGAAGCGATCCTCCCGACATTCGCGGCCGCGGCCGATCTGCATATGGACAGCGAATTGATCTTGGCCGGATGGTCGGCATCCCGATCGGCGCCGGAGTCCTACATCGTCACGACCGGGAATGAATTGCCGACCGGCTGCGACGAAGAGATGGCTACCGAGGCGCCATATCTGCCGCCCGCGTTCAAGTTAAAGCGATTGCCCGACGCTGTTGAGGGTCCCCCGTTGACGGAAAGCATCATTAGCGCGGCAAATCACGAGCCGCTTGACCTCGATTGTTCACCTGAACGGGCGATTTGGCATTTGAAAAAGACGATCGAAATGCAGCGCCAAGTCGGTCACTCTGATGGCGTTTACTGGGTCGGTGGCTTCGCCCAACTCGCAACCATCACGCCGTCCGGCATCACGCAACAGACCTTGCAGCGTTGGCCGGAAGACCGCATCGGCGAGCGCATGTTTCCGTCTCCCGTTGATTGGGATCAGTGGCATCGCGACAATCCGCGTCCGATCGAACAAGCCGGCGTGTCTGAGGCCGCCTTGGCAGTATCCGAGATGACCGTCGATGCTTTCGTAAAGGGCTGCGCGGACGCCGGTCAGGCCGGCCCGACGCTGGGCGTCGAAATGATGGCAGCGGGCTTGTCGCTTCTCACGCCTCTGAGCGTGCCCAAGGCGCGCCAGACGGCTATGCGGTTCCTGAGCACGTTGGCCGATATTTCCGAGCCCCAGCCGCCGGCCGGGCCGCCTTCAACCGCCGGGGTGGTGCCGTTCCGCAATCGAGCCGAGCGGCGCCGCGCGATGCGGGAGGCGCGGCGGTAGTTCTTGCTTCGTTCTTCGTGAACTGCTCATTTACCCCGGTCGTGCCACATGCGTAGTTGGAGACGTCAATGGCTGAAACCTCAATCGAATGGACTGATGCTACTTGGAATCCAGTCGCCGGCTGCACGGTCCTGACCGCAGGTTGCACCAATTGCTACGCGATGCGGATGGCTGCCCGGCTTGAAGCTATGGGCGCAGAAAAGTATTTCGGTCTCACGCGTCGCAGCGGTGGTCGTGCGGTGTGGACGGGAAAAGTTCGTCTTGATGAGACGGCACTATCGGTTCCGCTGTCATGGGCGAGGCCCCGAAAGGTTTTTGTCAACTCAATGTCGGACTTGTTCCACGCGGATGTGCCGGCTGATTTTGTCGCGCGCGTGTGGGAAACGATGCGCGTCACACCTCGGCACACTTATCAGATACTCACGAAGCGGCCGGATCGGATGGCGCAGTTGACCGCAGGGCTGGACAAACTACCTAACGTGTGGCTCGGAACGTCGGTCGAAGATGGACGCGTGATCGATAGGCTGGATTATCTTCGCAACGTATCGGCGGCAATACGCTTTGTTTCATTTGAGCCGCTGATCGGATCAGTCGCGGGCGCCGATCTGGGAAATATTCATTGGGCGATCGTCGGCGGGGAAAGCGGTCCCAAAGCTCGCTCCATGGATCCGCGTTGGGTCGATGAAATCGAGACAATGTGCCGGCGTGCTGGCGCGGCGTTTTTCTTCAAACAGTGGGGCGGGAAGAACAAGAAGGCGGCTGGCCGCCTGTTGCGCGGACGGACCTATGATGAGATGCCGGCTTTGAGAATGTAATTGCCAATCCTAGTCGCCAACGCGATAGCCTTCGGGTCGTCGTTGGATATGCAAAGAAACAGTGAAAATCGCTGGGGCTTTTTGCCGATCGGGAGCGCGAGCGGTTTTAGCACTTTCGGGAAGATGGTAGCCAACCGGCTCTGAACGTATCGTTCAAGCCCAGCCACATCCTCGGATCTAACGATTTCAAAAGTGCTGCCGAATAGATCATTCGTAAGTCGGCCGTGGTATAGTTCATTGATCCACTGTTCGGAGCCGAACATCCGCGTCAGCGCGGCGCGCTTTGATGCATCAATGTTAGCAAAAGAGCGCGTAGCTTGCCGGTACAAGCCGGATAGCGGGAACAAAAACCACACGTCGATTGATCGCGTTTTCGCAATTGCTTCTAGCGTCGCCCACTCGACCTCCATTCCGTAGGGATCAAGGAAGCATACGCCTCGGGCGGATTGCCATCCGTCCCATGCTATTTCAGTTTGGATGGATTGATTGGCGTCACCTTCGACCACAACAATATCGCGGTCTTGATGCTGCTGTTGCAGTCTTCGCAACTCTACGCAGTAGGCTGGGTTTTTCTCTATGAAGACGAGTCGATCGAACTTCGGTCGAATGTCGATGGCGATCTGCGCGGAACCGCGCCTTTGGTCGATAATTTCGATCGGTCTCTCGTCGAGAATTTCGCCGCCTCGAAAAATAGTCCTCGTCGTGCGCTTGCCAGTCCCAGCAAAGGCATCGATGTACCAAAGATCGCGGAACTTGTTACGTAAAGCGGTCGTGTAAGCCTTCAAATAGCTCTCGACAATTGCAAGCTTAATTTCGGTGTGCTGGCCGCCAAACTCGTGAACCGCCGTCATGGTTGCGCCCCCTAGCCAAGGAAGCCTTCCGCAACTGGCGCGCGAAGGCAAGATGGTAGGGCCGCCCGGGCGGCGGCGGTCAACGCAATGTTCTTAGTGCTTATTGCAGTGCCAGCGCCCGCCGGCCGGCCTATCGTTTCTTGAGGGCGATCTCAGCGAGGCGCCTTATGGCCTCGGGACGGCCGGGAAGGTCTTCCTGCTTACGCCGCCAATCGTCGATAGCTTTGGCGAGGTCGGCGGACAGCCGGACCATTACAGGGGTCGATTCTGTCGATTGCTTTGCCATGTTGCTATTTTGATATCATGATATTGACAGGGGTGGCTTGATATCGTAATACCATGATTACAGGCCGGGAGGAAGCGGGAACTTCCACCCGGCCCTAACCCCGACGCATGGAGGGTCCAGTGCGCAAGGCTGATTCCAATTCTATCACATTGGCCGATTTGACGGCCGATCCGGTTCTGCAGGCCTTCTTTCGCCGCGGCGGGGACTTCCCCGTGCCGGCATTCACGGTCCTTCGGCCGGTCCGCCCGCTTGATGGGCTGGTCCGCGCCGAAATCCCGGTGCCGGCCCATGCGTAGGAAGCGCCGTAGGCGGCCGGAAACGGCCCCAGCGTTCGCGATCCGTTCTCCGTGGCTACCCGGGGCCATCGCGGGCTCAGAAAACGCGCTGGCAACGCTCCTGGCGATCCGCGCCGAGGCGGAGTCCTTGGCCGAACGGTTGATCGCATTCCTCGATATGGTCGACGGCGACACGGACCGCGAGCCGGATGCCGATGGCGAGGAGGGAGGTGATTTGGAGCCGAACCTCGGCACGCTGGAGCGCCATCCTTCGCCTCCGGGCTATGGGCTCTTTTCTTCCCCCGGCACGTGGCCGGATGGAGATCAGACCAACTCGGCCGGGCTCGCCACCGACCTTGAACTCGACCTGTCGGACTATGAACCGGACGAAGATGCCGACTCTGGTGAGGACATCCGCGGCGGAAGCATCATAGGAGCAGCACGATGAACACGGAAATGAAGGACCACACAGACCGCAAGCTGGCGGCACAGGTTGAAGAGAACAGCCGTCGATATATCGAGCTAGACGACCGGATCTACGATGCGGAGAAAATGACGGCTCTCGCATCAGTGGTCACCCATCAATCGTTTGAGGATGCCCGGCACGCTACGTCCCGGTATGCGAATGTCGTCCCCGACGGATATCTCCTCATCAACGAAGCAGTAGCGGACCGGATTGAGTTCGCGATCGGGAAGGCGCACGACTTCGTGCATGCTGCATGGGAAGTCTATGCTGGAGAAGGATCAGCGGCGCCCGATGAAAAGACAGCACAGATTGCGGAAATCAACGAGTGGACGGCGACCGAATTCCGCCGGGGCCAACGATCGGCCGAGGACATCGTTGCCGAAGCCGCGCAACGGCTCAAAGCGCTATCCTGAGTCCCGTAAGCCCGCGGTTTCGACCGCGGGCTAAAAAAAACTTCTGAGACAATTTCAATCCTAGATCAAACACATCGCTCAAAAGCCTTGAAAAGCACTGCTTTTGTAACTGTTTCGGGCTCTTGCAGGCGACTCAGATCGAGGCATAAATCCCCGTCAGGAACAGAGCACGCTGATTCGTAAGTGTACGCGCGAGCGAGGAGTAACGACGATGCCGCGTAGAGAATCCCAAGTGAACCAAGCTGACGTTCAACGCATCATCCGCGCCTGCAAGCGCGAGGGCGTGCCTTTCCGGATCACGTTGCAGCCCAAAGGCGCTGCTGTATTCGAACCGGCCGAGACGTCGCCGAGCGCAAGTGACGAAGCCGTTGAAGACCTGAGCGGCCTCGTGTGAAGCCTCCCCGCACCACGCAGCCCCTCCCCCGCTACGTTCAGCGCGTGCCGCTGAAAAGCGGCTGGGGCTATTTCTTCAACGTCCCCACATGGGCGCGCAAAGCGGGTTGCCCGATCAAGAACGAACCGCTCGGCACCGACTATGCGGCGGCAGTGAAGCGCGCGGAGACTGTCCTCCTCCCCCACTTCGATTCATGGCGCACCGGTGGCGCTACAGACGAGGCGCAAGCCTCCGCACCGGCAAAGGCTGGCACGCTAGATTGGGTGTTTGCCGAATACCGCGCCGACCGAAAGTTCACGAAGCTGGACGCGAAGACCCGCCGCAATCACGAGGTCGGATTTAGACTGGTCGGCGGCTACGTGTTAAAGGACGGCAGGCGTCTAGGCCAAGCCGCCGTGGCCGCCGTCACCACCGCGATCGTCGACACGGTCTATGACAAGCTTCTGACCGTCACTGAGAAAGACGCGGACGGGAACACGATCGAGCGCGAGCGCCGCACCACCGTCAATCACGCGATGAAGTCATGCCGGCGCGCATGGAATGTCGCGGCCCGCCGCAATCCCGGCAAACTGCCGCCAGTTAATCCGTTCTCGCAGATGGGGCTCGAGTCCTCCGACCGAGAGACGCCAACCGCGACGCTGGAAGATTTGCAGGCATTCCGCACGAAAGCGATCGATCTCGGCTTGCCATCTCTCGCCACCGCGGCGCTGATCGCATGGGAATGGCTGCAGCGTGAGGTTGACATCTTCGCCACGTTTGACGTGACACATTACAGGCCAAAGGAAAGGCCGAACGCGGTCCGCGTGCTTCACGAGAAGACCCAAGAGGAAAACTGGGTGCCGCTGTTCGATGATGCCGGCGCGCCGCTTTATCCCGAACTGATGGCCGAACTCGATGCGATCAAGCGCGAGCGAATCGGCGGCCTGATGCTCTGTCGGGACTGGGGCAGTCGCGGGCCCTGGCCGACCCAGCCCCGCCCCGGCGAGTACGACCTGACGCATATGAGCCGGAAGGTGAAGGAGGTCATACGCGCCGCTGGGTTGCGCGACGAACTCACCTTCGCCTCCTTCCGGCATGGCGGCTTCACAGAGACCGGCGACGCCGAACTGACAGACCGGGAGATCATGGCTCAAGGCCGGCACAAGAGCACGAAGGTGCTGCCGCGCTACGTGAAAAGGACGATGAGACAGGTCGCTACTGGTGCCCGCAAGCGACGCGCGGCGCGAACGAATGGCGGACACTTGTCAGAATGAGCAACAGCCGGACTGTCAGAATACGAGAGGAAACATGCGCCAAGTAATTGAAAACATTGGAGCGGGTGAAGGGAATCGAACCCTCGTCATCAGCTTGGAAGGCTGTTGCTCTACCATTGAGCTACACCCGCATCCGGCCGGTCCGGCAGCCTGCTTGGTTTCATAAAACGCCGCCGGAAACAAGACCTTACCGCCAGTATATGAAGCAATTGGACCGGGCTCAAACGTCGCGTGAGGCCGCTATTTGGCTCCCGGCGCCGGCGCGGTCCCAAGCAGCGCCTCCATGGCCAGCCCGAGCGCCAGCAGCGCGGTATCGCTGCCGACTGGCCCGTCGATCTCGATTCCGACC
>Ga0180218_1000829_pt1 | contig 22509 bp, 19 predicted proteins | sample eDN3rd37CKraftBY_FD_151334 | JGI IMG/M metagenome (GOLD analysis project Ga0180218, IMG submission 151334) | Enriched backyard soil microbial communities from Emeryville, California, USA - eDNA 3rd pass 37_C Kraft BY (version 2) (version 2) | ecosystem: Environmental > Terrestrial > Soil >...
TGGGCGCCGTGGCCATGCTCAAGGCGGGCAACCCCCGGCCCGAGCAACTGCTCGAAGCGCTTGAAAAAGCCGCCAGCCAGGCCGAGCGCGCGGGCAAGATCATCAGCCGCATCCGCGAGTTCGTCAAACGCAGCGAGCCGCGCCGCCAGAAAGTGCCCATCTCGCGCATTCTCGACAATGCCATCGCCTTCGCCGACATCGACGCCCGCAAGCGCCAGGTCGAGATAGACCGCGAAACCCCGCCCGGCGACCCGACGGTGCTGGCCGACCCCATTCTTATTGAACAGGTGCTGCTCAATCTGCTCAAGAACGGGGTCGAAGCCATGGAGCAAAGCGACTATCGCACGCTGCACGTCCGCGTCACCGAGCAGCTTCCGCTCATCGAGATCGCGGTCATCGACCGCGGCCATGGCCTGCGCGACCCCGAGCGCCTGTTCGAACCGTTTTACAGCACCAAGTCCGAAGGCCTGGGCATGGGGCTGAACATCTGCCGCACCATCATTGAATCCCATCATGGACGCCTCTGGGCGACCGCCAATCCGGAAGGTGGTACGATTTTTCGATTCACCCTGCCCTTCGCGGCGCCGGAAGCCCCCGATCAATCAGAGAATTCTCAGGAGTTGCACGCATGACTACATCCGAAGAACCGAACACTGTTTTTATCGTTGATGACGATGAAGCGGTGCGCGATTCCTTGCGCTGGCTGCTCGAAGCCAACGGCTACCGCGTCAAGAGCTTCGGCGGTGCGGAAGACTTTCTCGAAGCCTACGACCCCGACCAGATCGGCGTGCTGATCGTCGACGTGCGCATGCCCGGCATGAGCGGCCTCGAGCTCCAGGAAGAACTCATCGCGCGCAAGGCCCCCCTGCCCATCGTCTTCATCACCGGCCACGGCGACGTTCCCATGGCGGTGTCCACCATCAAGAAGGGCGCGGTCGACTTCCTCGAGAAACCCTTCAACGAAACCGATCTGCGCGCCATCGTCGCGCGCATGCTGCAGCAGGCCAACGAGCGCGCCTCGCAGGCCCAGGCCAAGAAGAACCAGCAAGCCGTGCTCAGCCGCCTTACTTCACGCGAGCAGCAGGTGCTCGAGCGCATCGTGGCCGGCCGGCTCAACAAGCAGATCGCGGGCGACCTGAACATCAGCATCAAGACGGTCGAGGCCCACCGCGCCAACATCATGGAAAAACTCGAGGTCACCACCGTGGCCGACCTGATGAAAATCGCCCTTACGCAGACCGAAGGACAGGCATGACCGCACGCATCATCGACGGCAAGGCGCTGTCCGATTCCATCAAGGCCGACGTCGCCCAGCGCGTCGAGGCCTTGCGCGGCCGCGGCATCGTTCCCGGCCTGGCGGTCGTTCTGGTGGGCGGCGACCCCGCGTCGCAGGTATACGTGCGCAACAAGGCTGCCGCCTGCGAGAAGGCCGGCCTGCATTCCCAGGTAATTCGCCTCGACGCCGACATCACGCAACAGCAATTGCTCGACGTCGTACAGCAGCTCAACCAAGACCCCGCCGTCCACGGCATATTGGTGCAGTTGCCCCTGCCCAAGCACCTCGACTCGGCCCAGGTCATCGAGGCCATCGCCGCCGACAAAGACGTCGACGGCTTTCACGTCAGCAACGCCGGCCTGCTCATGACGGGCCGGCCGCTGTTCCAGCCCTGCACGCCCTACGGCATCATGAAGATGCTTGAATCCGAGGGCGTCGACCTGTGGGGCGCCGAGGCCGTGGTGGTGGGCGCCAGCAACATCGTCGGCAAGCCCATGGCCATGCTCATGCTGGCCAAGGGGGCCACCGTCACCCTTTGCAACTCGAAAACCCGCGACCTGGGCGCCCAGACGCGCCGCGCCGACGTGCTGGTGGTGGCCACCGGCAAGCCCGACATGATCACCGGCGACATGATCAAGCCGGGTGCCGTGGTCATCGACGTCGGCATCAACCGCAAGGCCGACGGCAAGCTGACCGGCGACGTCGAGTTCGCCTCGGCCAGCAAGGTGGCCGGCGCCATTACACCCGTTCCGGGCGGTGTGGGCCCCATGACCATCGCCATGCTGCTGGTCAATACCGTCGAGGCGGCCGAACGTGCCGCCCAGGCCCAGGCCGCGCCCTCTGTTTCTTAAGGCACCATGACGAACCCGCTTTTAGTACCCATCGACGATCTGGTCGATTACGCTGCCGTCCAGCCGGCCCATATCGAGCCGGCAATCACCGCCCTCATCGACAAGGCACGCGCGGCCGTGGAGCGCGCGGCCGATCCGGCCCTGCCTGCCACCTGGGAGGCCATTGTCGATCCGCTGGACAACGACACCGAGCCGCTGTGGCGCGCCTGGTCGGTGGCCGGCCACCTGAACGCGGTGGTCGACACGCCGGCACTTCGCGAAGCCTACAACCAGTGCCTGCCCAAGGTCACCGAATTTTCCACCTGGATCGGCCTGCACAAAGGCCTTTACGCCCAGTACCGAAGGCTGGGCCAAACCTCCGGCTTCGCAGGCTGGCCCGCCGTTCGGCGGCGCATCGTTGAACTTGCGCTGCGCGACTTCCGCCTTGGCGGCGTCGAACTCGAAGGCGAGGCGCGCGAAGAATATGCCCGCATCTCCGAGCAGCAGGCCCAGGCTTCGCAGCGTTTTTCCGAGAACGTGCTCGACGCCATGGACAAGTGGAGCCTGCACCTGGAAGACGGCGCACGCCTCGACGGCCTGCCCGAAGACGTGCGCATGGCGGCAGCCGCGCGCGCCCAGGAAGCCGGACTGCAAGGCTGGATGCTGAACCTGAAGATGCCCTGCTATCTGCCGGTGATGCAGTACGCACGTGACCGCGCCCTGCGCGAGACCTTGTATCGGGCCTATGGCACGCTGGCATCCGAACAGGGTGAGGCCGCCCTGGACAACTCTCCGCTCATCGAGCAGTTGCTCGCCTTGCGTGCCCGCGAGGCCAAGCTGCTGGGCTACGCCGATTTCGCCGCCCTGCGCCTGCAGACCCGCATGGCCCGCACGGCCGACGAAGTACTGGACTTCCTGCGCGGCCTGGCCACCAAGGCCCGGCCCCATGCCCAGCGCGACCTGGCCCAGCTGCGCGAATTCGCGCAGAAAGAATACGGCATGGCGCAGTTGCAGCCCTGGGACCTGCCCTTCTACGCCGAAAGGCTGCGTGAATCGCGCTACGACTACTCCGAAGACGAGGTCAAGCAGTATTTCACCGAACCGCGCGTGCTGCAGGGCCTCTTCCAGGTCGCCGAAACGCTTTTCGGCGTCAGCATGCGGCCCTGCGCGGTGCAGGCCTGGCACCCCGACGTCAAGGCGTTTGAAGTCGTATCGCCCGATGACGGCGTGGTGGGCCATTTGCTGGTCGACCTCTACGCCCGCCAGGGCAAGCAGGGCGGCGCCTGGGTCGACAGCGAACGCAACCGCCGCCGTGTCGGCGCCCACCTGCAGCGTCCCGTCGTCTACCTCACATGCAATTTCACCCCGCCCCAGAACGGCAAGCCCGCTCTGCTGACGCACGATGACGTCATCACCCTCTTCCACGAAAGCGGCCATGCCCTGCACGCCCTGCTGTCGCAGGTAGACGATCCGGGCGCCTCGGCCTTTGCCAGCGTCGAATGGGACGCCATCGAGCTGCCCTCGCAGTTCATGGAGAACTTCTGCTGGGAATGGCCGGTGGTCCAGTCGCTGTCCGCCCATGTGGAAAGCGGCCAGCCCCTGCCCCGCGCCCTGTACGACAAGCTGCTGGCCGCGCGCAACTTCCAGAGCGGCATGCAGATGGTGCGCCAGATCGAGTTTTCGTTGTTCGACATGGCCATCCACAACCAGGCCGCCGGGCTGTCCATCGCGCAGGTACTGCAAACGCTCGACGACATCCGGCGCGAAGTGGCTGTGGTCTTTCCCCCCGAATGGCACCGCTTCCCGCATAACTTCTCGCATCTCTTCGCGGGCGGCTACGGCGCGGGCTACTACAGCTACAAGTGGGCCGAAGTGCTGTCGGCCGACGCCTATGCAGCCTTTGAAGAAGCAGCACAGGCCGGCCCCGAGCGCAATACGCTCGACGCCGGCACCGGCAGGCGCTTTCGCGACGAGATCCTGGCGGTGGGGGGCGCGCGCCCCGCGGCGGAATCCTTCCGCGCCTTCCGCGGCCGCGACCCCTCGCTGGACGCCCTGCTGCGCCACAGCGGCATCACGACCGAGCCTGCTTAACCGGCCCGCACGCGACGGCAAGGCGATGGCGGAAGCCTTTTTTCGCGCGCGCGGCAGGTAGTTATTGAAGCCCTCGGCCTATAATCGACGCATAGATGGCAGCTTATCCATAGGTTTCACAGAATGTCCCGAGTCTCCCTCCCCGCGGCGTTCGCGCTTTGCGCCTGCGCCGCCGCACTTTCCCTCGCTCCCGCCCTGGCCTCGCCCGCCGCGTCGCTGAAGGCCGCCACGGCGATTCTGGCCAGTTCGTCGGTAACGGAAAGCGGCGCGGCCGATGCCCCGGCCGCCGGAAAGAACGAAGCCGCGGGGCTTGCATCCGATGCGTCCCAACCGAACGCCGATACCTTCATCCGCCGCATACGCGGCTTCCTGCCCGATCTGCGCTTCTCGCTCGAAGGCGCTCAGGGCAAAACGGTGACGCAGGATGCATTCGAAGGCAAGGTGGTGCTGCTGTTCTTCGGCTACGCCAGCTGCCCCGACATCTGCCCCACCACCATGGCCCAGCTTTCGCAGGTGGTGAACAATCTGGGCAAACAGGCCGATCAGGTACAGATCGTGTTCATCAGCGTCGACCCGCACCGCGATACGCCCGACGTGCTGCAGTCGTATGTCAGTGCATTCAACGACCACGCCATAGGGCTGACGGGCAATGAAAGACAGATCGCCGACGTGGCGCGCCGCTACCGGGTGGCCTATCAGATCGAGAAGCCTTCGGGCAGCGACCCCAAGAACTATGAAGTGACGCATGGACGCGGCATCTACATCTTCGACCAGAAGGGCCGTGCGCGCTTCCTGGCCTCTGACTCTGAATCGATCGACACGCTTACCGCCAGCGTGCGCGAGCTGCTGGGCTAGGGCCTGTCAACAGGCCCTAAACCTGCCTGGCCGCATCCCGCAGGGCCGTGCGGACCCCTTCCTCGATGACCGGATGATAAAACGGCATCTCGAGCATCTGCCCCACCGTCAGTTCTGCCTGCACCGCCCAGGCCAGCAGATGCCCGATGTGCTCGGCCGCGGGCCCCACCATCTCGGCGCCCAGGAACCGGCCGCTGTCCGCCTGCGCATACACCCGCAGCTTGCCCCGATTCCGAAGCTTGATGCGAGAACGCCCCTGGTTTTCGAAATCGACCTTGCCGATGACGGCCCCCTTGGGCAGATCACGGAAAAAGACGCCTGCGTGCGCAATTTGCGGATCGGTAAAGACGATGGACAGCGGCGCCCGCGGCTTGCGGGGCTGTACGTCTGGAAAGCGGGCCGCATTCGCGCCGGCGAGGCGGCCGTCATTGGCCGCTTCATGCTGCAGCGGTGTCACACCATTGACGTCACCTGCCAGGAAAATAGGCGTGCCTTCCACCTGCAGCGTTGCAACATCTAGCCGGGGCATGCCCTTGTCGTCCAGCTTCGCCGAAGTATTGCCCAGCTGCAAACCTTCGAGCTCGGGCCGCCTGCCCGCCGCCATCAGCACATAGTCGTAGCACGCCGTGGTTTCTTCGCCCTCTTTCGAGGCGAAGCGGACATGGACCTCGTCGCCCTTGCGCACCGCCTCGAGTACCTCGGTGTTGAGCCTAAGGTCGAATTCCGCCTGGAAAGCGCCCAGCGCGCTGGCCCTTACCACCGGGTCGGTAATGCCGCCCAGGCCGCCGCTGCGCCCCAGAACATGGACCTGCACACCCAGCCGCGCCAGCGCCTGCCCCAGTTCGAGCCCGATGGGCCCCGTGCCCACTACCAGCACCCTGCGCGGCAGGTCGTCCCACGAAAATACATCGTCGTTCACCACCAGGCGGTCGCCCAGCGACTTGTACATACTGGGCACGAATGGCGCCGAACCCGTGGCGACCACCGTGCTGGCCGCCCTGACCCGCAGATTGTCGCCGACCTGAAGTTGGGTGTCCGACAGGAAATGCGCATGGCCGCGCAGCTTGTCTTCGGCGGGCATGGCATTGATCTTTTCCAGCACGAAACCGACGAAGCGGTCGCGCTCGCGCTTGAGCCTGTCCATAACCTGGCGCCCATCGATGCCGACCTTTCCGTCGATACGCACGCCGAAAGGCGCCGAATGCTGTACGGCGTGGGCCGCATCGGCGGCGGCGATCAGCAATTTGGAAGGCATGCAGCCCACTCGCGCGCACATGGTGCCGTAGGGGCCGCCTTCAATAAGAATGGCCCTGCGGCCGGCGGACTTGACGGCGCGGTAGGCGGTCATGCCTGCCGTGCCCGCGCCGACGATGGCTACATCGGTTTCCAGGGTGTTCATGAGGGCTCCTTGGCGAAAATACCGGACCCGGTCGCTCGTTCTGCTTACTTACCGGTCCATTCGGTGACGAAGTCGCGATAATCCGGACGCTCTGGAGCCTCGGAGGGAGCAATAGGCGTGCCAATGGCCAGATAGCCCATGAACCGATACTCGAGCGCATCGTAGCCCAGCGCCTCGGTCACTTCTTCGACATAGGTGCCCAGGCCGGTGCTCCAGTAGGCCCCATAGCCCAGCATGTGGGCCGCATTGAGCATATTGGTGACGGCTGCGCCGGTGGCCAGCATGCGCTCGTCTTCGGGAATCTTGGTGTTGCTCGTGTCCATGCGGCAAGCCAGGGCCACCAGCAAGGGCACCTTCTGCAGCCAATCGCGGGTCGAGGCTTCTTTCTGGGTCGTAAGCGGCAGGCCGGCGCGCTTGATGGAGCCGATGGCCAGCTCGCCCAGCTGCTGCACCGCCTGGCCGCGTATCAATGTAAAGCGCCAGGGGCGCAAGCGGCCGTGGTCGGGCGCCGACATGGCCGCCCTGAGGATCTGGGCAAGGTGCTCGTCGCTGGGTCCGGGTGCCTGGACATGCTTGACCGAACGGCGGTTGAACAGATAGTCGATGGGCGCAACAGACATCACCATTCCTTATAAAACCGTCCTGGCGACCAGTCGCCCCCGGACATATGAAAGAACCGCAGCCCTGCAGGCCGGGATTTCCGGCCGCGAAGAAGCCCTGCCCCAAGGGGAAGCGCTTTTACCCGGCCGGGACAGGCATTTGACGGGTCTTGGTCAGGCTGGAGCCGCCGCGGCGACCATCAGGGCCTTCATGTCGCGCACGGCTTTTTCGAGGCCGTCAAATACGGCACGAGCAATTATGGCATGACCGATGTTCAGTTCTGCAATTCCGGGCAGCGCGGCGATGGCCGCGACGTTCTCATAATGCAGCCCATGACCGGCATTGACCCGCAGGCCGTGGCGTATGCCCTCTACCACGCCGGTACGCACGCGCTCGAGTTCCGCCTGTGCATCGGGCCCGGCCGCATCAGCGTAGGCGCCGGTGTGCAGCTCGATGACGGTGGCGCCGCTGCGGCTGGCCGCCTCGATCTGGCGGGCATCCGGATCGATGAACAGCGAAACGCGGATGCCCGCGTCGTGCAGCCGGTTCACCGCATCGCGCACGCTGTCGAAGCGGCCCGCGACGTCGAGCCCGCCTTCGGTGGTGAGCTCTTCGCGCTTTTCGGGTACCAGGCAGACATCTTGCGGCCTGGCCTTGCACGCCAGTTCGAGCATTTCGGCCGTGACGGCGCACTCAAGGTTCATGCGGGTGCGCAGCTTGGCGCGTATGGCGGCGACGTCGGCGTCCTGGATGTGGCGCCGGTCTTCGCGCAGATGCAAAGTGATAAGGTCGGCCCCCGCCTCTTCGGCGAGCACGGCGGCGCGCACCGGATCGGGATAGGCGGTAAGGCGCTGCTGGCGCAGTGTCGCCACATGATCGATGTTGACGCCCAGCTCTATCATTGCGCCGCCTCCGACGCCCCCACGGTGGGTGTGGCCGCGACGTCGGCCGCCACGCCGGTGCGCTCGATCCAGCCCCCGCCCAATGCTTTGTAGAGCTCGACGCGGTTCAGCAAGGAGCTGAGCCCCGTCTGCAGGAACTGCCGCTGGGCCGTATACAGGTTGATCTCGGCCGTCTGCACCTGCAGGAAGCTGTCGATGCCCTCTTCGTAGCGCAGCTTCGCAATATTGAGGGAGGCCGCGGTGGAATCTTCGAGCGAACGCAGTGCGTCGAGCTGGCCGGCGAAGGTGGCTTCGCCCGCCAATGTGTCGGCCACTTCGCGGAACGCCACCTGTATCGTCTTTTCGTACTGGGCCACCGCTATGTTCTTGCGCGCCTCGGCCAGGTCGAGATTGCCGCTGACCCCGCCCGAAAAAAGCGGAATGGTCAGTTGGGGCGAGTAAGTCCAGTAGCGGTTGCCCGAACTGAACAGCCCGCCCAGCTGCGGGCTGGCGAAGCCCAGCAGGCCGGTGATGGAGATGTTGGGGAAGAAAGCGGCCCGAGCGGCGCCTATGTTGGCGTTGGCGCCCATGAGCGCGTGCTCGGCGCCGATGATGTCGGGCCTGCGGGCAAGCAGGTCGGACGGCAGCCCCACCGGTATGGACGCCAGCAGCTGGTCTTTGCCGAACACCTCTGCCTTGGGCAGGTCGGCGGGCGGCTGCTGCCCAAGCAAAAGCAGCATGGCGTTCTGCGCCTGGGCCTCGAGGCGGGTCAGCTCGGCGATGTCGGCGCGTATGCTGTCGAGCTGCCCTTGCGCCTGGTTGAGGTCGAGCGCACCGGCCACCCCGGCATCGAAACGCCGTTTGACGATGTCGTAGGAACCCTGGTGCGAAGCCAGCGTTTTCTGGGCGAGATCGAGCTGCTGCTCGGCCGCGCGCAGGGTGAAATAAGACTCGGCCACCTGGGCCACCAGGGTGATGTGCACCGTACGGCGGGCTTCTTCGGTAGAAAGGTATTGCTGATAGGCAGCCTCGGTGAGATTGCGGATGCGGCCGAAGAAATCGAGCTCGAAAGCGGTTATGCCTAGGCCCGCCTGGTAGGTTCGGCTGACGCTGGGCGCGTCGGCGCCCATGCGCAGCTCTTCGGGGGTGCGTGTGACAGTGGCCTGCCCGCCCACGCCAAAGGTAGGAAAGCGCTCGCTTTGCTGGATGCCGTACTGGGCCCTGGCTTCTTGCACGCGCTCGACGGCGATGCGCATGTCGCGGTTGTTCTGCAGTGCGATCTCGATCAGCGCCTGCAATTGCGGATCATGGAAGAACTCGCGCCAGCCCAGGTCGGCCGATGCGGCCACGGCCTGCTGCCCCGGCTGGGCGGCCTGGCCGTACGAGGGGTACTGCGCCGGAACCGGCGCCTCAGGGCGCTCGTACTTGGGCGCCAGCGAGCACCCGGCCAGCATCAGCGCGGTCAGCGTCGGTAAAGCGGTAATACGGAAAACGCGTCGACTCATGCTTGATCCCCGTTCTTGGAACCGGGCTCCGATTGGTTGTCATCAATGTTGTGATGCACGGACGTCAGGGGCGCCATGTGCGCATTGGTAAGCTTGGGCTTGGTCTTGAAGAAGCGCAGCACGACCACGAAGAAAGTCGGCACGAAGATCATGGCCAGCGGCGTTGCGGCAAGCATGCCGCCCAATACACCCAGGCCCACCGCGTTCTGGCTGGCCGAGCCCGCTCCCGTGGCAATCGCCAGCGGAATCACACCCATGATGAAGGCGAAGGACGTCATCAGAATGGGCCGGAAGCGCAGGCGCGCGGCCTCGACCGTGGAATCGATGATGTTGCCCCCCATGGCATAGCTGTCCTTGGCGAACTCGACGATGAGAATGGCGTTTTTGGCCGCCAGTCCGATCACCGTCACCATGCCCACCTGGAAGTACACGTCGTTGGGCATGCCCAGGGCCGATATCAGCCCCACGGCGCCCAGCATGCCCAGCGGCACCATCAGCATGACCGAAAGCGGAATAGCCCAGCTTTCATACAGTGCCGCCAGCACCATGAACACCACCAGCATGGCCAGGGAAAGCAGAATCACCGATTGCGCGCCGGCCTGCTTCTCTTGATACGAAAGCCCGGTCCATTCGTAGCCGAAGCCGTTGGGCAGCTGGGCGACCATGGCTTCCATTTCGGCCATGGCTTCGCCGGTGGAGTAGCCTGGCGCGGCCGATCCGCCGATGCGTATGGATTCATAGCTGTTGTAGCGCACGACCTGGACGGGGCCCTGCGTCCATGACGCCGTTACGAACGAAGACAGAGGCACGGCTTCGCCGTTGGCGTTGCGCGCCGAAAGCTTCATGAGGTCGTCCGGCGACATGCGATGCTGCTGGTCGGCCTGGACCCAGACGTTCTGCATCCATCCCATGTTGGGGAACTTGCCCACGTAGGATGAACCGATGGCCGTGCCGATAAGCGCGGATGCCTCGGAGAAGTCGACGCCCAGGGCCGCCGCCTTCTGGCGATCGATGGTGACGCTAAGCTGCGGGCCCGGTCCGAGGCCGGTGATCCGGGTGTCTGCAAGCTTGGGGTTCTGCATGGCCATCTGCAGCAGCTGCTGCGTTGCGGCCTGCAAGGCGTCGTGGCCCAGCCCGCCCCGGTCTTGCAGGCGCAGGTCGAAGCCGGCCGCATTGCCCAGCGACGAAATGGCCGGCGGCACAATGGCGAACACCATCGAGTCGGGCAGCCCGAACAGCAGGTTCTGATTGGCCCGGTCGGCAACCGCCTGGGCCGAGTTCTCGGGGCCCTTGCGCTCGGAAAAGTCTTTGAACGGTACGAAGGCGATGGCCGCGTTCAGGCCGCTGCCGTTGAAGCTGAAGCCCTGCACCGAGATGATGTTCTGGGTCTGGGGCTGCTTGAAGAAGTACTCTTCGACCTTGCGTATGGTTTCTTGCGTACGGTTGGCCGTAGAGCCAGCGGGCAGCTCGATGTTGACAATGGCATAGCCCTGGTCTTCCTGAGGCAGGAAGGAGGTGGGCATACGGAAGTACAGGAAGCCCATCGCCACCGCCAGCAGCACGTAGATAAACATGATGCGGCCGGTGCGCCTGAGGCTTTTTCCGACCCAGCCCTCGTAGCGCCGGGTTACCCGGTCGAACTTCCGGTTGAACCAGCCGAAGAAGCCGCGTTTTTCTTCATGGTGTCCCTTGGGTATGGGCTTGAGTATGGTGGAGCACAGCGCCGGCGTGAAGGTAAGCGCCAGAAAGCCCGAGAACAGGATGGATACCGCCATTGCCACCGAGAACTGCCGATAAATGACCCCCACCGAGCCCGACATGAAGGCCAGGGGGAAGAACACCGTGGCCAGCACCAGCGTCATGCCCACCACCGCGCCGCTGATCTGCGGCATGGCCTTCTTGGTGGCTTCTTTGGGCGACAGGCCGTCTTCGACCATGATGCGTTCCACGTTCTCGACCACCACGATGGCGTCGTCCACCAATATGCCGATGGCCAGCACCATGGCGAACATGGTCAGCACGTTGATGGAGAACCCCAGGGCCAGCATTACGCTGAACGCGCCCAGGATGGCAATGGGCACCACCAGCGCGGGGATCAAGGTATAGCGCACGTTCTGCAGGAAGATGAACATCACGATGAACACCAGCACCATGGCTTCCACCAGGGTATGCAGCACCTGCTCGATCGAGATTTCCACGTAGGGGGTGGTGTCGTAGGGGATCGAATACGTGACGTTCTCGGGGAAGAACTGCGACAGTTCTTCCATCTTGGCCTTGATGCCCTCGGCCGTGGTCAGCGCGTTGGCGCTGGGGGTAAGCGAGATGGCGAAGGCCGCCGTGGGCTGGCCATTGAGCCAGGCGCCGAACTGGTATGAATCGGAGCCGACCTCTACACGCGCGACGTCCTTGATGCGCACCGCTGAACCATCGACGTTGGAACGCAGGACGATGTTTTCGAATTCTTCGACGGTGGACAGCTCGCCGTTCAGCAGAATGGGAGCCGAAACGCGCTGGTCTTCCGGATTGGGCGGCGACCCAAGGATGCCGGCCGAAATCAGCGCGTTCTGATTGGCGATCGCCGCATTGACCTGGGCCATGCTCAGGTTGAAGCCCGTGAGCTTGTCGGGGTCTACCCACACGCGCATGGCGCGGGGTGCCGCGAACAGCTGGAACTTACCCACCCCGGGCACCCGCGCAATCGTGTTTTGCACATTGCGCGTAATGTAGTCGGCCAGGGCGGTCTGGTCCATGGTGCCGTCTGTCGACGACATGCTGACCACCATCAGGAAGTTCGGGTTGGATTGTTCGACCTTCAGGCCCTGCTGCATTACCGCGGCCGGAAGACTGGCACTGATGTTGGAAATCCGGTTCTGCACGTCGACCTGTGCCATGTCGGGATCGGTGCCCGGTGCAAAGGTGGCCGTGATTTCGGCGCGGCCGTATGAGTCGCTGATCGACTCGTAGTACAGCAGGCCCTTGGCTCCGTTGAGCTCGTTCTCGATAAGGCTGGAAACCGACTGGGCCACGTCTTTGGCCGAGGCGCCGGGATAGGTCGCATTGATGGTGATCGAAGGCGGGGCGACTTCGGGATACTGCGATACCGGCATATTGGGTATGGCCAGCAGGCCCGCCAGGGTGATGGCCAGCGCCACCACCCAGGCGAAAATCGGTCTTTCAATGAAAAACTGTGGCATGTGTGCTCACTATAAAAGCATTGATGTCGCGAGCCGGCTGCGGCCCGCAGAGACAGTTCTTGCGCTCGTTCCGGGGCTCATGAGCCGGAGGCTGGCGCCTGCCCGGCGCCCTGCTGACCCTCAGCGCCCTCGCCGGCCTGGCCTGCCGCCTGCCCTTCCTGGCCCGCGGCCTGCCCGGGTTGACCCTGCTGGCCGGCCTGGGCGCCCTTCTGGTTGGGTGCCCAGGGAATGGGCTGGACCGGCGCGCCCGGGCGAATCTTCTGGAAGCCCTCGACCACGACAACATCGCCGGCCGACAAGCCCGACGTGACGAGCCATTTGCCATCGATGGCCGCGCCGGTGGTAACCGGCGTGGCCTGCACCTTGCCGTCTTTGACCAGCATCAGCGCGCCCTGGCCGTCGGCCGTGCGCTGCAGCGCCTGCTGGGGCACAAGCAGCGCCTTCTCGTCGATACCTTGCGAAACGCGCACGCGCACGAACATGCCCGGCAGAAGGATTTCATCGGGGTTGGGAAACTCGGCGCGCATCACGACCTGGCCGGTGGTGGGGTCGACCGACACGCCCGAGAAAAGAAGCTTTCCGGCGTGTTCGTAGGTGGAGCCGTCTTCGAGCACGGCCGTGGCCCTGGCCGCGTCCTCGCCAGCCCGCACGAGCGTGCCGTCGGCCAGCGCCTTGCGCATCTGCGCCAGTTCGGACGTGGGACGGGTAACGTCGACATAAACCCGGTCGAGCTGCTGGACGGTGGCCATCTGCGTGGCATTGGTACCGCTGACCAGTGCGCCTTCGGTGACCATGGCCTGGCCGATGCGCCCGTCGATAGGCGAGGTGACCTTGGTGTAACCCAGGTTGATGTCGGCCGACTTCAGCGCCGCCTTGCCCGCCGCAATGGCCGCCTCGGCCTGAGCGGCGGCAGCCGTGGCATTGTCGTACTCTTGGCGGCTGACCGCATTGGCTTCAATAAGCCTTGAGTAGCGCTTGGCCAGGGTGCGGGCCGCCTGGGCATCGGCCTGGGCCTGCTTGAGCTGGGCCTCGGCCTGCGCACGCGTGGCCGCATAGGGCGCGGGATCGATGGTAAACAGCAGGTCGCCCTGCTTGACATCGCTGCCCTGGACGAAATTGATCTCTTCCACAATACCCGTTACCCGGGCCCGGATCTGGGCGTACTTGATGGCATCGACGCGCCCGGGCAGTTCAGTGGTGATCTCGGTGCGCGCGGGCTCGACCGTGACGACACTGACCGGCACCTTCATGCCGCCCTGCTGCCCCTGGGGTTCTTCGCCGCAAGCTGCAAGCAGAGCCAGCGATGAAAGAAGGACGATTCGGGCTAGCTGCCCGCCGGGCAGACGAGAAATGCGCATTAACGGCTCCTGGGAGGAAACGGCGCCAGGCGGCAACGCGCCGCGCCGGCAGTGTAATTTTTGGTAAACGGTGAGTATAAAACGAAAGTGAGCCTTATTTCGTGAACAAAACTATTTCAGTCCTTTACTGGCACACATCTGTACGTTTCGGGCCCGAACAGTCATCTTCCTGACATGAACTCGCACACCCCGGGGTCGGCTTGCAAGGTTGCCGGGCGGCGGCCTAACCCAGCAGCAGTGCGTCGTCGGATACGGCTTCCCCGCGTACACGCTCGAACATGTCGAGCAGATGCGGCACGTCCATCTGCCTGCGCTCTTCGCCCGAGACGTCAAGCACCACCTGGCCTTGGTGGAGCATGACCGTGCGGTCGCCGATATCGAGCGCCTGGCGCATGCTGTGGGTCACCATGAGGGTGGTCAGCTTGCGTTCGGCGACGATGCGCCGGGTGATCTCCAGGACGAACGCCGCGGTTCGCGGATCGAGCGCGGCGGTGTGCTCATCGAGCAGCAGAATGCGCGAAGGCCGCAAGGCCGCCATCAACAGACTGACCGCCTGGCGCTGCCCTCCCGAAAGCAGGCCTATGCGGTCTTGCAGCCGGTTCTCGAGCCCCAGGCCGAGTATGGCCAGGCGATTGCGGAACTCGTCGCGCATGCCGCGCCCTATGGCCCGGCCCAGGCCGCGGCGGCCGCCGCGGCCGCGGGCCAGCGCCAGGTTCTCTTCGATGGTCAGGTCTTCGCAGGTGCCCAGCAGAGGGTCCTGAAAGACACGCGCCACCATGCCCGCGCGATCCCAGACGGGCATGGGCCCTACCTCGGTGCCGTCGATGACGATGGAGCCGCGATCGAGCCCGGCTTCGCCCGATATGGCGTTGAGCAAGGTGGACTTGCCGGCGCCGTTCGAGCCGATGACCGTGACGAACTGGCCGGTCGGTATCTCGAGCGACAGGCCGCGCAGGGCCCGGGTTTCGATGGGGGAACCCGCATTGAAGGTAATGTGCAGGTCGTGCGCCTTGAGCATCGTTGCCTCCTTGGGCCGTTGCGAGGGAGCCTCGGGCCCGCCCTCAGTTCCGTCTGCGCCCGCGCAGCCGCTGGCGCAGCAGCGGCACGACGAGGAAGATGGTTACCAGAACGGCGGTGATCAGGTTCAGGTCTTGTGCCTGCAGGCCGATGAAGTCGGCGTTGAGCGCCAGGGCCACGAACACGCGGTAAAGCACCGCCCCGAGGATGGCCGCCGCCGTCATGATGACCAGCCGGCGCGAACTGAACAGGCTTTCGCCCACGATGACCGCCGCCAGCCCTATCACGATGGTGCCTATGCCCATCGAGATGTCCGACACGCCCTGCGACTGCGCGAACAAAGCGCCGCCCAGCGCGCACAGCGCGTTGGACAGGGCCAGGCCCGCCAGCACCATGGCGCCGGTCGCCACCCCCTGGGCACGGGCCATGCGGGGGTTGGAACCGGTAGCGCGCAGCGCCAGGCCCGCCTGCGTGCCCAGGTACCAGTCAAGCGCGAACTTGACCGCGGCCACCACCACCAGAATAAGCAGCGGCCGAAGGATGTGGTCGGGCACCGATTCGTTCATGAACAAGGTGAACACGGTGGGCTCGGTGATGAGCGGTACGTTGGGCCGGCCCATGATGCGCAGGTTGATCGAATAAAGCGCGATCATCATCAGGATGCTGGCCAGCAGGTCCATGATCTTGAGCCGGACGTTGAGCCAGCCGGTGACGGCGCCCGCCAGCGCTCCGGCCAGCGTTGCCGCCAGGGTGGCCGAAAACGGCTCCCAGCCCGACACGATGAGTGTCGCGGCCACCGCTGCCCCCAGCGGGAAACTGCCATCCACGGTCAGGTCCGGAAAGCGCAGTATGCGAAACGAAATCAACACCCCCAGAGCCACCAGGCCGTAGATGAGGCCTATTTCGAGCGCTCCCCAGAGGGCATACCAGGACATGGGAGGCCTCTTTCTATTCGATGACCTGGGCTGCGGATTGCCGCAGTTCGCTTGTCAGGGTGACTCCCTGCTTGCGCGCCGCGGCGGCGTTCAAGTGCAGCGCAAGCTTGTCGCTGGTCTCGGAGGGGATGTCGCCGGGCTTTTCGCCCTTGAGAATGCGGATCACCATGCGGCCCGTCTGGCGGCCCATCTCGTAGTAGTCCAGCCCCAGGGCGGCGACGGCTCCGCGCGCCACGCTGGCGGTGTCGGACGCGACCAGGGGAATCTTCGCATCGTTGCCCACCTTGGCCAGCGACTCGTAGGCCGACACCACATTGTTGTCGGTATTGGTGTAGATGACGTCCACCTTGCCCACCAGGCTGCGCGCGGCAGCGCCGACGTCGACGGTGCGCGGGGCACTGGCCTCGACCAGCGACATGCCCATGGTGGGCAACAGTTGGCGCAATGCTTCAACGACGGAAGCCGAGTTGGCTTCGCCTGGGTTGTAGACCATGCCCACCTTGCGGGCATCGGGCACCAGCCGCTTGATGAGCTCGACCTGGCGCGCCAGCTCGAGCTGGTCGGACACGCCGGTGACGTTGGTGCCCGAAGCCTCGAGTGAAGGCACGAGCTGCGCCGCGACCGGATCGGTCACTGCCGAGTACACCACGGGGATGGTCTTGGTGGCCGCCACCACGGCCTGGGCGGAAGGTGTCGCGATGCCGACGATGACGTCCGGCTTGTCGCCGACGAACTTGCGTGCAATCTGGGTGGCAATGGCGGTGTTTCCCTGCGCCGTCTGGAACTGCCATTCCAAACCCTTTTCTTCGGTGTAGCCTGCTTCGGCCAAGGCGTCCTTGACTCCGTCCTTGATGGCGTCAAGCGCCGGATGCTCGACGATGCTGGTGACCGCCACCGATTGTGCATGCGCGGCCGCCGTCGCAGCCAGGCACAACGCCGCCGCGCCCAGCGCGGGTGCAAGCACGCCTCGCGCAAAAGCCGCCGTGTGCGCCCACCCGGCGTCCAATGCATTCAAAGCCTTCTTGGCCGGCAACGTCCATTTCATTGAAAAACCCCTGATTGATGTTCATTGTCGAAGACGAAAAATAGTGAGAGCGCTCGTCTCAATGCAACTGTACAACAGCCCGCGCCCCCTACGCCATGCGGATGCAAGCCGGTCTTGGGCCATTGCGGCGGCGGGACGGGGACACGGGCCTTGACGGCCGGCCACCCTCGCGACTGCCCTGTTGGCGCCGACAGGCCCTAGGCCCCGCCCTGGCGCAGCTGTTCCAGCAAATGCCTGGCCCACCGCGTGGCAGGCAGGCCGCAGACTTGCTCGACCGCCGCCGCCCGGTCGAGCAACTGGCCGGTGGTGGCCTCCAGCACCGGCCCCCGAAACGCCAGGACCACCCGGTTGCCCGCGTCGATTTCAGGCAGCTCCAGCACCGGGCCCTCGAATGCCGCCCGAATATTGGCCAGATTGCGCGGAAAGCTCTCGTGGTTGCCGAACAGGTTGACCGTCATGACACCGCCTTCGGGCGACAGCGCGCGATGGCAGCCCTGATAGAACTCTACGGACTCGCGCACCGGCCCTTGCGCCTGCGCGTCGTACAGGTCGACCATCAGCGCGACGTAGCGGCCAATGTTGTGGGGTTTTTCAAGCCACAGGGCCGCGTCCACGTGATCGATGTACGAGCGGTCGTTGGACGGCAGGCGGAAGAAGGCCCGGCACATGGCGGTAACGGCGGGATTCCACTCGGCCGTCTCGACACTGGCCGGCGTATGCTTGAGCGTGAATCGCAGCAGCGAGCCGGCGCCCAGGCCCAGTATGCCCACCGAGTGGCTTTTCTGCGGCGCGACGAACAGCAGCCAGGCCATCATCTGCTGGGTATAGGCCAGCACCAGCTCGGCCGGCCTGCGTACCCGCATGGCGCCCTGCACCCACTCGGTGCCGAAATGCAGGTAGCGTATGCCACTCGCCTCGGACATGGTCGGTTCTTCATCCGACCAGGCGTCGTCGTATGACGTCATACCGAAAAATCGAAGGAAGCCACAACCGGAGTGTGGTCGGAAGGCTGCTCGTTGCGGCGCGGCTGCTTGTCTATGATGCACCCCGTGCAATAGGGCCGCAGCGCTTCGGAGATCAGCACATGGTCGATGCGCAGGCCCGCATTGCGCCTGAAGGCGAAACGCCTGTAGTCCCACCAGCTGAACGACTTTTCCTCTTGCTCGAATTCGCGGAACGAGTCAATGAGCCCCAGGTCGAGCAGGGCCTGGAAGGCGGCGCGCTCGGCATCGGACACCAGGACGTCGCCTTCCCACTTGGCCGGATCGTGCACATCTTCGTCCTTGGGTGCGACGTTGTAGTCGCCCAGTACGGCCATGCGCGGATAGCGCTGCAGCTCGTCGGCCAGCCAGTTGCGCAGCGCGGCGAACCACTCGAGCTTGTAGGCGTATTTGTCGCTGTCCAGCGACTGCCCATTGGGGCAGTAGGCGCTGATGACCCGGATATCGCCAATGGGGCTGGGAAGCGTGGCGGCGATGATGCGCTGCTGATGGTCGTCGAAGCCCGGAATATTGCACTGCTCGTCGGCGCCGGCCTGCCTGGAAATCACCGCCACGCCGTTGTAGGTCTTTTGCCCCGCCCAGCAAGCCTGATAGCCGATCTCGGTGAATGCATCGAGCGGAAACATCTCTTGTGCCAGCTTGAGCTCTTGCAGGCACAGGGCATCGACGGGGTTTTCCCGCAGCCAGTCCAGCACTTGCGGCAGGCGCACTTTCAGGGAATTGACGTTCCAGGTGGCAAGTTTCATGAGGCTACTCGACGAAAAGGACGGACACCCCCGCAAACGCGAAGAGGGCCGGATTACCGTGAAAGCGCAGGAGCGTATCATGGCTTGGCCGCTGCGGGCCAATCGGCTACCTGCTAACATCACGCTTTTGGCCGCTGCGCGCAGCGGCCGCGTTCGGCAACACTACCATGAAAGCCTTCAGCCACATCATCCAGACCCTGGACCAGGGCGTCCTGCTCGACGTCACCATCGAAGAACTGAGCTGTCGCGCCTATGTGGTGATCAGCGCCGCCGATCTCGAGCGCGTGGCCGATTTCGTGCCCGCCAGCCGGTTCGAGGACGGCGACGTGCACGTCACGGCCGTCGCGGCAGCCGAAGAAGCCCGCCAGCAGGTCGAAGACCTGGCCTTCAACATGAACATCGGCGACACGGCCGTGTTTCTGTGCGGCGACGACCTGGCCTATGCGGCCACGCTCGAAGAATTGGGCCAGGACCCGGTTCAACACTGACACTGTCTCGTTGAACCCACCCGCCCCTATCTGCTAACCTTTTCGCCTTCACTGATCTTTCGAGTCGTCATGTCGCTTTATACCGGCAACATCTTCATGGTGGTGGCCCCCAGCGGGGCCGGAAAATCCAGCCTCGTCAATGCACTGCTGGAACAAGACAGCGACGTCACCCTGTCCATCTCGTGCACCACCCGCGAGCCGCGCAGCGGCGAAAAGCCCGACGAACACTACCGCTTCGTTACCGTAGAGCAATTCATGGCCCTGCGCGACAACGACGGCCTGCTCGAATGGGCTGAAGTGCACGGCAATTTCTACGGTACGCCGCGCGACGGAATACAATCGTGCATCGAACAAGGTCGCGACGTCCTGCTCGAAATCGACTGGCAGGGCGCGCGGCAGATACGCCGCCATTTCCCCGAAGCCATAGGCATCTTTATTTTGCCGCCATCGATCGAGGCGCTTGAATCGCGCCTGCGCGGCCGCGGCCAAGATGCCCCGCACGTGATCGCCAAGCGGTTGCTGGCGGCGGGCAGCGAAATGTCGCATGCGTCCGAATGCCAATATGTTATTATTAATCAAGAATTTAGCGTAGCGCTGGCACAATTGGCGCAAATTGTTTCGGCAACCCGCTTGCGCTATGCCACGCAGGCCGCCCGCAACGCCGATCTTTTCAGCCAGCTGGGCATCAGCAAGACACCCAACTGACCCTCGTTCATCTTCCACAGGACCCCACCCATATGGCTCGCATCACCGTCGAAGACTGCCTCGAAAAAATCGACAACCGCTTCGATCTCACCCTGGCGGCTACCTATCGCGCCCGCGAACTGGCGCAAGGCCACGAAGCCCGCCTCGATCCCGACAAAGACAAACCTACGGTCATCGCCCTGCGCGAGGTAGCCGCTGGCCTTACAGGTCTGGAAATGCTGCGCAAGGTTCCGACCTAAATCCTTCAGGCGGGTGTATGGCGTTTTCGACTCTTCGCGGTGCGTCCTCCGGGCTTTTGGCGGTATTCAAAAAAGGCCCGCGCCTACGCAAGCGCCGCAAGGCCAAAAGCCAGCCCGCCCTTCCAAACGCCGCTGAAGCCACGCCCAACACCATTGCGTCGCTGGCGCCCCTTACCAAGATCATCAGCCAGTACCTCGACCCCAAAGATGTCGAGCGCGTCAAAGAGGCCTACCGCTTTTCGGACCAGGCCCACCTGGGGCAATTCCGCGCCAGTGGCGAACCCTATATTTCGCACCCCATTGCCGTTACCGAAATCTGCGCGGGCTGGAAGCTCGACGCCGATTCCCTCATGGCGGCCCTGCTGCACGACGTCATCGAAGACCAGGACGTTCCCAAGTCGGAACTCGCCGAGCGCTTCGGCCCCGACGTGGCCGAAATCGTCGACGGCCTGTCCAAGCTCGACCGCCTCGAGTTCGCCACCAAGGCCGAGCAGCAGGCCGAGAGCTTTCGCAAGATGCTCCTGGCCATGGCGCGCGACGTGCGGGTCATACTCATCAAGCTGGCCGACCGGTTGCACAATATGCGCACCCTGGGCGCGATCGGCCCCGAGAAGCGCCGGCGCATCGCCCGCGAAACGCTGGACATCTATTCGCCCATCGCCCACCGCCTCGGCCTGAACTCGCTGTTTCGCGAACTGCAAGACCTCTGCTTCCAGGCCATCCACCCCAATCGCTATCAGACGCTGCACAAGGCGCTGCTGGCCGCCCGCGGCAATCGGCGCGAAGTGCTGGGCAAGATCACCGAGGCGGTCAAGGTGGCGCTGCCGGCCGCCGGCATCGAAGCCGAGGTCACCGGGCGCGAAAAATCGCTCTACAGCATCTACACCAAGATGATCGAGCAGAAAAAGTCGTTCTCCGACGTGCTCGACATCTACGGTTTCCGGGTCGTTGTCCATACCCTGCCCGAATGCTATCTGGCGCTGGGCACGCTGCACCAGATGTACCGGCCGGTGCCGGGCAAGTTCAAAGACTACATCGCCATCCCCAAGCTCAATGGCTACCAGTCGCTGCACACCACCCTGGTCGGCCCCTACGGCACCCCCGTCGAGTTCCAGTTCCGCACGCGCGACATGGACCACGTGGCCGAAGAAGGCGTCGCCTCGCACTGGCTTTACAAAGACGACGACACCACGCTCAACGACCTGCAGAAGCGCACCCACCAGTGGCTGCAGTCGCTGCTCGACATCCAGAGCCAAACCGGCGATTCGGGCGAGTTTCTCGAGCACATCAAGGTCGACCTGTTTCCTGACGCGGTCTATGTATTCACGCCGCAGGGCAAGATTCTTTCCCTGCCGCGGGGCGCAACGCCCGTCGATTTCGCCTACGCCATCCACACCGACATCGGCAACCACGCCATCGCCTCCAAGATCAACGGCGAATACTCGCCCCTGCGCACCGAACTGCGTAGCGGCGATTCGGTCGAGATCGTCACCTCTCCCTCGTCGCGGCCCAGCGCTCAGTGGCTCAATTACGTGCGCACCGGCCGCGCCCGCTCCGAAATCCGCCATTACCTGCGCACGGTCAAATACGAAGAGTCGGTGGCTTTCGGCCAGCGCCTGCTCAACCAGGCCTTCGACCAGCTCAATCTGCCCCACCCCGCGGCCGACGACCCCGAATGGGAAAAGCTCGCCAAGGGCTCGGGCGCCAGTTCACGCGAAGAAATACTCGCCGACATCGGCCTGGGCAAACGCCTGGCGGCCGTGGTGGCACGCCGCTTCGCACCTGAAAACGCCATTCTGGCCACTACCGCCGCGGCGGTCGACGAGCTTACCGCCACCACCAGCGCGCCTATCCTCATACAGGGCAACGAAGGCCAGGCGGTTCAGCTTGCCCCGTGTTGCGGCCCCCTGCCTGGCGACGCCATCATCGGCGGCATCCGGCTGGGCCACGGCCTGGTGGTGCACATGGCAGAATGCGCAGTCGCCCAGCGCCAGCGCGCCCGCGAACCCGAACGCTGGATACCCGTAGCCTGGGACAGCAACACCGCGCGCCACCTGTCCACCCGGCTGGACGTCACCGTCATCAATGAAAAAGGCGTGCTGGGGCGGCTTGCAGCCGAAATCAGCGACGCCGACTCCAATATCCTGCATCTCACCATGCACGAGGACGACGCCTCGTCCACCACCATGCTGCACGTCACCGTCCAGGTCGACGGCCGCAAGCACCTGGCCCAGGTCATACGCGCCATCCGCCACGTGCCCCAGGTGCAAAAAATCGTCCGTATCAAGGGCTAGCAGGGCTAGCTCGCCCCACGCAGCCCGGCACAGCGCCCGCCTGGCGGTTC
>Ga0180218_1000830_pt1 | contig 22508 bp, 21 predicted proteins | sample eDN3rd37CKraftBY_FD_151334 | JGI IMG/M metagenome (GOLD analysis project Ga0180218, IMG submission 151334) | Enriched backyard soil microbial communities from Emeryville, California, USA - eDNA 3rd pass 37_C Kraft BY (version 2) (version 2) | ecosystem: Environmental > Terrestrial > Soil >...
GCCCCGGCTGCGCCGCGACTTCGAGGTTCTCGCGCACCGTCAGCGACGGGAAGATTTCGCGTTCCTGCGGCACCAGGCCGAGACCGTTGTGCACCCGCGTATAGGTCGCGAGCCCGGTGATCTCCTGGCCGTGCAGGCGGATCGATCCGCTGTGCAGGTTGGTGTGCCCCATGATGGTGGCGAGCAGCGTGCTCTTGCCGACGCCGTTGCGCCCGATTACCGACAGCGTCGCGCCTTGCGCGATCGTCAGGTTGACGTCCTCGAGCACGACGGTGTCGCCATAGCCGGCCGAGACGCCGGTGAGTTCCAGCGCGGGCGCGTCAGCCATGATGGCCCTCCTCGCCAAGATAGACCGCGCGCACCTCCGCATTGTTGCGGATCTGGTCGGGCGTGCCCTCGGTGAACACCGCGCCGGCGACCAGAACGGTGATGCTCTTGGCGAAGCGGAACACCACGTCCATGTCGTGCTCGATGATGAGGATCGCGATGTCGGGATCGAGCCCCGCGACCACGTCGAGGATCAGGTGGCTTTCCGACGACGGCACCCCCGCGGCCGGCTCGTCGAGCAGCAGCACGCGCGGCTTCTGCGCGAGCGCGATGGCGATCTCGACCAGCCGCTGGCGGCCATAGGCGAGCTCGCGCACCGGTTTCAGCGCGTCCTCGACGAGCTTCAGCGACTCCAGATGATCGAGTGCCTCGTCGATCACCGACCGCTTGGCCCCGGCCGGACGCCAGAGATTGTTGTTCTCCCCGTCCCGCTCGCCGATCGTCATGCAGATGTTTTCGAGCACGGTCAGACCGCGGAACAGCTGGTTGATCTGGAAGGTCCGCGCGAGACCGCGCCGCGCCCGCACCGCCTGCGGCGTTCCGGTGACGTCCTCGCCGTTCATCCAGACCGAGCCGGACGACGGCTTGAGGCCGCCGGTGATCAGGTTGATCAGCGTCGTCTTGCCGGCGCCGTTCGGCCCGATCAGCGCGCGCCGCGCGCCGCGTTCGAGCCGCAGCGACACGTCGCGCGTCACCTGCAGCGCGCCGAAATTGCGATGGAGATTGCGGACTTCGAGGGCGGCTTCGGTCATGACGCTTTGGCCTCGACCGAGGTGCGGCTGGTCCAGAACAGGGAGACCAGGTTGATGGCGGCGGCGACCGCCGCGCCGACGACCGTGAAGATCAAGGCGCGGGCCGGCATGCTGGTGACGTAGGTGCTCATGAATTCGACGAACTTCACGTTCACGGCAAAGCCGGCGACGAAGCCGATGATCGCGCCGTCGAGCGCCGACCAGCCGAGCTCCTTCCAGTGCTGCGGCTTCCAGACGAAGCGGCGCGGCGGCGCCCCTTCGCGGTCCCCGGCCTTGCCGCCGCGGAACAGCCATCGCACGTCCTCGCCGAGGCCGATCAGGCCGCGCCGCGCGAACAGCACGGCGAGCACCAGCAGCAGGCCGACGCCGAGCTGCCAGAATGTCGGGCTGAGCTTGGAGAATTCATCCTCGAGGAACATGTAGACCGCGCCGCCGAGGAACGCGCCGTACAGTCGCCCGGTGCCGCCGAGGATCAGCATGACCATGACCTTGGCGGAATTCTCGAAGTCGAACACCGTCAGCGTCACATAGGCGTTGGTCTGCGTGAACAGCGCGCCGGCGACGCCGGCGATCGCCGCCGAGATCGCGTAGGCCGTCACCAGCCGGCCGTGCACCGGCGAACCGATCGCGTGCATGCGGCGGACGTTCTCGCGGATGCCGGTCAGCGCCTGCCCGAACGGCGAATAGACGATGCGCCGCACCAGATAGAAGACGATGGCCAGCACGACGAGCACGTAGATGAAATTGGTATGGCCGTAGAGGTCGTACTGGAACCTGCCGAGCAGCGGATCGAACATCAGCCCCGGCAGGCCGTCATAGCCGCCGGTGATGTCGGCGCGCAGATTGCCGGACTCCTGCAGCATCGCCGCGAAGGCGATCGTCAGCATCAGCAGCGTCAGCCCGCGATAGCGCAGGATGAACCAGCCGACCACCGCGCCGACGACGCCCGCCAGCAGGCCGGCCAGGAAAAGCCCGCTGATCGGCTCGCTCCAGCCGAGCTGCAGGCTGGCGAGCGCGACCGTGTAGGCGCCGATGCCGAAGAAGGCCGCATGGCCGAGCGTGACGATGCCGGCATAGCCGAGGATCAGATCGAGCGAGAGCGCGAACATGATCATGACCAGCATCTGATTGCCGAACGTCATGCGCTCCGGAAACAGGAAGAAGCAGGCGATCGCGATCAGCCAGGGCAGCGCCTCGGGCCAGCGGAAATGATGGCGGCGAACCAGATAGTCGGCGGCTTGCGCGCGCGCGCTGGCGGGGGCCGCGGCGGGTTTCGTGTCACTCGCGGCCATAGAAACCTGCCGGCCGGATTAGAAGGACCATCGCGGTGATCGCGTAGATGAACAGGTTGCCGGCGACGGGAAACAGGTACTTGCCGCCGGTGTCGACGATGCCGATCACCAGCGCCGCGAGCAGCGTGCCCTTCAGGCTGCCGAGCCCGCCCACCGCGACGACGATCAGGAACAGCACGAGATAGAGTACCGCGAAATACGGCGTCAGGCCGAACAGCTGGATGGCGAGGCCGCCGCCGAGCGCGGCGAGCCCGGAGCCGATCCCGAAGGTCATCGTGAACAGCCGGTCGACATTGATGCCGACCGATTCCGCCATGCGGCGGTTGTCGACCGCGGCGCGGATCTTGGCGCCGATATTGGTCATCTCGAAGCCGTACCAGAGGATCGCGATCAGCACGACGCCGAGCGCGATCAGGAAGGCGCGATAGGCCGGGAACGCGCGGAAGCCGAGATTGATGTTGCCTTCGAGCCAGTCCGGCAGCGGCACCGATTTCGGGATCGGCCCGTAGAAATAGGTGAAGGCGGCGATCGCCATGAAGGCGAGGCCGATCGTCAGCAGCACCTGCTCGAGATCGGTCGCCTTGTAGAGCTGCCGGTACAGCCGGCGCTCGAACCGCACGCTGATGAAGCCGATCAGCACCGAGGCGAAAATCAGCGACGAGATGAAATCGAGCCCGTAGGACCGCGTCAGCGACACCACGATGAAGCCGCCCGCCATGGCGAAGGCGCCATGCGCGAGATTGACGAAGTTCATCAGCCCCATCGTGACCGACAGGCCGACCGACACGATGAACAAGAACATCGCATAAGCCAGGCCGTCGAACAGAATGCTGACCACAATATTGGCGATCTGTGGCACCAGCTCCCCCTTCTAGCCCCCCGCTAGAGGAACGCCGCCGCGACGGACGCGGCGGCGCTCTTTCTTATCTTTGTAGTTTTTCAGCGGTTCATCAAGAGCCGCAACGGCCGACTTTGAGGACCTTGCACTGGTCCTTCACCTGCGGCGTGGTGCCGACGACCTTCAGGCCGAGCTTGCCGTCGGCCTTGCGATAGACCTCCATCGCGTGCTCGTCCTGCACGATGTCGCGCGTCTCCGGGTCGATCATCACATGACCGCGCGGGCCATTCGCCGACCAGCCCTTCATCGCCGCGATGAACTTCTCGCCTTCGATCTTGCCGTTCACCTTTTTGATGGTGTCGAAGATGGCGTGCATGGTGTCCCAGCCCTGCGCGGACATGAAGTCCGGATAGGAGTTGGCGCCATACTCCTTGTGCCAGGCATCGACGAACGCCTTGTTGGCGTCGTTGGCAAGGTCGACCGCGTAGTGGCTCATCACGATCGTGCCGATCGCGGCGTCACCCATGTCCTGCAGCTTGTTGTCGGGCACGAGGTCCATCGGGCCGATCAGCTTGATGCCGGCCTGGCGCATGCCAAGTTCGCCGTAGGCTTTCATCACGCCGGTCGCATGCGCGCCGGAGGGAATGAAGACGTACATGCAATCCGGCTTCGCATCCTTGATGCGCTGGAAGAACGGCGTGAAGTCCGGCACCTGCACCGGGCTGCCCATCGGGACCGACAGCGTCACCTTGCCGCCGGCCTTCTCGAAGCCGGCCTGGAAGGCGCCGGTCGAATCCTTGCCCGGCGGGAAGTCGGTGTAAGCCACCGCCGCGGTCTTGCAGCCGACCTTGTCGTGCGCATAAGCGCCCATCGGCCAGGCGGTATGCCACATGCTGAACGACAGCCGCGCGTAATACGGCGACAAATTGGTGATCCAGGCGGTGCCCGCGTTCGCGATCACCATCGGCACCTTGGCCTGGTTGATGACCGGGGCCACCGCGATCGCCGACGGCGAGAACACATAGCCGGCGAGCAGGTTCACCTTGTCGTTGGTGATCAGCTCGGTGGTGACGGTCTTGGCCTGCGCGCCGGTCGGCGGGCCTTCGTCGCGCTTGACGATCTCGATCTTGTGGGGCGCGATATCCTTGGCGTGCAGCTTGATGTAGAGGTCGAACGCCTTGTCGATCTGATGACCGAGATCCGCGTTAGGGCCACTGAACGGCAGCACCACGCCGATTTTCACGGTTTCCGCGGACGCGGCCGTAGCGATCAAGCCGGCGACGGCGACGCCGCTGATCCAAGCGAGGGTCTTCATCTAGTCCTCCCTAACCCCATGGTGTTCGTAGTTTTTTTGCGGTCTGGTGGGCAGACCACTGCCCATCAATGCCTCCAACCGCAGCGCAGGTCAACGAGGAAGTCGCGAAACATGCGTCGAAACGCCGATAAAACGGGCTTTTCGGCTTGATCAGAATTTCTGATTTTATCGAAGCGCGGCGGCGCTCAGGCCGCCGGACGCGACGCTGCGCCATCGGCGAGCGCCGGCCTGCCATCGAGCGCCAGCCGCTCGCGCACCAGATTGAGCGAGGCGACCTCGATCCGGTTGCGGCCGCGCTCCTTGGCGAAATACAGCGCCTGATCGGCCTGCGCCAAAAGCTGCGGAACATCGAGCACCGGGCTCTCGCTGTAGACGAAGCCGACGCTCAGCGTCGCGCTGATCGGCCGCCCGTCGACATCCTTGGTCGCCTGCTCGAACGCGCCGCGCAACTGATCGGCAAGCGCCAGCGCCGGCTCGGCCGCGACATCGTACAGCACGACGGCGAATTCCTCGCCGCCGAGCCGCCCGAGCAGATCGCCGGGGCGCACGTGGCCGCGCGCGGTGTCGGCGAAGATCTCGAGCACCCGGTCGCCCATCGCATGACCGAAGCGGTCGTTGATCGACTTGAAGTGATCGAGGTCGATCAGCATCACGGCCGCCGGCCGCGGATGCGCGAGATGACGTTTCGCCAGCGCGCCGGCATCCTGCAGGAACGAGCGGCGGTTGGCGATGCCGGTCAAGGGATCGATCAGCGAGGCCGTCTTGTGGCGCAGCTCGGTGCGCTCCTTGGCCATCGCCAGCATGATGAAGGCGATGGAGATCGTGAAGAGCAGCGCCTCGAAGCTGAGCACCGTCAGCCACACGCTGCCGAACACCTGATTGGTCGGCGACCACGGCAGCATCGCGACGATCGGCGTGCGCAACAGAAACAGCGCGCCGTGCGCGAACAGCATGAAGATCGCCGGCCAGCGCGACACCAGTTGCTCGTCGCGGCCGTGCCAGAACTCATAGGCCGTGAGCCAGGTATAGGTCGTCACGATGCCGGAGCAGATCAGCACCCGCGCGTCGATCGCGGTTTCGAGGATCGGCAGGCGGCAGACCAGCAGCCACAGCACGGCGCCGGTGACGAGATAGACCGGCTCGGCCGGCCGGCCGTCGAAGATGCGCGCGCCGGTCCAGGTCAGCGCGAAGGCGGTGAACAGGAAGGCGTTGGCGAGATCGATCGAGATCAGGTCCGGCACCGAGCCGTACATGCCGAACAGCATGACGGAGGCCGCGCGCAGCAGATGCGCGAAGCCCCACCAGGCGACGGCAAGGATCGCGGTGTTCTGTACCCAGACGAACAGCAGCAGCAAGCCGAGGATCGCCTCGACATAGATCGTGACCTGGAACAGCGTGTTGATGTCGAGATTCATCGATCCGTACCGCCCGGACCGCGAACGACGGCCGGTGAGCATCCCGTTTCGGGGCAGATTGCGGTGCCTGGCCGAAGAAGCGGTAAATTTGCCTCGCTGATGACGCCGCCTTGCGCAATTATGGTTTCGGTCTCGTTTCCAAACCGGTTTGCAAGCCGGCCTGCGACCGGCCGGCGGCGGCGTGAGGCGGAATTGATCGCCGCAGCGCGCCGCGCGGTGGTTCCCGTCTCGCCGCGACGGACAAAAAAGGCCAAAATCCCTCCCGTTTGCGCCTATGATGGTGTTTTCGTCGCCTTCCCGGCGTGCGGGCTGCCAAGCCTTGCCGCGCCGGAACGGCTAATTTAGGCTCAAAAACAAACACATAGACCAGGTTTGGGCATGCAAATCCGTGACGGGATTGTCGAGGCGATCGGCAATACCCCCTTGATCAAGCTCCGCCGCGCCTCGGAACTCACCGGGTGCACCATTCTCGGCAAGGCCGAGTTCATGAACCCCGGCGGTTCGGTCAAGGACCGTGCCGGCCGCCAGATGATCCTCGAGGCCGAGGCGCGCGGCGAATTGCGGCCCGGCGGCCTGGTGGTCGAGAGCACCGCCGGCAATACCGGCATCGGCCTCGCCCTCGTCGCCAATGCGCGCGGCTACCGCACGCTGATCGTCATCCCGGAGACGCAGAGCCAGGAAAAGAAGGACATGCTGCGGCTGTGCGGCGCCGAGCTCGTCGAGGTGCCGGCCGTCGCCTATTCCAACGCCAACAACTACCAGCATGTCGGCCGCCGCCTCGCCGCCGAGCTGCGCAAGACCGAGAAGAACGGCGTCATCTTCGCCGACCAGTGGAACAATCTCGACAACCGCAAGGCCCATTACGTCTCGACCGGCCCGGAAATCTGGGAGCAGACCGGCGGCAAGGTCGACGGCTTCATCTGCTCGGTCGGCACCGGCGGCACGCTCGCCGGCACCTCGACCTTCCTGCGCGAAAAGAAGAAGGACATCGTGATCGGCCTTGCCGATCCGCACGGCGCGGCGATGTACACGCTGTTCAAGGATGGCGTGGCCACGGCGACCGAAGGCGGCTCGATCACCGAGGGCATCGGGCTCGGCCGCGTGACGCCGATCATCGAGGACATCAAGGTCGAGAAGCCTTATCTCATTCCCGACGAGGAGGCCGTGCCGCTGATCTTCGATCTGCTGGAGCACGAAGGCCTCTGCCTCGGCGGCTCGTCCGGCATCAACGTCGCCGGCGCGATCCGCCTCGCCCGCGATCTCGGCCCGGGCCACACCATCGTCACGGTGCTCGCCGACTTCGGCACCCGCTACCAGTCGAAGCTGTTCAACCCGGACTTCCTGCGTTCGAAGAACCTGCCGGTGCCGGCCTGGCTCGAACGCAAGTCCTCGATCAAGCCGCCGTTCGAGCCGGCCTGACCAAGGTCCTGCCATGGCAACCGACTGTCTGTTTCGCGACGACTCCTATCTGCAGTCCTGCGAGGCGACGGTGGTCGAGGCCGGCGAGCGCGGCATCGTGCTCGACCGCACGGTGTTCTACGCCAATTCCGGCGGCCAGCCGGGCGACACCGGAACGTTCCGGTCGCCCGCCGGCGACGCCATCGCGGTGACCAACGCGATCTACACCGATCCGGCCAAGACCGAGATCGCCCATGTCGCGGCCCATGTTGCGGACGGCGCGCCGTTGAAAGCCGGCGACACCGTCACCGCCGCGATCGACTGGGAAAAACGCTACGCCCGCATGCGCATGCACACCGCGCTGCATCTGCTCTCCGCCGTGCTGCCTTATGCCGTCACCGGCGGCTCGGTCGGCGACAGCGAGAGCCGGCTCGACTTCGACATCCCGGACGCCGGGCTCGACAAGGACGCCATCACCGCCAAGCTGATGGCGATGATCGCGGCGGACGCCGCCGTGACCAGCCGTTGGATCAGCGACGCCGAGCTCGAGGCCAATCCCGGCCTCGTCAAGACGATGTCGGTCAAGCCGCCGATCGGCACCGGCAAGGTGCGGCTGATCGAGATCGCCGGCTTCGACCTGCAGCCTTGCGGCGGCACCCATGTCCGCCGCACCGGCGAGATCGGCGCGGTGCGCGTGACCCAGATCGAGAAAAAGGGCAAACTGAACCGCCGCGTGCGCATCGCTTTCGCGTGACGCCCGCCGACCTCAAATCGGCGCATTGTTTCCGTCGACTTGCCGGATGACCGATCGAATGGCCGAACAAACGCCCGCGAGCCGCTGGCTCAAATCCACCGCCTGGCTTGCCGAACATCTCGGCGACGCCGATCTCGTCGTGGTCGACGGCTCCTATTACCTGACGACGCAGAACCGCGATGCCACGGCGGAATATGCCAAGGCGCATATCCCGGGCGCGGTGTTCTTCGACATCAACGCCATCGCCGACAAAGAGACCGACCTGCCGCACATGCTGCCGGGCGCGGATGCGTTCGGCAAGGCGGTCGGCGCGCTCGGCATCGCCGACACCGACACCATCGTCGTCTACGACGGCAGCGGGCTTTATTCCGCGCCGCGGGTGTGGTGGACCTTCCGCATCTTCGGCGCCAGGAACGTCTTCATCCTCGACGGCGGCCTGCCGGCCTGGACGGCGGAGAACCGCCCGACCGAGGCCGGCGCGGTCAAGCGCGCGCCCAGAACCTTCAAGGCCCGGCTCGACACCGGTGCGGTCGCGATGGTGGCCGACGTGCAGATGGCGCTGAACGATGGCGCGACGCAGATCGTCGACGCCCGCTCCGCCGGCCGCTTCGCCGGCCAAGAGGCCGAGCCGCGCCCGGGCCTGCGCTCCGGCCACATGCCGGGCGCGCATAACCTGCCCTTCACCGAGATCGTCGAGAACGGCCGGCTTGCCTCGCGCGACAAGATCGCCGCGGCCTTCGCCAGGGCCGGCGTCGATACCGACAAGCCGATCATCACCACCTGCGGCTCCGGCGTCACCGCCGTGGTGCTGGCGCTCGGCCTCGACGCGCTCGGCAAGGGCCCGGCGCGCGTCTATGACGGCTCATGGTCGGAATGGGGCGCCCGCCCCGACCTGCCGGTTGTGAAGGACTGACAGCGCCGCATTTACGCGGCGGCCGCGGCCCGACATACTCGCCGCAATCATGTCCTCCCCCACATCTACGCCCCGCCCCGACGTCATCGGCTTCTATCACGACAAGACCGGCAGCATCGCCTATCTGGTCATCGACCCGGAAAGCCGCCGCGCGGCGATCATCGACCCGGTGCTCGACTATGACGAGAAGGCCGGCCGCACCGCGACCACCGCGGCCGACGCCATGCTCGCCGACATCGAGCGGCGCAAGCTCACCATCGACTGGATCCTCGACACCCACCCGCATGCCGATCACTTCTCGGCCGCGGCCTATCTGAAGGACCGGCTCGGCGCGCCGACCGCCATCGGCGCCAGGATCGTCGACGTGCAGAAATTGTGGCGCGACATCTACAACGATCCGAATTTGCCCACCGACGGCAAGCAATGGGACCGGCTGTTCGCCGACGGCGACACCTTCTCGATCGGCGCGATCCCGGTGCGGGTGATGCACTCGCCCGGCCACACGCTCGCCTCGATCACCTATGTCGCCGGCGACGCCGCCTTCGTCCACGACACGCTGTTCCAGCCCGACACCGGCTCGGCCCGCGCCGACTTTCCCGGCGGCGATGCCGGCACGCTTTACGATTCGATCATGGCGATCCTCGCGCTGCCCGACGCGACGCGCATCTTCACCGGCCACGACTACAAGGAAGGCGGCCGCCCGCCGGCGTGGGAAACCACGGTCGCCGAGCAGAAGCGCAGCAACAAGCATTTCCGAAACAATCCGAGCCGCGAGGACTACGCGCGGATCCGCAATGCCCGCGACAAGACGCTGCCGATGCCGGTGCTGATCCTGTCCGCGCTGCAGGTGAACCTGCGCGGCGGCCGGCTGCCGCCGCCGGAGAGCAACGGCCGTTCCTATTTGAAAATCCCGCTCAATACGTTCTAGGCTTGGCCTCTTGGGGGCTGCCGGCGGCCGGGACGGCCGCAGGCGCCGATGGAGGACGTCATGAGCGTCGGACTGCTCGACCACTACAATGTGCGCACGCGCAAGCTCGCCGAGACGGTCGCGTTCTACGAGGACGTGCTCGGGCTGGAGAACGGGCCGCGCCCCGCCTTCAATTTTCCCGGCGCCTGGCTTTACAGCGAGGGCAAGCCCGTCGTGCACCTGCGCGACATTACTCCGCTCGGCGAGGCGCAGAAGCCGGACAGCGGCGTAATTCATCACATCGCTTTCGTCAGCACCGGTTTCCGGCAGATGAAAGAGAAGCTTGCGGCCAGGGGCGTCTGGTACGAAACCAGCGAAGTGCCGGGCGGCACGCTGTGGCAGATTTTCGTGCGGGACCCGAACGGCATCGTGATCGAGCTGAACTACGATACCGCAGCCGAACGCCTCGCCTGAGCGGCGACCACCAGCGCGTCAGTGCAGGATCTGGCTGAGGAAAAGTTTCGTCCGCTCGTGCTGCGGGTGGGAGAAGAACTCCTCCGGCGTATTGGCCTCGACGATCTGCCCCTCGTCCATGAAGATGACGCGGTTCGCGACCTGCCGGGCGAAGCCCATCTCGTGCGTCACGCACAGCATGGTCATGCCGTCCTCGGCGAGCCCGACCATGGTGTCGAGCACCTCCTTGACCATCTCGGGGTCGAGCGCCGAGGTCGGCTCGTCGAACAGCATGATCTTCGGCCGCATGCAGAGCGCACGCGCGATCGCCACGCGCTGCTGCTGGCCGCCGGATAATTGGCCCGGATATTTCTGCGCCTGATCGGGGATCTTGACCCGCGTCAGGTAGTGCATCGCGATCTCTTCGGCGTCCTTGCGCGGCATCTTGCGCACCCAGATCGGCGCCAGCGTGCAGTTCTCCAGCACCGTGAGATGCGGGAACAGGTTGAAATGCTGGAACACCATGCCGACGTCGCGGCGGATCTCGTCGATCTTCTTCAGGTCGTTGGTCAGCTCGATGCCGTCGACGACGATGCGGCCCTGCTGGTGCTCCTCGAGCCGGTTGATGCAGCGGATCATGGTCGACTTGCCGGAGCCCGACGGCCCGCAGATCACGATGCGCTCGCCGCCGTTGACGCGCAGATTGATGTCGCGCAGCACGTGGAAGCTGCCGTACCACTTGTGCATGCCGACGATCTCGATCGCGACCGGGTTGGCGAGCGGAGTCGGTTTTAGGGATATGCTTTCGGTCTCAGCCATCACGTCACCTCACCGCCGTTCCGACTTGGCAAGCCGCGCCTCGGTCGCGCGGGCGTAGCGCGACATGCCGTAGCAGAAGACAAAGTAGAAGATCGCGGCGACCGCGTAACCGGTCGTGCTGGTCACCGGCGTCGCCCATTTCGGGTCGATGCGCGCGACCTCCACGGTCCGCAGGAAATCGAAGATGCCGACGATGAACACCAGCGTCGTGTCCTTGAACAGGCCGATATAGGTGTTGACGATGTTCGGGATGGTGATCGTCAGCGCCTGCGGCAGCACGATGAAGCGCATCATCTGCCAGTAGCCGAGGCCCACCGCCTGCGCGCCCTCGTACTGGCCTTTCGGGATCGCGGCAAGGCCGGCGCGTACCACCTCGGCCATATAGGCCGAGGCAAACAGCGCGATGCCGACGATGGCGCGCAGCAGCTTGTCCGGCGACCACTGGTCCGGCACGAACAGCGGCAGCATCACGCTCGCCATGAACAGCACGGTGATGAGCGGCACGCCGCGCACGAATTCGATGAAGATGACCGAGAAGGTGCGCACCGTCGGCATCGCCGAACGCCGCCCCAGCGCGAGCACGATGCCGACGGGAAGCGACACCACGATGCCGGCCCAGGCGACCACGATGGTCACCAGCACGCCGCCCCACAGCGCGGTATCGACCGCCGGCAGGCCGATCAGCGGCCAGCCGGTCAGCAGGATGTAGGACACCACCGGCACGACGACGAAGAAATAGACCGCGCCGATGTCGCGGCGCGGCGCGTTGAGCCACAACAGCCAGACGATCCCCGCCGCCAGCATCGCGAAGAAGATGTCGACCCGCCAGCGCTCCGGGATCGGATAGGAGGCGTAGACGGAATAGGCGGCGCGCTCCTTGATGAAGGGCCAGCAGGCGCCGACCACCGGCTGCGCCGGGCTGACGAGGCAGGCCTCGCGGTCGGCGCCGGTCCATACCGCGGTGAAGATCAGGAAGTCGAGGATTTCGTAGATGATCCAGACCGCCAGCAGCGCCATCGCCAGCGTCAGGATGATGTTGAGCGCCGACGACAGCAGATTGTCGCGCACCCAGGCGAGCGGGCCGGTCATCATCGCCGGCGGCGGCAGCGGCGCGATCGGCTCGCGGCGCACGAAAGCGAGCTGGGTGACGGCGAGATCGCCTTCCGACATCGTCATGGCGTCGCCCTCACCGTTCCACCAGCGCGACGCGCCGGTTGTAGAGGTTCATGGCGAGCGAGGTGACGAGGCTGATCGCGAGGTAGACCGCCATGGTGATGGCGACGACCTCGACCGCCTGGCCGGTCTGGTTCAGCACCGTGCCGGTGAAGATCTGCACGAGGTCGGGATAGCCGATCGCGACGGCCAGCGAGGAATTCTTGGTGAGGTTGAGATACTGGCTGGTCAGCGGCGGCACGATCACCCGCATCGCCTGCGGGATGACGATGAAGCGCAGCGCCGGGCCCGGCCGCAGCCCGAGCGAATAGGCGGCTTCCGTCTGCCCGTGCGGCACCGCGCGGATGCCGGCGCGCACCACCTCGGCGATGAAGGCGGCGGTGTAGATCGACAGGCCGAGCAGCAGCGCGACGAATTCCGGCAGCACCTCGACGCCGCCGTTGATGTTGAAGCGGCCCATCTCGGGAAAGGTGAAGCTGACCGGAAAGCCGGTCGCGATCAGCGCCGCGAGCGGCAGGCCGACGATCAGCGCCAGCGACACCCACAGCACCGGCGCCTGCACGCCGGTCCGCATCTGCCGCTTGCGCGCCCGGTAACGGTAGACGAACGCGCCGGCGAGGCCGAGCGCGAGCGCGACCAGCACCACGCCGGCCCCCGCGCCGAACTGCGGCTGCGGCAGGAACAGCCCGCGATTGTTGATGAAGCCGCCGCCGAACAGCGAGAGGCTCTCGCGGATGCCGGGCAATGTCTTCAAGACCGCGTTGTACCAGAACAACAGTTGCAGCAGCAGCGGGATGTTGCGGATGGTCTCGACATAGGCGCCGCAGAATTTCGCGACCAGCCAGTTCGACGACAGCCGGCCGATGCCGACCAGAAAACCGATGATGGTTGCGAACACGATGCCGAGCGCGGCGACCAGCAGCGTGTTGAGCAGCCCGACCCAGAACGCCCGGCCATAGGTCGAGGCGTCCGAGGAATAGGAGATCAGCGTCTGCGAGATGTCGAAGCCGGCGGTGTTGTCCCAGAAGCCGAAGCCGGAGGCGATATTGGCGCGCCGCAGATTGTCGACGGCGTTGCTGATCGCGCCCCACACCAGGAAGGCGACGACCGCGCACAGCAGGACCTGATAGGCGAGGCTGCGGACCTTGGGATCGTTATAGAAGGCGGCGCGCGCGGGTGCGGGCCGCGCGGAATTCGCCATCGCCGGACGATCGCTCGCCATCAGCCCTCTCCCGGTGACGCGCCTCGCCGGCCGGCGCGTTCCCCGGCCGCGGGCCCGAAGGTCCGCGGCCCTGTCTCCCCTCAGACGCTTGCGCCGGGCATGATCCCGAAAAGTGGATATCGGTTTTCGGAAAAGATCGTGCCCTGACAAAACGACAAGCGACGGTTCTCATTCAACAGAGTTGAATCAGAACCTAGCGGATCGGCGGCGCGTATTGCAGGCCGCCCTTGGTCCACAGCGCATTCTGGCCGCGCGCGATCTTCAGCGGCGAGCCCTGCCCAACATTGCGCTCGAACACTTCGCCGTAATTGCCGACCAGCTTGATGATGCGCACGGCCCAGTCCTTGGTGAGGCCGAGCTGCTCGCCGTAATTGCCCTCGGTGCCGACCAGGCGCTTGACGTCCGGATTGGTCGATTTCATCGCCTCGTCGATGTTCTTCGAGCTGATGCCGAGTTCCTCGGCGGCCACCATCGCGAAGTGCGTCCACTTGACGATATCGAACCACTGATCGTCGCCGTGGCGCACCGACGGGCCAAGCGGCTCCTTGGAGATGATCTCGGGCAGCACGACGTGCTCGTTCGGATTGGCGAGCTTCAGCCGCTCCGAATAGAGGCCCGAGGCGTCGGTGGTGTAGGCGTCGCAGCGGCCGGCGTCGTAGGCCTTGATCGCCTCGTTGGCGGTCGCGAAGGTCACGGTCTTGAGCTTCATCTTGTTGGCGCGGAAATAGTCGGCGAGGTTCAATTCCGTCGTGGTGCCCTGCTGCACGCAGACCGCCGCGTCGTTGAGCTCCAGCGCCGAATTCACCTTGAGCGCCTTGCGCACCATGAAGCCCTGGCCGTCGAAGTAGTTGACGCCGGTGAAGTTGAGGCCGAGCGAGGTGTCGCGCGACGAGGTCCAGGTGGTGTTGCGCGCCAGCAGGTCGACCTCGCCGGACTGCAGCGCGGTAAAGCGGTCCTTCGCCGTCAGCGGAACGAACTTCACCTTCTTCGCGTCGTTGAAGATCGCCGCCGCGATCGCGCGGCAGAAATCGACGTCGAGGCCGGTCCAGTTGCCCTGCGCATCCGGCAGGCCGAAGCCGGCCAGCGTGCCGTTCGCGCCGCAATGGAGCATGCCGCGCGACTTCACCGTGTTCAGCGTCTGCGCCGATGCCGCCGACGCGGCCAATCCCAAAGCCGCCGCCAGAGCGAGAGATGCTGCTACCCGTTTCATGACTCGAGCCTTTTCCCTTGTTTTTTGTCGCCGCAAGCGCCTGCCGGTCGCCACCGGCCGGCCGCCTGCCGTCCATCGGATGGAAGAGCCGTTCCCCACAAGCCAGGTCGGGCACAATCGTCCCGAAACGGTCCTGACCGTTGCTGACGGGCATCTCAGAACGATCCCCCCGCAAGGTCAAGCCTTTCCGGTCAAGGGGTTGACGCTCGCGGCCGGCCGGGCCGTATATGGGCGAACCCCCGCGATCGCCGCGGCGGTTTGGAACACCCGTTCCCTTCCGCGACTGCTCGTTAGTGACGTGCCATGGCCCGCAAGACACCGACCTCCCTGAAACCCGACACCCGCCTCGTGACCGCCGGCCGCGATCCCGACCAGCAATTCGGATTCGTCAATCCGCCGGTCTATCACGCCTCGACGGTGCTTTATGCAACCGCCGAGGATCAGGTCGCGCACCGCGCGCGCTATGTCTACGGCCGGCGCGGCACGCCGACCTCCGAGGCGCTCGAGAACGCGCTCAAGGAACTCGAAGGGCCCGGCTGCGCCGGCGTCGCGCTGCTGCCGTCGGGGCTCGCCGCGATCGCCACCGCGCTGATGTCGGTCACCGCCGCGGGCGATCACATCCTGGTCAGCGACAGCGTCTACCGGCCGACCCGCACCTATTGCGACGGCATCCTCAAGCGCTTCGGCGTCGAGACGACCTATTACGATCCGCTGATCGGCAACAAGATCGCCGGATTGTTCAAGCCGAACACCCGCGCGGTGTTCGTCGAGGCGCCGGGCTCGCAGAGCTTCGAGATGCAGGACATTCCCGCCATCGCCGAGGTCGCGCATGGCAAGGGCGCGACCGTGCTGATGGACAACACCTGGGCGACGCCGCTTTATTTCGACGCCTTCGCCAAGGGCGTTGATCTGTCGATCCAGGCCGGCACCAAATATATCGGCGGCCATTCCGACATCATGTTCGGCACCGTCTCGGCCAACAAGGCGACGCTCGGCAAACTGAAAGACACCGCCGGCAACAGCGGGCTGTGCGCCGGGCCGGACGACATCTATCTCGCGCTGCGCGGCCTGCGGACTTTGTCGGTGCGGCTCGCCCGCCATTACGAGAGTGCGCTGACCGTCGCACAATGGCTCGCAGCGCGTCCCGAGGTCGCCCGCGTGATGCATCCGGCCCTGCCGAGCGACCCCGGCCACGCGATCTGGCAGCGCGACTTCACCGGCGCCAGCGGGCTGTTCAGCATCGCGCTCAAGCCGACGAGCGACCGGGCGGTCTATGCCTTCATGAACGAGCTTGCGCTGTTCGGCATGGGCTTCTCATGGGGCGGCTATGAGAGCCTCGTCATCCTGTTCGACTGCGCCGAGTATCGCACCGCGACGCAATGGTCGCCGGGCGGGCACACGTTGCGCTTCCATATCGGACTGGAGGACACCGGCGACCTGATCGCCGATCTCGAGCGCGGCTTCGCGGCGATGAAACGCGCATGATCCCGAAAAGCCTGCCCTCGGACTTGATCCATGGCTGGAACCGGTTTTCGGACAAGATCATGCGCAAACAAAACAAGCGCGCGTGACCCCGGAAAGGAATGTTACGCCGCCGTCGTGCTGTTACGATGATCGCGCAGCACGAAATAGAGATTGCGCGCGTAGACGAACACGCCGAAGCCCTGCCCCGCGATGAACACCGGGTCCTTGCGGTACAGCGCATAGACGAACAGCAGCACCCCGCCGCCGATCGACAGCCACCAGAACGCCAGCGGGATCACGCTCTTGCCGGCGCGCTCGGAGGCGAGCCACTGCACGGCAAAGCGCGCGGTGAAGAAGGCTTGCGCGAGGAAGCCGAGCAGCACCCACCAGTCGAGGTTGATGACGAAGACCTCGTGCAGATAGCCGCCGACGGCGTTCGCGAGTTCGATGAGCATTCTGAAGTCCTTTTCAACCGCGCCACCGGGCGCGTGTCATTCTTCCGAGACCGCCGGGATGCGCTTGCGGCGGCGGATCAGCCACCACACGCCGGCGAGGTCGAGGATGCCGACCCACAGCCGGTCCCACATGCCGTAATTCGACACGCCATGCGCGCGCGGCCGGTCGACCACGTCGACATAGCCGATGTCGCGGCCCTCGCGGCGCACCAGCGCCGGCAGGAAGCGGTGCAGCCCGTCGAACGCCGGCAGCGCGAGGAACACGTCGCGCCGGAACGCCTTGAGGCCGCAGCCGGTGTCGCGCGTGCCGTCGCGCAGCACCGCGCCGCGCACCGCATTGGCGATGCGCGACTGGAATTTCTTGAAGCCGGTGTCCTTGCGCCCGATGCGCTGGCCGGCGATCAGCCCCATGCGCTCCCCGCCCGCTTCGAGGGCGCGGATCATCGCCGGCAGAAAGGCCGGATCGTTCTGCCCGTCGCCGTCGAGCGTGACGACGATGGCGCCGCGCGCCGCGGCGACGCCCGAACGCACCGCGGCCGACTGGCCGCACGATTCCCGATGCCGCACCTGCCGCAGCGACGGATATTGCGCCTTGAGCCGCGCGAGCTCCGCGGCGGTGCCGTCGGTCGAGCCGTCGTTGACATAGACGATCTCGAACCGCCACTGCCCGTCGAGCGCCTGGACGATCTCGGCGACCAGCGGCGCGATGTTGTCCGCTTCGTTGCGGACCGGCACCACGACCGAGACCTGAGGATCGCTGGGGTTGGCGGGCATTGCGTTGTTTGTTCCTGAGGCGAGCCGCAACGACCCGCTTCTTATTCAGCCAGCAGGCCGCGGGCAACTGCCTTGGCGCGGCGCATGGAAGGCATCGGAAATGCGACGATCCCGCCGTCCGGCCCGACCGAGAAGCCGAGCCGCCGGGCGGCGAAATAGCGCCGGACCAGCATGGCGCCGCCCGCCCCGACCGCCGCGCCGGCCAGCACGTCGGTCAAATAATGCGCCGTGAGCACGACGCGGCTCGCCAGAATAACCACCGCATAAACCAGCATGAGGGTCCGGCTGCGCGGCCACAGCGTGCTCACCGCCACCGCCACCGCGCCGGCCGTCGCCGCATGGCCCGACGGCATCGAGGCATAGGCGGCCGGCCAGGACAGCGGATTCATGTGAAACGGGTCGAGCGAACCGCCGACATAGGGCCGGCCGCGGCCGATGATGTGCTTGAGGATGTTCACGGCGAGGCCCGGCACCGCGATCGCCGCGAACAGGAATTCGAAGCGCACGACGAGCGCGATCAGTACGAGCCGCGTCCGCTCCGGCAGCCGTTCCGGCCAGGCGGCAACGGCGAGCAGCGCCACGCCGACCGGCCACAGAAACCAGCCCGACTTGCCGAACGTCGTGACGCCGTCGAACAGATCGACCAGCCAGCGCGGCAGGGTCCGCGCGCCGCGTGCGAGCGACGCATCGAACGACAAAGAGACGACAAGCAGCACGGCGAGCGCCGCCGCTGCGGCCACTGCCCAGCGCGGCCGGTCGAAGGCCTTCACCGGCCGTCCGCGCGCCGGACGCGACAGCAGCCGCAGCGCCTCGCCGACGCGCACCGCCACGCTGCGGGGCCAGCGGTCGCCGCGCGCGCGGCCGGCGGCGGACGACGTCACGGCTGCCCGCTCGAGCGGAACACCGACATCGACACCCGGCGTCCGTTGCTGATGTTGAAGCCGTCGATTTTCGTCACCTGACGGTAGCGCAAGCCGAGCGCCTCGGCCCGCTGCACGAAGCCGCGCTCGTGCCGCTGCTCGATGAACGCGTAGCGGCACGGTCCCTGCCGCAGGAAATCGGCCGCGCCGGCGCCGTCGGTCAACAAGGTTCTGGTTCCGGCGAGGAACACAAGGCTCGGCTCGTGATAGCCGACGGCGGCGGCCTCCGGCGCCTCGCAGTCGCTGTCGTGGAGAACCTGCGCCATCGTCACGCTCGGGAACAGGCCCGGCAGCGAGCTCAGCACGATGCCGAACAGCGTCACCGCGACCAGGAACGCCGCGATGATGGCGCGCAGCATCGCGTATTCCGCGCCGTCGACGTCATAAAGCCACCAGGCGAACAGCCCCATCACCAGCGCGCCGGCGGCGAACGGCCAGACCAGAAAGCCGAGCTCGTGCGCCAGCACGATGAATCCCGCGACCGAGGCGATCGCCACGGCAGCCGGCATCAGCACCCAGCCGACCGTGCCATGCATGAGCCAGCGCGACTTCGACAGCGCGCCGCGCTCCAGCACGCCGGCGATCAGGATGGCGATGGCGGGATAGAGCGGCAGCACGTAATGCGGCAGCTTGGTCACCACCAGTTCGAACACGATCCAGGACGGAATGAGCCAGGCGAGCAGGAACTTCGCGCCGGGCTCGCGCCGCGCCCGCCACACCGTCGGCGTCGCGAGGCCGGCGACCACCGCGCCGGGCCAGAACGTCGCCCAGAACAGCAGGAAATAGAATCCGGGCGGCGCGCCGTGGCCCTCCTGGCTGCCGAGAATTTTCGGCAGAGCGTCGGCGCCGATCGAACCCTGAAGGAAGGCCGAGCCGCTCTTGGTCATGATCAGGATGAACCACGGCGAAGCGAGCAGCAGGAACCAGACGATGCCCGGAAGCGGCCGCAGCGCCGTGAGCCAGCGCGCGTTGCGGTCGAGCACCGACACGATGAGCGCGGGGAAACCGACGAACAGGAAAATCAGCGGGCCCTTCAGCAGCGTGCCGGCGGCGAGCGCCGTCCAGAAGATGAAGGCGACCGGCCAGCCGACGGTCTTCGGCGGCTGCCGTCGCGGCCAGAGATAGGCGCGCGCCAGCGCGCCGATCGCCGCCGTCGTCGTCAGGAACAGCATGGCGTCGGTCTTGGCGAGCCGCGCCTCGACGCCGAGCAGGATGCAGCTCGCCATCATCGCGGCGGCGAGCAGCGCCGCGCGCCGGCTGACGAAAGCGAGCCCCGCCCAGTAGGTCAGCAGCACGCCGCCGATCGCGCCGAACAACGACGGCAGCCGGTAGAGCCAGATCGTCGTCGTCGCCTCGTCGACCCCGACCGCCTCGGCCGCCCTCACCGCCGCCGACTGCAACCAATAGATGCCGACCGGCTTCTTGTAACGCACCTCGTCCTGAAAGCGGATGTCGACATAGTCGCCGCTCTCGACCATCTGCTTGCTGGCCTGGGCGAAGCGCGCCTCGTCGCGGTCGACCGGCGGCAGCGAGAAGAAGCCGGGCAGGAACATCGCGAGCGACAGCACGATCAGCAGCCCGGCGGCGTGCCGGTGCGATAGCCGCCCGAAGTCGAGCAGCAGCGCGAGCCCGCGCCTCTGCCATCGCGACCGGCCGGGGGCCGGCGGCGCTGCGGTGTGGGGAAGGAAACGGTCAACCATGGGGCCGGGACCATAGTGTCAATGCGGCGAGCGGAAAAGAACGGCTGTGGCCGCTTTGCGCTATTAATGTCTATTGTAGACGCACGACAACACTGTCGGTCGCGCCGCGCCCATCCATCACCGTCAGCCGCACGAAGCCGTCGCCGTCCGGGGTGAAAAACACGGTCCGCCGTCCGTCGCCGTCCCGGAGCGGCACGCCGTTGACCAGAACCGACAGCGGGCCCTCCCCGCCGGAGAGTTTCACCGCCACCGGATCGGGATGGCGCGGGTCCGGCACGTCGAGGGTCGCGCCGTCGGGCGGGAACATGATTCGCGGTCCCCGGGCATCGGCGCCGGCGATCTGGCCGGCATGATAATGCCGCAGCGTCGGCGGCAGCCGGCTGTTCGACACGCGCATGACGCCGGCTGGCGGCGCCTCGAGCGCGGCCGCGGCACGGCCGAGCCGGGCGAAGGCGTCGAACAGGATCGGCGCCGCGGCGGCATGGCCGATCAGGCCCGGCACCGGCGCGCCGTCCGGCCGGCCGACCCAGACGCCAATGGTGGCGCGGCCATCGAAGCCGACCGCCCAGGCGTCGCGGAAGCCGTAGGACGTGCCGGTCTTGAAGGCGATCTGCCCGCGCGGCGCGTTGTCGGGCGGCGGCGCGCCGATCAGCACGTTGCCGACATACCAGGCGGCGACCGGATCGAGCAGCCGATGCTCCGCCGCCGGGCCGCCGACGCGCTCGATCAGCGGCCGCGTGACGCCGCCGCGCGCGAGGCCGGCATAGAGCATGGTGAGATCGGACAGCGTCACGCCGACGCCGCCGAGACCCATGGCGAGACCCGGCGCCTCGCCCTTCGGCAGCACCAGCGACGCGCCGGCCTGCTGCAAGCGCGCCGCGAGCCGGCTCACGCCGAGCCGGTCGAGCACGGCAATGGCCGGCACGTTGAGCGAGAGTTGCAGCGCGCGCCGCACCGTCACCGTGCCCTGGAACGTCTGGTCGAAATTCTCCGGCGCGTAATTGCCGTAGCGGATCGGCTTGTCGTCGATCAGCGTTTCGGGATGCAGGAAACCGTCCTCGAAGGCGAGACCGTAGATGAAGGGCTTCAAGGTCGAGCCGGGCGAGCGCAGCGCCTGCGTCATGTCGACCTGCCCGGCGCGCGCGCCGGCGAAATAGCCGGCCGAGCCGACGCGGGCCAGCACGTCGCCGCTCTCGTTGTCGACGACGACGATGGCCGCCGAGATGTGCGGCCCGAGCGCCAGCGCGCGGTCATGCGCGAGCTGTTCGACCTCGCGTTGCAGCCGGCCGTCGATGGTCAGCCGGTGCACGCGCAGATCGGAATCATGCGCGATGATCTCGTCGGCGGCATGCGGCGCGAGGATCGGCATCGGCTTGCGCGCGCGCGGCACCGGCTCCGCCTTGGCGCTGGCGAGGTCCGCTTCCGGCACCGCGCCGGCGCGCGCGACGCGGTCGAGCACGCGGTTGCGCGCGGCCACCGCATTGTCGTGATGGCGGTCCGGCCGCCGCGTCTCCGGCGACTGCGGCAGCGCGACCAGCAGCGCCGCCTCGCCGAGCGTCAGCCGCCGCGGCTCCTTGCCGAAATAGGACCACGACGCCGCGCGGATGCCCTCGATATTGCCGCCATAGGGCGCGAGCGAGAGGTAGAGCGACAGGATGTCGTCCTTGCTCAAGGCATATTCGAGCTCGAGCGCGCGCACCACCTGCTTGAGCTTGGCGTGAAGGCTGCGCTCGCGGCGCGGCTCCAGCAGCCGCGCCACCTGCATGGTCAGCGTCGAGCCGCCGGACACGATGTGTCCGCTCGACACCAGTTGCCAGGCCGCGCGCGCCATCGCCAGCGGGTCGACGCCGATATGATCCTCGAAGCGGCCGTCCTCATAGGCGAACAGGATTTTCAGGAAGCGCGGATCGACCTGATCGACGGTCGCCGGCAGCCGCCAGCGGCCGTCGCTCGCGGTATAGGCGCGCAGGATCTGCCCGTTGCGGTCGAGCACCACGCGCGAGTAGTCGATGTCCCTGCCGAGCGGCACCGGCCCGAGCGAGATCACCCACCACGCCGTCAGCAACACCGCTGTGACGGCGATGGAGGCAAGCCCGGCAAGGACGACTTTCGCGCGCATCGTTACTTCGCCTTCGCAATCGCGATGGCGCCGGTGTCGGTGCGGCCGAAGCGATCCGGGCGGTACATATCCTCGACCATCGCCTGCGGCAGGATGTATCGGCCCGGCGTCACCGCCCGCACCACGTAAGCGACGGTGAACACCGCCGGATTGCCGGCGCGGCGCTCGAAGGCCGCGCTGAAGCGGTCGTCGCGGAATTCGGAGCTGACCGGCGTCGCCGCATCGGCGATCCAGCCGAGCGTGCCGGTGTCGCCGGAGGAGACGAGCCGCGGATTGTCGATCTCGAAG
>Ga0180218_1000831_pt1 | contig 22499 bp, 23 predicted proteins | sample eDN3rd37CKraftBY_FD_151334 | JGI IMG/M metagenome (GOLD analysis project Ga0180218, IMG submission 151334) | Enriched backyard soil microbial communities from Emeryville, California, USA - eDNA 3rd pass 37_C Kraft BY (version 2) (version 2) | ecosystem: Environmental > Terrestrial > Soil >...
TAGTCGATGTGGCGAGCGAGCTCGATGCCTTCTCCTCCGCGCCGCTGTCGACCAGCAAGGCGTTTCTGGACAAGAATGCGAAGGACGCCAACGCGCTGTTTGCCGCGCTGGTGGAAGCGCAGCAATACATCAAGGGCCATCACGACGAGGTCTACGAGATCGCCAAGAAGCACTTTGCCAAGGCCGATCCCGAGATCCTGAAGGCCGCGCTCGACCATATGTACAAGGTGTTCTCGCCGGACGGAAAATTCACCAAGGCGAATATCAAGAAGACCGAGGATATTTCGATCGATCTCGGCATCATGCCGAAGTCTTACGGCTACGAGGAGGTCGTCGCGCCGATGGCGCGCGAATAAAAATGCCCGGGCGCTGAACCGCGCGGCGGATGAAAAGGGGCGCCGGTCGGACGCAGGTCCGGCCGGCGTTTTATATTGGCCGGCCATGTTATAGGCCTGCCTGTGCTGAAACGGACGCCGGCTGCCGTTGGCTGCGCGCAGCTCAACGCGGCAGGATGCCCTGCGTAAACATCCGGATGCAGTTCCGCAGATAGCGGATTCTTTCCTTCCGCGCGGGCCACTGCTGCACCGTTTCGGATTTGACGGCGACTGCGCCGAAGATCAGGTCCATCAGAGCCTTGGCGGCGTCATCGGCATTCGGGCATACAATGCGGCCTTTCGCCTGCTGCCGCCGGAGCCATCGGGCGAGGGCCTGCCGGGACGGATCGCCGCCACGCGTGTGCAACAAGGCGCGCAGTTCGGGGAACTGCCGGACTTCCACCAGCACGAACCGGATCAAGGCCATTCGTGCGTCATTGGCCTCGTCGTCGATCTCGATGAGGAAGATGCGTGCGAGCGCTTCATCGATAGGCAATGCGTCGTAGTCGCCGGGGAGCGCCAGCATGGTCTGCCGGTGATCGTCGATGATCGCGCCGAATATCTCGGCTTTATTGGAAAAAAGTCGGTAAAGCGTGCCCTTGGAAATCCGGCATCGCGTCACGATGTCGTCCATCGTCGTGCGGGCGTAGCCTTTTTCGAAGAACAGGTCGCGGGCCTGCCGCGCGATCTGCCGGGCCTGCTCGGCGTCGGACATCAGCTTCGGGCGGCCGCGGTGCCGCCGCGTCGCGTCGGCCGGGACCTTGGGTTTTTTCGCGGCAATTTTGCGGCGAGGCTTCGCGGTTGACATCGGCATGGTCTTCCCGAATATAGATACGATACCGTTCTGTAAATATGAAACCGGAGTTTCGCCGTGAGTCCGGACGCCCGCGGGCCGCGCTCGTCATCGCGCTCTCAGGAATCATCGAGGTGCATCGCTGCGGTTGTCGCGCTCATGGCGGGTCTTGCCGTCGCAAGCGTGCTGTCGGGCTGCGACAATCGCACCGGCGAGAACGCCGGCGCTCCTCCCGGAACGGCAAAGCCGCAGGTCGGCGTTGTCACGCTTCATCCGCAGTCCGTGGCAATCACCGCGGAGCTGCCGGGCCGCACGGCCGCCTCGCTCGTCGCGGAGGTCCGGCCGCAGGTGAGCGGCATCATTCAGAAGCGGTTTTTTCAGGAGGGCAGTGAGGTCAAGGAAGGCGCCGCGCTCTATCAGATCGATCCGGCAAGCTATCAGGCGGCTTACGACAGCGCGCTCGCGGCGCTGCAGCGCGCGGAAGCGGCGGTGCCGAGCGCGCAGGCCAAGGCCGAACGCTATCAAAGCCTGATCGCGCAGAAAGCGATCAGCCAGCAAGAGCTCGACGATGCGCGCGCGTCGCTCGCCCAGGCGAAAGCGGATGTCGCGTCCGCCAAGGCGGCGGTCGAGACCTCGCGGATCAATCTCAACTTTACCACCATCACCGCGCCGATCTCCGGCCGGATCGAAAAGTCGGTGCTCACGCAAGGCGCGCTGGTCACGGCGAGCCAGACCACGCCCTTGACCACGATCCGTACGCTCGATCCGATCAATGTCGACGTGACGCAATCGAGCACCAACCTGCTCAACCTGCGCGAGGCGATCAAGGACGGCCGCATCAAGATTTCCGGCGAGAATGTCAGCGTCCGGCTGAAGCTCGAGAACGGCACGATCTATCCGCAGACCGGAAAGCTGGAGTTTTATGAAGCGGCCGTCAGCGAGGCGACGGGCACCTTCCTCGTGCGGGCCGAGTTCCCCAATTCCGACCGCTTGCTGCTGCCCGGAATGTATGTGCGGGCGCTGGTCGAGGAGGGCGTCGCGCCCAACAGCTTCCTGGTCCCGCAGCGTGCGGTGTCGCGCAACACCAAGGGCGAGCCGACCGCCTATTTCGTGAACGAGGCCGGCAAGGTCGAGGAGCGTGTCCTCACCATCGGGCAAAGCGTCGGCAACAACTGGCTGGTGACGGCGGGCGTCTCGGACAATGACCGTGTCGTCGTCGAAGGCATGCAGCTCATTCGCGTGGATCAGGCCGTCGAGGCGGTCGAGGTCGTGATCGACGATACGACCGGCGAGGTGAGGGAGCGCAAGCAGGGCGCTCTGCCCGCGACGGAGGGGCAAACCAGGTTCGCTGAATACGGCACAGCCGGGCGGCGGAATGCCCGGCCCGGCGCCTCGATGAAGGACTGAGCCGGCGATGTCCGAATTCTTCATCAACCGCCCGAATTTCGCCTGGGTCATCGCCATCGTCATCATGCTGGGCGGACTGTTGGCGCTGAATTCGCTGTCTATCTCGCAATACCCGCAGATCGCGCCGACGACGGTGCGCATCTCCGCCACCTATCCCGGCGCGGATGCCGAGACCGTCGAAAATTCGGTGACCAAGGTCATCGAGCAGGGCATGACGGGGATCGACAATCTCGACTACATGACCTCGACCTCGACGTCGTCCGGTCAGGCGCAGACCACCATCACCTTCACCAATGCCGCCGATCCCGACGTGGCGCAGATGCAGGTGCAGAACAAGCTGCAGCTCGTCACCTCGCAACTGCCGCAGATCGTTCAGAACACCGGCATTTCCGTCAACCGGTCTTCCGACAGCTTTCTGATGGTGATCGGCTTCGTGTCGTCGGACGGGAAGATGAGCGCGAACGACCTTGCCGACTACATCTATAGCACGCTGAACGACACCCTGAAGCGCATCGACGGCGTCGGCGGCACGCAACTGTTTGGGTCGAACTACGCCATGCGCATCTGGCTCGACCCCAACCAGCTCGCAAAATATTCTTTGATGCCGAGCGACGTGACGGCGGCGATCGAGGCGCAGAATACGCAGGTCTCGGCCGGCCAGCTCGGCGCCATTCCGGCGCGGCCCGGTCAGCAGCTCAATGCGACGGTGACGGCGCGCAGCCGCCTGCAAACCGCCGAGCAGTTTCGCAATATCATTCTGAAGAGTACCTCCGACGGCGCTCTGGTGCGCCTGAACGACGTCGCCCGCGTCGAGCTCGGCGCCGAGAGCTATACGACGACGTCCCGCTATAACGGGATGCCCGCGGCCGGTCTCGCCATCAATCTGGCGACCGGCGCCAATGCGATCAGCACGGCGGAAGCCGTCCAGAAGGCCATTTCCCGTCTTTCAAGCACGTTCCCGCAGGGCGTGGAAGTGGTCTATCCCTATGACACGACGCCTTTCGTCCGGCTGTCGATCAAGGAAGTCGTTAAAACGCTGATCGAGGCGATTGTCCTCGTCTTCATCGTCATGCTGGTGTTCCTGCAGAACATCCGCGCAACGCTGATCCCGACGCTGGCCGTCCCGGTCGTCCTGCTCGGCACGTTCGGCGTGCTCGCGGTGTTCGGCTATTCGATCAACACGCTCACCATGTTCGCCATGGTGCTGGCCATCGGTCTCCTCGTTGATGACGCGATCGTCGTCGTCGAGAACGTCGAACGCGTCATGCGGGAGGACGGGCTTCCGCCGAAGGAAGCAACCCTCAAGTCGATGAAGGAGATCACCGGCGCGCTCATCGGCATCGCGACGGTTCTGTCCGCCGTCTTCGTGCCGATGGCCTTCTTCGGTGGCTCCGTAGGCGTCATCTATCGTCAGTTCTCGATCACGATCGTTTCGGCGATGATCCTGTCGGTGGTGGTCGCGCTGATCCTGACGCCCGCGCTCTGCGCCACCATTTTGCGGCCCACGCAAGGTCATGCGACCCAGCGCGGCCCGTTCGGCTGGTTCAACCGTGCGTTTGACCGCACCACCATCGCGTATCGGGGCGGCGTGCAGGGTATCGTTCATCGCGGCAAGCGCTTTCTCGTCATTTTTGCGGTCATCGTCGTGGCCGTCGGCTGGATGTTCCTGCGCCTGCCGAGTTCGTTCCTGCCGCAGGAGGACCAGGGCATTCTCATCACGAGCGTCCAGCTGCCGGTGGGGGCAACGCAGGACCGAACCGAGCGCGTCCTGAAGCAGGTCACCGATCATTATCTCCACAACGAGAAGGAGGCGGTCGAGGGCGTGCTGACGGTGGTCGGCTTCGGCTTCGGCGGCCAGGGACAGAATGTCGGCATGGCCTTCGTCCGGCTGAAAGACTTCGATACGCGCAAATCGGCCGATCTTTCCGCAACTGCGGTTGCGCGTCGCGCGATGGCGTCGTTTGCGAAGATCAGGGACGGGCAGGTGTTTGCGCTGGCGCCGCCGCCCATTCAGGGCATGGGGAGCTCAAGCGGATTTGACTTCTATCTGCAGGACGTCACCGGCGCCGGCCATGCCAAACTGATGGAGGCGCGCAACCGGCTTCTTGCGCTGGCGGGTCGAAGCAGCCTGCTCGCCAACACCCGGCCCAACGGGCAGGAGGACACGCCGCAGTTTTCCATCGACATCGATCAAGAAAAGGCGAGCGCGCTCGGCGTGAGCCTCTCCGATATCAACGCCACGCTGTCGACGGCGTGGGGCAGCAATTATGTCAACGATTTCATCGACCGCGGGCGCATCAAACGGGTTTACCTGCAGTCCGACATCGGTTTCCGCATGCAGCCGGAAGACCTTTGGCAGTGGCAGGTGCGCAACTCTGCCGGCGTGATGGTGCCGTTTTCTTCGTTCACCTCGAGCCACTGGACTTACGGCTCGCCGCGGCTCGAGCGCTACAATGGCTCGTCCGCCGTTCAGATCCAGGGTCAGGCTGCGCCTGGCGCCAGCTCCGGTGCGGCGATGGACGAGATCGACCGGATCGTGGCGCAGTTGCCTGCCGGATACTCCCATGAGTGGACGGGGCTGTCCTATCAGGAACGTCTGTCGGGAAATCAGGCGGCGGCGCTTTATGCGATTTCGGTCCTTGTCGTGTTTTTATGTCTTGTCGCGCTTTATGAAAGCTGGGCCGTCCCCTTCGCCGTGATGCTGTCGGTGCCGGTCGGCATCTTCGGCGCGCTTTTGGCGGCGTTGCTTTTCGGTCAGACCAACGACGTCTATTTCAAGGTCGGATTGCTGACGACGATCGGTCTCGCCGCCAAGAACGCCATTCTGATCGTCGAGTTTGCGCTCGAGCATCAGGCGAAGGGAATGCCGCTGATCGAGGCGACCCTGGAAGCCGCCAAGCTGCGGCTGCGGCCGATCCTGATGACGTCCTTCGCCTTTATCCTGGGCGTCACGCCGCTCGCCATTGCCAACGGCGCGGGTTCCGGTGCGCAGAACGCGATCGGCATCGGCGTCATGGGCGGCATGATCGCCGCGACCGTGCTCGGCATCTTCTTCGTGCCGCTGCTCTTCGTCGCCGTCCGCCGCATCTTCAAGGGCGGTCAGGCCGCCGCTGAGACGCCGAAACCGGCCTCGATGCCGACCGGCGGCGACTAAGCGGCGGGGCGAGGGCCTCATAAAGTGGATAGTTCCGGGCGCCGAGTGGCGGCGCAACGGGGAATCAACGAAAGCGCGACGCAAGCTTTTCGAACATCGAGACCTGCGCCTCGTCGAGCGAGCGGTTGCTCCCACGGCGGACGAAGATCTTGAACATCGCGTCACCAGCAATGTCGAAGAACTGGATCGAGCAACTGTCGCGCCCCATGAATGGCCGGCGCACGAAGGCGATCGCGGCGCAGCGTTCCGCTTTGATGTGGCCGCCGATCGGCCCGGTGCCATGGATGTTGAAATAGCCGCGGCCGAATTCGCCGGGCGGGATCGCGCCCTTGCATTCGAGCACGATGTTCGGCGTGTGCACGACCATCAGCACGTCGCCCCATTGGGTGAGGTCCGCCATTACCGCGCCGAAGTCGTCGGCGCCGGCCCATCGGCAATATTGCGCCGGCAGCATGCGGGTCGCCGCGAGCGTGGTGACGCCGTGCTCGCGCGCGAGATTCTCGATGATGCCGTCGGGATTGGCGGCGAGGCGTTCCTTCAGTTGCGCGGCGGTCATGGGCCAATCTCCTTCAGCGGCGGTCAAGCCGCGAGACGGTGAGCATCTGCGGCAGGACAAACGGCATTCCGTGCTCCGGCAGCGCGCCGGACGTTCGCGACACGCCGAACACGTCGGCCAGCAGGCGCTCGGTGATCGTCAGTCGCGGCGTGCCGTCGGCCGCGATCCGGCCGCGGTGGAGCATCAGGATGCGGTCGGCGAAGGTCGCGGCGAGGTTGAGATCATGCAGCACGGCGACCACGGTGGTGCCCTGGGCCGCGCGCTTGCGCGCGAGCGCGACAAAATCGAGTTGGTGGTGCAGGTCGAGGCTCGCGGTCGGCTCGTCGAGCAGCAGCAGTCCGGGGCCGTGCTCGCGCTCGCCGCTGGCGAGTTGCACCAGCACGCGGGCGAGATGGGCGCGATGCTGCTCGCCGCCGGACAGCGTCGTGATGATGCGGTCCTGGAAGCCGGCAAGCCCGACCTCCTCGAGCGCGGCGTCCGCCGCGGCGGCGCGCTCGCGTGGGTTGCGGTCGGACAGTCCCATGGCCACCACCTCGGCGACGGTGAAGGGAAAGGCCATCACTGTCGTCTGCGACAGCACGGCGCGTTGCCGCGCCAGCGCGCCCGACGAGAACTGCGCCAACGGCCGGCCCTTGAGGCGCACCTCGCCATGGTCCGGCCGGCGGTCGCCTGACAGCACGCGCAGCAGCGTCGATTTGCCGGCGCCGTTCGGCCCGGCGATAGCGATGGCTTCGCCCGGCTCGGCGGAAAACGACACCTGATTGAGAAGGATGGCTTCGCCCGCGCACACCGTCACCGCGTCGGCTTCGATGGTCCGCATCACAGGCCCACCAGGCCGCGTTGCCGCAGCAGCAGAAACAGAAAGAACGGCGAGCCGATCAGGGCGGTGAGAATGCCGATTGGCACCTCCGCCGGAGCCGCGATGGTGCGGGCGGCGGTGTCGGCGACCAGCAGCAGCGCCGCGCCGAGCAGCGTCGAGGCGATGAGCAGCATCGCATGGCTCGGTCCGATCACGAGGCGCAGGAGATGCGGCACTACGATGCCGACGAAGCCGATGACGCCGGCGAACGACACCGCCGCGCCCACCATCGCCGACACCAGGACGATGCAGATGCGCTTGAGCCGCTCGACCGCGATACCGGAATGGAAGGCGTCGCTCTCGCCGAGCACCAGCAGGTCGAGGCCGCGCGAGATGAAGGGCAGAGCGATCAACAGGGCGGCGAGGAACGGCGTCATGACCGCGGCCTTGCTCCAGGTCGCGCCGCTCAGCGAACCGAGCATCCAGAAGGTGATGTCGCGCAACTGCCGGTCGTCGGCAATGAAGATCAGCAGGCCAAGGCCGGCATTGGCGATAGCGCCGATGGCGAGCCCGCCGAGCAGGAAGATCGCGACCGAGGTTTGTCCCTCGCGCGTCGAGATCCGGTATAGGATAAGCGTCGTCACCAGCGAGCCGATAAAAGCGGCGACGGTGAGAAGGCCGAACGGCAGCGTCACGCCGCTTGCGGCCATCAGCCGGTCGCCGGCGACAATGGCGGCGGCCGCGGCCAGAGCGCCGCCGCTCGAGACGCCGACCAGGGCCGGGTCAGCCAGCGGGTTGCAGAACAGCCCCTGCATGATGGCGCCGCTCACTGCAAGCAAACCGCCGATCAGCAAGGCGATGACGATGCGCGGCAGACGGATCGACCACAGCACCAGGGTATCGCGCGCCGCGATGGCTGGATCGGAATGACTGCCGGCGAGCCCGAGCGCGGCCGGCAGCCGCGAGACCGGAATGCCCGCTGCGCCGATGCCGACGGAGACGACGGCCGCGGCCAGCAGCAGGACGGCCAGCAGGACGATCACAACCCGCCGCGCAGATGCGGTCCGCCACCAGATGCCGGTCATACGCGCCGGCCGCGACGCCGCGCGCTCCATCATGGGATGCAGGACTCGATCCCGCCGGAGGCCTGCTCGGACGGGAACGGTGCGCTCTTCAGCGACGGATAGAGCGTGCCGAACAGATCGCGGGCGGCAAGCGCGGTGCGCGGGCCGAAGCCGAGTGCGGACAGCGCTTCGACCAGAGCGAAGGATTTATCCTTCGCCGCCGGCGTCAGCGCGAAAGCCGGGTTGGAGAATACCTCGTTGGCGGTCATCGCCGGCGCGTGGCTGCGCGTCATCGCCAGCACGATGTCGGGCTTCGCCGCTGCGACCGCCTCGTCGTTGATCTGCTTGTAGCCGTCGAAGGCGTCGATCGCGTTGACGCCGCCGGCCAGCTCGATGATGCCGTTGGCGGCGGTATGGTGCCCGGCGACCATGGCGCGGCTGCCGACGAAGGAGAACACGAACATCACGCGCTTGCGCTTCTCGATGCGCGCCTTGAGCTTGTCGAGCGCGGCGAAATCGGCGCGCAGGACTTTGACGATGCAGTCGCCGCGATCGCCGGCGCCGACGCTGCGGGAGACGATCTTGATCTTGTCGAGAATACCCTCGGCGGTGAAGTGATCGGGCACCAGGACGAGCGGCACGCGCGCGGCCTCGAGCACCGACAGCGTTTCCTTCGGCCCGGATCCTTCGCTCGCAAGGATCAGGCTCGGTGTCAGGCCGAGCACGCCCTCGGGCGAGAGCTGGCGCATGTAGCCGACATTCGGCTTATCCTTCAGCGCGCGGGGCGGATACTGGCTGGTGGTGTCGACGCCGACCACATTGGCATCCTTGCCGAGCGCATAGAGAACCTCGGTGATGGCGCCGCCGATCGACACGACGCGGCTCGCGTCACGCGCCACCACCGGCTGGCCGGCCGCGTCCTTCATCGCGGCATCGACGGCGAGGGCGCCGCCGCCGAACAGCATCATGGCGGCCAGCGCCGCGATCCGCAGCGCATGCGCTGAGCCTGAACCGCCGGTCATGGCCGTCTCCTCGCGTGGTCGTCTCACTTGGTGAGAATGAGCTTGTTCTGCGCCGTCAACCGCAGCCTGTAGTGCTCGCCGCCGTGATCAATGATGAGCTCGCGTGTGCCGATGAATAGCTCGCGGCTGTCGATGCGGCCGCCGTTCACAGCAATGCTGCGCTGCGTGCCGGTAGAGTCGGTCTTTAGTCTGTCGTGCCCGGCCGTCTGGTCTTGTTTCTTGTCGTCAGCCATCGTCTTCGTCTTGCTTATACCAAAGTAAATATTATGTATTCACTTGGTATTATTGTCGTTTAGAGACATTATAAACTACAAATCTTGCAGTTTAGATTATCTATAATGTGGTAATCGGCGTCTTGACTTGAGTAATACGACTGAATACCAAAATCAATACTTGATGCGGCCACACAAAAGGCCGCCACGCCAGCAAGCCGCTGTTTGTCTCAGCCGCCCGCCAGCCACATCGAACAACAACAAGCGGATGTCGGGGGCTGTCATGGCTGTGCGGTTGCGGGGCGCAAGAGCGCTGTTGGCTGGTGTTTCAGGCGTTGCGATGCTGATGGCGGGGAGCGCCACGGCGGCGGCGCAAAGCGCGAACGGGCAGAGCATCCAGATGCTCGACGCCATCACGGTCGCGGCGACCAAGACCGAGGAGAAGGCGGTCGATTCGCTGTCGGCGGTCTCGGTGCTGCAGCAGGGCGATATCGACAGCATCGCGCCGCGCCGCGTCGAAGATCTGTTCTTCATGATCCCGGGCGTGTGGACGCAGGAGCGTAGCGATTCGCCGGAAGCCTCGATCAATATCCGCGGCATGCAGGACTTCGGCCGCGTCGCGGTGGTGATCGACGGCGCGCGGCAGAATTTCCAGCGCTCCGGCCACAACGCCAACGGCACCTTCCTGATCGATCCCGAACTGTTGTCCTCGGTCGACATCGCGCGGGGGCCGGTCGCGAACATCTATGGTTCCGGCGCGATCGGCGGCGTCGCTTCGTTCAAGACCAAGGACGTCGAGGACATCCTGCGGCCCGGCGAGAACTGGGGCGGACAGGTCCATGCCGGGTTTGGCTCGAACCCCGGCTATCCGGTCACCTCCGCCTTCGGCGCGGCCCGGTTCGCCAATGTCGAAGCGATCGCCGGCGCGTCCTATCGCACCACCGGAAATTACAAGGACGGCAACAACGATCCTGTCGAGAACTCCGGCTACGACCTCGCATCCGGTCTTGCCAAGGTGACCGTCCGCCCGGCCGACGGCCACAAGGTCAAGCTGACCGGCATCACCGAGAACAGCACCTACAATACCGGCCAGATCACCGGCCTGCCTCCCGGCGCGTCGGCCGAAACGGTCTACGACACCAAGCTCCACACCGACATTGCGTCGTTGCGCTGGACCTATGCGCGCCCCGAGGACCGGCTGTTCGACTTCGACGGCAACGTCTACTGGACGCGGACCAAGCAGGACCAGACGAAACTGGTCGGCGCCGCCTCGCCGATCACGGGGGCGGTCGGGGACCGGCGCAGCTTCAGCATCGATACCAAGGGCTTCGACGTTCACAACACGTCTCGCTTCGACACCGGACCGTTCCGTCATGCCCTGACCTATGGCGGCGACTACTTCCGCGACGACGTCGAGAATTCCGATCCGACCGGCAATGGCGCGATCCTGACGCCGAACGGCGAGCGCACCGTCGGCGGCGCTTTCGTCCAGTGGAAAGCGAATTACGCGACCTGGCTCGAGCTGATCGGCGCGATGCGCTACGACAGCTACGAGCTGAACGGCGGCGGCACGCACAACGAAGGCGACCACCTGTCGCCGAAGGCGACGCTCGGTCTGACGCCGTGGCAGGGCATCACCTTCTACGGCACCTTCGCCGAGGGCTATCGCGCGCCGGCGGTCACCGAAACGCTGGTCAATGGCGGGCACCCGCCGTTTGCGGCAGGCTTCGCCGATCTGTTTACCTTCGTACCGAACCCGAACCTCAAGCCGGAGATCGGCAAGACTAAGGAGGTCGGCGTCAACCTGAAGTTCGATAACCTCCTGCAGGCGGGCGACGCGCTGCGCGGCAAGGTCAATCTGTTCCGCAACGACGTCGACGATTATATCGAGCTGGTGACCTTCGGGCCGCAGTTCTGCCTGATCCCCGGCCTGCCGCTCGGATTCTGTCCGGGGGCGCTCATTTCGCCCTACAGCTTCGCGCAGTACCAGAACGTCGAGCACGCGCGCATTCAGGGCATCGAGCTCGAAGCGACCTATGACCGTGGCGACTGGTTCGCGCAGGTCGCTGGCCATCATATGACCGGCAAGGACGTCGACCGCGACCTTCCGCTGGCCAGCGTGCCGCCCGACAAGCTGACCCTCGGCTACGGCATGCGCTTCTTCGATCGCAAGTTCACCGCCATGGTGCGCTGGATCGGAGTCGCCGCGAAAAAGGCCGGAGACATCCCGGACCGCGACGGCGACGGCAGTCCCGACGCGACGCCGACCGGCGGCTACGGCCTCGTCAACCTCTACTTCAGCTATCAGCCGAACCCGGACGTGCAGTTCGACTTCAGCGTCGACAACGTCTTCGATCGCTACTATGTGCCTTATCTGGCCGAGGCCTCGAATCGGTCCTTCGGCGGCCCTGGCATCAATTTCAAGGCGGGGCTGAAGATTCGGTTCGGCGACAGCTTCTACAAGAGTGCGAAGCCGGGCTGAGATCGGCTACAATGGCCCGGTGACGTGCGAATGCGAGCAAAGCGACAGGAGTACCGCCGATGTTTATCGCGATGAACCGCTTCAAGGTGATCAAGGGCTCGGAGCAGGCCTTCGAGAACGTGTGGATGAGCCGCGACAGCCACCTCGACCGCATGAAGGGTTTTATCGAGTTTCACCTGCTCAAGGGACCGGAGGCCGAGGACCACACCCTTTATTCCTCGCATACTCTCTGGGCGAGCAAGGCGGATTTCGAGGCCTGGACCAAGTCGGAGGAATTCCGCGCCGCGCACGCCCGCGCCGGGAACGAACGCACGGGGCCGCTCTATCTCGAACATCCGAAGTTCGAAGGCTTCGAGGTGCGCCAGACGCTGACCAGCAAGAAGGCGGTCGCCTGACGGCCGATTTTCGACGAGGCCGGCAATAGCGCGGGGGTCTCCTGATCGGTGACGGTCGGCGACCCTTTACTTTTCAAAAATCAGAGTTCCCGGTATTTTTCCGGACCGCACTGGTTATAGTGCGGCCGACGTCTTTTCGCGCTGTCCGGGGCCCGGCAGCGAAAAGAGGCGAGCCCGGCATGCGATCGTCACCGATGCGCCGCCGGTCCTTCCATGACAGGCGGTACTCAGAATTGGATACCCTTGAAATACGCAAGCCGGATGACTGGCACGTCCATTTCCGTGACGGCGATATCCTGAAGGCCGTCGTCAACTTCACCGCGGCGTGTTTCGGCCGCGCCATCGTGATGCCCAATCTCGTGCCGCCGGTCGTGACGACCCGGCAGGCGCTTGAATACCGCAAGCGCATCATGGATGCCGTCGCCGGGCATCGCTTCACGCCCTTGATGACGTGCTATCTGACCGATCAGACCGAAGCCACGGACGTGATCGACGGCTTCCGCGCTGGCGTTCTCACGGCGGTGAAGCTTTATCCCGCCCACGCGACGACCAACTCGGCGGCCGGCGTGACGAATTTCGACCGCATCTGGCCGGTGCTCGAGGCGATGGCGGAGGCCGGCATGCCGCTGCTGGTGCACGGCGAGCTTCCCGAGCCGGGGATCGATATCTTCGACCGGGAGAAGGCCTTCATCGACCGCCGGTTGCTGCCGATGCTGGCGCGCGTTCCGGGCCTCCGGGTCGTGCTCGAGCACATCACGACGTCGGAGGGCGCCGAGGTCGTCAGAGCCCACCGGCCGCGGCTTGCCGCCACCATCACGCCGCAGCACCTCCTGTTCAACCGCAATGCGCTCTTCAACGGCGGCTTGCGTCCGCATCTCTACTGCTTGCCGGTGCTGAAGCGGGAAACGCATCGTCTCGCGCTGCGCAAGGCGGCAACGAGCGGTGAGCCCGGTTTCTTCCTCGGTACCGATACGGCGCCGCATTTCGTTCACCTCAAGGAAGCCGATTGCGGCTGCGCCGGCGTGTTCGGCGCGCCGGCTGCTCTTGCGGCCTATCTCAAGGTGTTCGAGGAGGAGAAGGCGCTCGACAAATTCGAGACGTTCGCCTCGCTGAATGGTCCGGCCTTTTATGGCCTGGCGCCCAATGAGGAGCGCATCCGGCTCCGGCGCGTGCCGTCCGCCATTCCTGAGCGGGTCACCGTGGAAAAGGCCGGCGAACTCCGGCCGCTGTTCGGCGGCGAGACGGTGGACTGGTCCGTCGCCTAGCGTCGGACGCGCGAGTCAGCGCCGGATCAGTGGGCATCCTGCTCGTCGGTGTACCAGTCCGGTTTGTGCGGATAGTGCGGACCGTCATAGATCTCGACGACGACGGTTTCCTCGCGGGCGATCGCCGGGCCGTGCACGTTGCCTTTCGGGTTGCAGTAGAAGCAGCCGGGCGTCAGCGTGACGCCGGTCGCGGTGTATTCGTATTTGCCCTGCAGGCAGAACATGAACTGGTTCGACGCGTGGTAGTGCGGCTTCGGGATGCCGGCGCCCTTGTCGAATTTGATGAGGGCGATCGAGGCGCCGGTTTCCTCGTTGCGCCACAGCATCTTTTCATGAACGCCCTTGAGCGACTTCTCGCGCCAGGGAACGTTGTTGGACTGGATCAGGATTTCGTCGAGGCTCGGGGCGCCCGCGGGTATCTGTGTCATCGCAATGATCCTTTTCTGCGAGCCTCAGGTGGTCCAGGTCACGGATTTGATCTCGATCAGCCGCGACAGGTAGACGACGTCGGATTTGTTGGTGAGCTGATGGACCTCGCGCATCTCGTCGATGAAGGTGTGGGAGCCGGCCGGCTCCTGCACCGTAATCTTCCGACCCGAGATGGTCTCGATCTCGTTCTCGCCACCGCTGAGCGAAAGCACAGCATAGGGATGATAGTGGATGTGGAAGCCGAGCGTCTGCCCGGGCTCGAGCCGCACCTCCCACATGCGGATGTGCTCGTTCTCGAGCAGCACCTTGTCGCCGATCTCGCGCAGCGTGATGCCGCGCGCGGCGGCGGCTTTCAGGCCGTATTTGTCGTCCATCGGTGGCTCCTATGCATTCGGCAGGACGGCGATGGCGTTGATTTCGATCAGGTAGTCCGGCGACACCATCTTGGCGACCTCGACCATGGTCGAGGCGGGCAGCGGCGCCTTGAAATATTCGGCGCGGACTTTGTGGATGGCGTCGAACTGCTCGATGTTGCGGACAAACACATCGACACGACAGATGTCGTCCATCGTGCCGCCAGCGGCCTCGACCGCGGCCTTGAGGTTCTCGCACACCTGCCGGGTCTGCGCGCCGACGTCGCCGATGCCGGCGATGCTGCCGTCGGCGCGGCGCGCCGTCATGCCGGAGATGAAGACGAGGCGGCCGGTCGCCTCGATGACGGTCGCGTGCGAGAAGACGCCGGGCGGCTGGCGAAGTTTCGGGCTGCTGATCTGGGTCTTAGGCATGGCGTTTCTCTCGCGTTGACTCATGGAAGGGCGCGGCGACACCGAGTTCGCCGGCGTAGCGGGTGAGCATGGCGGCGACCGGTTCGTCGAGCGCGACGACCTGGCCGGCGGCGCGTTCGCGCCGACATTCGATCTCGCCGGGAGTGAAGAGTTGCGCGACGCCCGGCGCGCGGGCGCCGTTGCGGATGCGCTCGGCGGCGGCCGCCGCCTGCTGCCGGAACGTGCCGAGATCGCAGAAATGCGCGACGTCGACGGCGATGAAAAGATGAGAGCAGTCGTAAGGCGTGGCGTAATCGCCATAAAGCGGCTGAACCTGCGGCCCGACCGCTCCTTGCGCAAGCAGGCCGCACAAGAGGTCGATCATGAAGGAGAGGCCGAAGCCCTTGGCGCCGCCGGACGGCAGCAGCATGCCCTTGATCGCCTCGGCGGGGTCGGTGGTCGGCGTGCCGCGCGCGGTGACCGCCCATGTTTCGGGGATGGCCGCGCCGGACTTCTCCGCCATGCGGATCTTGCCCATCGCGGCTTCGCTGGTTGCCATGTCGAGCACGATCGGGATGTCGCCGGCGGTCGGAACCGCGATGGCGAGCGGATTATTGCCGACCGCGCGTTCGGCGCCGCCGGGGGCGGGCATCAGCGGCCGCGTGTTGCACATCGCGATGCCGATGCAGCCGGCCTCGGCCGCCTGCCGGACATAGCGGCCGGCCGCGCCGAAATGAAAGCCGTGGCGCACCGTGACGATGCCGGCGGCGAATTCGCGGGCCTTGGCGACGGCAATCTCCATCGCCTGGGCGCCGGTGATATGGCCGAGCGCGTGGCCGGCATCGAGCACGACGGCGCCCTGGCGGCTCGACACCACCGTCGCGCTTTCCGCCGATGACACCGAACCCTTGCGCAGCCGCTCGATATACATGTCGGCGAGCATGACGCCGTGCGAACGCAATCCCATCAGGTCGGCTTCGACCAGCCCGTCGGCGACAACCGTCGCGGCGCTCTCGGCGGCGCCGGCGGCATGCAGTAGCCGCGCCACGAAGGCGCGCAGGTCGTCGGCCGGAATCTGCCAGGCCTGTTCGGCCATCATGCGTACTCGATCTTCTGCGCCGCGATCTTCACCGACAGCGTGAAGCTGCCTTCGTTCATCAGCCACGGGATGATCTTGTAGGTCCGCACGCCGTCGCGGTGCATCGGGTCGGCGTCGGCGATCTTGCGCGCCTCCGCGATGTCCTTAGCGCGATAGACGATCATGCCCTTGCCGGTCCATTCCTCGCCCTTCTCGTCGGAGAGGGGGCCGGCCGCGACGATGATGCCGCGCTTTTCGAGATCGCGCTGGTATTCGAGATGGATGCCGAGATGGCGCTGCACCGCGATGCGGTCCTTCGCTGGCTCGGTGAAACAGATGAAGTATTCGCGCGCGGCGAGGCCTTCGGACCGCGCATTGTCGATCCGCTGCCGCCAGGTCTGGATGGTTTCGGTCATTTCGTCGGTTTCCTGTTGACGATACGAAGCTCGGCGGGCCGCTTGCGGTCGGCGAGCGAGGCTGCGACCTTTTCGAGCGTCCGGGTGATGTGAAGGCGGTTCAACTCGAGCGTCTTGCCGACATCGCGGCTCAAGGCCGCGCGCATCAATTGTTTGTGTTCGGAGACGTCGTCGCGCGAGGGCGCGTTGGCCATGATCGACAGCGCGACATAGCGTTCCGCCCGCTCGAACAGCCGCGAGCGGATCGACATCAGCGTCGGCGCGCCGCAGGCCGACACCAGCGCGGCGTGGAAGGCCTCGTGCTCCTTGCTCCAGATCTCGCTGATCGTGCGCGGGCTTTCGAATTTCTCCTGCCGTGACAGCCGGTGGAACGCGCTGAGGAGGTTTGCCTCCCAATCGACGCCGCCGTTCTTCAGCGACCAGCGCAGCGCGATCCCTTCGATCTCGATGCGGGTGCTCATCAGGTCGATAAGGTTTTCGGACGAGACGTCGGAGACCCGGAAGCCCTTGTTCTCCTCGAGCACGACCAGACCTTCGGCCTCGAGCCGCATCAGCGCTTCGCGGATCGGGCTGGTGCTGACGCCGTAGCGCTCGCGCAGCGCCTCGACGCGCAGCCGCTCGTTCGGCATCAGCCGGCAGTTGAGGATGTCGGATCGCAGCCGCGCGAGTGCTGCGGAATTCAGCGTGATCGCGGCGTCGGAGCGGGCGAGCGAGGTCGTCATCGGCGGACTTTCATGGGCGAAGAGTCTCCCGGCGCCGCAGGCGTTGCGGCATTTCGAGATAGCCGAGCGATCCCCGATAATCAAATAGATTTTCGAAAATCTATTGACGTCCCGAAACTCGCATTGCACGATGACCGCATCGGGGCGCCGTTCGTCGGCTTCAGGAACAGGGGAGAGCAGGTATGAGCGCGTGGATTCGTGTCGCCGCAGTGTCGCTGGGACTGGTCTCGTATGCCGTCGCCGCTGCGCCGGCCTCGGCGCAGGACGCAAAGCCGCTGACCAAGGTGGTCTTCTCGCTCGACTTCATTCCGCTCGGCCGTCATGCGCCGTGGTACGCCGCGCTGGCAGAGGGCTACTTCAAGGATGAAGGCCTCGACGTCAGCATCATTCCGAGCCAGGGCACCGCGCAGGTGATCCAGGCGGTCGAATCCGGCACCGCCAATATCGGATTCGTCGACGTGCCGAGCCTCGTGCTCGCGCGCAGCAACGGCTCCAAGATCAAGATGGTCGCGGTGAACTACCAGAAGGCGCCTTACGCGATCTTCAGCCTCAACACCGGCGCCAATGTCACGCAGCCCAAGCAGCTCGAGGGCCTGACGCTCGGCAGCGGCGCGGGCAGTTCGACGCCGAAGATCATCCAGGGCTTCATGGCGCAGCATAAACTCGATCCGAGCAAGCTGACGATCTCGAACGTCGCGCCGCCGGCGCGCGCCTCGATGCTGCTCGCGGGGCAGGTCCCGGCCATCGAATTCTTCGTGATGTCGAAGCCCGGCCTCGCGGCCGGCGCAAAGGCGAAAGGCGCGGAGCTGCGCACGTTTCTGCTCGCCGACCACGGCCTGCAGCTTTATTCGAACGGCATCGCCGCGACCGAGGACTATCTCGCCAAGAACGGCGACGTCGTGAAGCGCTTCGTGCGTGCCGCGCTCAAGGGCTGGAAGTTCGCGCTTGCCAATCCGGAAAAGGCCGCGGCCGACCAGATCAAGTACGTTCCCTCGCTCAAGCCGGAAGTCAGCGTGGCCGAGCTTGGCGTGGTCGGCGATCTGGCGGTGACCGACGACACCAGGAAGAACGGTTTGGGCTGGTTCGATCCGGCGAAGATGAAGGCAAACGTCGACTTCGTGGTCAAATATATTGGCGTCACCGGCAAGGCGCCGGCGCCGACCGACCTCTACGCCACCGGCTTCCTGCCGTCGCCAGCCATCAAGCCCTGAGAGGACGCGACCCATTCAGATCGAACCTGCACAGAGTGCACAGGGGCGGGCCGGCGCCGCCCCTGTTCCGTTTGGGCACTTCAAGGACGTCCATCAGTCCTTCGGGCGCGCCAAGGACACGCCGCTCGTCGCGATCGAAAACATCAGTTTCGATCTCAAGGAACGGCAACTGGTGACGCTGCTCGGCCCCAGCGGCTGCGGCAAAACCACCTTTCTCAAGATCGTCGGCGGGCTGATCGGCGCGACCAGCGGCACCATCCAGATCAACGGCACGGATGTCACCGAGCCGCACGAGGACTTCGGCGTGGTGTTCCAGCAGGCGAACCTGATGCCGTGGCGCACGATCCTCGATAACGTGCTGTTTCCCATGGAGATCATCGGCCGCACCGGAGCGGCAGCGACCCAGCGCGCGCGAACGCTGCTGGCGCAGGTCGGCCTCGAGGGTTTCGAAAAGGCCTATCCGTCGCAACTGTCCGGCGGCATGCAGCAGCGCGCCGCGTTGTGCCGGGCGCTGATCCACGAACCCAAGCTGCTTTTGATGGATGAGCCGTTCGGCGCGCTCGACGAACTCACGCGCATGGAGATGCAGGAGCTGCTGCTCGGCATCCGCGAACGCACCGGCGCGACGACGCTGTTCGTCACCCACAGCATCAGCGAGGCGATCTACATTTCGGACGCGGTGGTGGTGTTCAGCAAGCGGCCGGCGGTGATCGCGGACTATATCGAGGTCGACCTGCCTTATCCGCGCTCGGCGGAGATCCGCTATTCGGCCCGCTTCACCGAGCTCGAGCACAGGGCGGGCCGCGCGCTCGGGATTACCCGATGATGCCGCGAAAATTCGAGAACGCCGTTTATCCGCTCGCCGGTGTCGCGGTCATCATCGTGGCGTGGGAGATTTACATCCATGCGTTCGGCATCAGCCGCATCGTGTTGCCGAGCCCGACCGACATCTACCACGCCTCGGTCGAAAACTGGCGGACGCTGGTCGCCCAGTCGTGGCCGACATTCCTGGAAAGCGTGCTGGGATTCGGGCTCGCCGTGGTCGTCGGCATTCCCATCGCGGTCTGCGTCGCTAATTCACGCATCCTGAATTTGACGCTCTATCCGATCCTGATCGCGACGCAGTCGGTGCCGAAGGTGGCGATCGCGCCGATCGTGCTGGTCTGGTTCGGCCTCGGCATGCAGTCGAAGCTGGTCATCGCGTTTCTGGTGGCGTTCTTCCCGATGGTGGTCGATACCGCGGCCGGCATGCGGGCGACGCCGCCGGGCTTGCTGGAGCTCGCCCGCTCGCTGCGGGCGTCGCGGCTGCAGATCTTCCTCAAGGTGCAATTTCCGGCGGCGCTGCCGTTTGTCTTCGCCGGCGCCAAGGTCGCGGTGACGCTCGCGGTGATCGGCGCGGTGATCGGCGAGTTTGTCGGCTCGGTCAACGGGCTCGGCAATCTGCTACTGGCGGCGAATTCGCAGCTCGACAGTCCGCTCGCCTGGGCCGCGTTGCTGTGGCTCAGCGTCCTCGGCATCCTGCTGTTTGCCGCCGTCGTGATCGCCGAGCGGCTGCTCATGCCGTGGGCCGGCACCGGCCACTGACCGGGCAAGACCTTTCGACGCGATGCCACGGGCGTTTTGGCCCGCGGTCTAGGGCCCCGCCGTCAGAGCTTCCCGGCGGCTTTCAGCTCGGCAAGCTGCATGCGCGCCTGCTGCGCGAGATAACGGCGCAGCCGGATCACGCCGGCGTCGTGCTGATAGAGCATCTCGAACTTCTCGAGGCCCGGCTTGAGATGCGCCAGCATTTCGCGATCCTGCTCAAGCACGTGCCAGTGCCGCTTCTCGATATTGGTCTTGTAGAGGAAGCGCCAGACGTCGCGCTGCCAGCCGGACACCTTGCGGGTGCGCCAGAAGAACACGCACATGTTCTCCTCGTCGATCGGCGTGCCGAAGCCGGTGATGCCGAAATTCCCGCCCGGCCCGCCGGACGGCGGGTAGGGGATTTCGAGCCGCACATAAAGCCCGCCGTTGTCGACCAGCTCGCTCCAGTCGAAATTCACGTCGCGCTGGCCGACCTTCTCGAAGAAGAAGCCGTGCGGCGTATCGCGGGTGGCGAACTGCGCCTGGGTGTCACCCTGATACATCGTGTGCGAATTGGCGTGCAGGAACGTGCCGTGCATCGGGTCCATGAGATTGTCGAAGGCGTAGCGCCACGGCATTTCCCAGTCGGCGTAGCAGAGGAAGCTCGAGTAGTCCGGCGCGGAAATTTCCGGCGGCGGGTCGAACGGCGCCGGCTCCGGATGCAGCACATCGCCGAACCAGACGAAGATCGCGCCGGAGATGTCCCTGGCCGGATAGGTCTTGACCGCCTTCTTGCCTTCGAGCGGACAGCCGGGCTGACCCGGCACGTTGAGCACGGTGCCGTCGGGACCGACCTCGACGCCATGATAGTTGCAGCGCAGCCGGTCGCCCTCATTGATGCCACGCGACAGCGGCACGGCGCGATGCGGGCAGCGGTCGGCCTGCACGCGGATCACGCCCTTGTTGTCGCGCCACAGCACCAGCGGCTCGCCGAGCCGCGTCAGGCCGAGCGGCTTGCCGCCGGTTTCGACGAAGCGCGAGGGTAGAATGGGCCACCACCGGTTGCGCAGCCCGGTGCGCAGATAGGCCTGCACCTCCTGGTCGGTCGGGCCGGCTTGCGGCGCCCTTGGCGCGGCGGCGCGGGGATTTTCGAGCGTCGTGACGTTCGACATGGCTCACGCTCCCAGTTCTTTCATCAGTGCGGTGAAGTTCTCCGGCGTCCAGTCGCCGCCGTCCGGCGGGCGCACCCGCGTGCCGTTCAGGCCCGCCACCACCTCGTCGAGTTCGCGCGCGCCCTTGGTGAACACACCCTCGATCGCATCGGCGAGCTCCTGCTGCCACGCGGTCGGCGCCTGCGTGCGGGTCTGGTGCGGCTCCAGATAAGGGAAGCGATAATCTGACATCGGTGCCTCCTGGCGTGTGCTCATCGTGTTTCGGCGGATATTAAACCGTTCTGGCTGTCCGTCGTCCGTCCTAGTTTCGCATCGACACGGCCGGCCGGTCGCCGACCGTGATCGTCATCAGATCGCGACCGACTTCGAGCGGCCCGTCGTAAACCTTGCGGGTGCGCGCGATCAGGTCGGCCGGCGTCGCGCCGCCGTTCAGCCCGATATGGCTGTAGACCGCGAGCTTCGGCCTGGCCTCGGAGAATACCTTGCCGGCGGCCTCGGGCGACGAGAGATGCTTCAGGATTCTCTCATAGACCGGAAATTTCTTCATCAGCTCGTCGGGAATCACGGTCACGCAGTGCACCAGCACGTCGGCGCCGGTGGCCTGCTTCACCACTTCGGCGCTGGAGCGGGTGTCGCCGGACAGCACGACCGAATGCCCCTGGTACTCGATCTTGTAGCCGTAGGACGGCGTGACGAGTTCGCCGTGATCGTTCTTGAACGCCGTCATCTTCAACCCGTCTTTCTCGTAAGCGAGCCCCGGCTTCACCTCGTGAACGTCGAACGCGATGCCGGCCAGCGGGTTCTTCTCATCCTCGCCGCGGATCTCGATGTCGCGCGAGAATGCTTCCGTCAGCCCCTTCGTCAGTCCGGCGAGGCCCGGCGGTCCGTAGATTACCATCGGCGTGCTGCGGCGGGCGTAAGGTGGGCGCAGCCACCCGGTGAGCCAGAGGTCCGACAGCCCGTTGAGATGGTCGGAATGAAAATGGGTGAGGAAATGCGCGTCGATCGCGCCGAACGGGATTTTCAGCTGCGCGAGGCGAATGGTCACGCCACGCCCGAAGTCGAAGACGAGCTTCTGGTTGCCGGCCTCGATCAGCGTGGCGGGGCCGAAACGCTCGGGCGAGGGCACCGGCGTTCCTGTGCCGAGCAGCGTGACGCGGAAATCGCCCTCCGCCGCGTTCGCACGCGGAGCGAACGAGCTTGCCGCAACCACCGCCACCAGCGCCAGGCCGCAGAGTTGCAATACCGTTTTGCCCATCGTCCTTGTCCTCGTCGTCAGATATCGAGCACCAGCCGCGGGCCCTTGGCACGCGACACGCAGATCATCATGGTCTTGTTCGCCGCGCGTTCGCTCGACGACAGGATGCTGTCGCGGTGATCGGCCTCGCCGGACACGATGGCGGTCTCGCAGGTGCCGCAGATGCCTTGTTCGCAGGAGCAGGGCACGTTGACGCCGGCATCGCCGAGCACCGACAGGATCGAGCGGTCGGGCGGTACCGTGACGGTGACGCCGGATTGCTGGCACATCACCTCGAAAGCGCCGCTCGTCTCGTCGGCGGGCCGGCTGCGCGGCGCGAACCACTCGAAATGAATGCTGCCTTCGGGCCAGTTCGCGGTCGCT
>Ga0180218_1000834_pt1 | contig 22424 bp, 21 predicted proteins | sample eDN3rd37CKraftBY_FD_151334 | JGI IMG/M metagenome (GOLD analysis project Ga0180218, IMG submission 151334) | Enriched backyard soil microbial communities from Emeryville, California, USA - eDNA 3rd pass 37_C Kraft BY (version 2) (version 2) | ecosystem: Environmental > Terrestrial > Soil >...
GTCTGGCACATCACCGCGAGCATCGCCGTGGCAATGGTCATGGGCATGGCTCTCGCCTTGTTGAGCCATTTTGTCCCCGCGACGCGGCTCGCGATCAACGGCCGCCTCAATCCGTTCCTGTCGTCGTTCTCGACGGTGGGGTGGATTTTCCTGTCGATCATCTGGTTCGGCGTCAACGAGGTCACGGTGATCTTCGTGGTCGCCGCGACATTGCTGCCGTTCTCGCTATCCAACCTCAGGGCAGGGCTGCAGGAGCTCGACCGCGAAACCATCGAAATGAGCCGCAGCTTCTCGCGCAGCCGGCTCAAGGTGGTGGCGATGGTTCTGGCGCCGCTGATGGTGCCGTACATTTTCGCGACGCTGCGCATCTGTCTGGGCGTCGCCTGGAAAGTCGTGCTCACCGCCGAGCTGTTCGGTGGCACGTCCGGCTTGGGCTATCTGATCGCACGCGCCCGCGCGGATTTCGACACCGTGGCGATCTTCGCGATGATCGTCATCATCGTCATGTTCGTCTACCTGTCGGACAAGTTTCTCATCGAGCCGATCCAGCTACGGTTGCGGAGGAATTATGCGATCAGCTGAGGGCAGGGCACGCGCCTGGTGGTCGACATCCTTCAGCGAGCGGCTGATCGCCGACGGCCTCGTGCTGCTGGCGCTGGCCGGCTGGTTCGTGATGTCGCGATCGATGCCGTCTTATCTTTTCCCGGACATTCCGGCCGTGGCGCGGGCGATGGCGAGCCTGCTGTTCGATCCCGCCTTTGCGACCCATACGGCGGCCTCCGTCGGGCGTATCGTCCTTTCCATCACGCTCGCCTTGCTGCTCGGGGGCGTTCTTGCTCTGATCCCGCGCTACGTTCCGGCGGCCAACGAATTCATCCACGAGCGCGTCAAGCCGGTGCTCAATTCCTTTCCGTCGGTGGGCTGGGCGCTGCTCGGCTCGATCTGGTTCGGCGTGTCGGACTTGGCCGTCATTTTCATTCAGGTCGCGATCCTCGCTCCCTTCGCGCTCATCAATATCTCCGAAGGTCTGCGCGAGATGGACGCGGACAATCAGGAGATGGCGCACAGCTTCTCGCGCCGCCGCACGAGCATCTTCACGCTGGTGATCTTCCCGATGCTCTATCCCTACATCGTGGCGGCCCTGCGCATCGCTTACGGCGTGGCGTGGAAGGTCAGTCTGGTGTCGGAGCTGTTCGGCGCCCAGACCGGGCTCGGCTACCTGCTGATGGATGCGCAAGGGAAGGGACGCATCGATCTCGTTTTCGCGATCTGCCTCGCGATTGTCGTGTTCTATGTCGTCGGCGAAAAGCTGATCGTCGATCCGTTGTCGCGACGCTATCGCGGCGGGCAATAAGCAACCGGAGCATACGATGGATGACGTGACGCGGCTGACGATCCAGTCCGAGTGCGCCCGCCTGATGAACCAGTTCTCCTGGGCGGTGGACGCGATGGATTACGACGCGGTGGTGGCGCTGTTCACGCCCGACTGCACGTTCGGGCGCGCCGACGTTTTCTATCAGGGGCATGCCGGGCTGCGGCAATCCCTGAATGGCCGTCCGCGGGATCGCGCCACGCGGCATGTCAGCTCGAACATGATCATCGATGTCCTCGATGCGGACACCGCGCGCGGCAAGGCCTATTGCCTTGTCTTCGGGCATCGCGGCGCGCTCTCGGCCGACGGCGAGGCCGAGCTCAATGCGCCGGACTCGCTCATTCTCTATACGGCCGAGTTCAGGCGCACGGCCGAAGGCTGGCGCATCGCGCGATGGCACATCGGGCTGTCGTTCCGCAAGCGTCCGGCTGCGGCAGCTTGATCCCATGAAACTCGTCATGATCGATTGCGTTCCCGGCGGGCGTCCGGGCGCGATTTTGGCGTCCGGCGAGATTCTGCATCTCGAGCGCGCCGCCGTGCCCGGGTCGGCGGAGGCATGGCTGCCCCGCACGCTGAAGGACGTTCTGCGCGCGGGGGACGATGGCCTGATGATCGTCCGCGGCATCGTCAGCCGCGTCGACGCCATGTCCGGTGACGAGCGTGCCCGCCTGCACCGCGGGGCCATTCTGCCGTCGACGACGCCACTGCTGGCGCCGCTTCCGGATCCGCGGCTGTTCGTCTCGGCAGGTCATGCCTATCGCTCGCATGTCGACGAAATGAAGTCCAAAGCTCCGGCGACGCCGCAGGGTTTCCTGAAGGCGCCGGGCACCATCGTCGGCCCGCGCGACGACATTCGGCTTCCGCCGCAATGCCCGGATCGCGTCGATTTCGAGGGCGAGATATGTGCGGTGATTGGACGCCACTGCCATAACGTCACGCCCGACCGGGCGATGGACTGCATCGCCGGCTATACGATCACCAACGACATTTCCGCCCGCGACTGGGTGCCTGAAATCGCCAAGGCGCGGACGACGCCGGAGGCGCGGGCGGCATGGGATCTCAATCATATGGGCAAGCAACTGCCCGGATTTTCTCCTCTCGGCCCGGCGCTGGTGACGGCGGACGAGGTTGACCCCGTGCGGCTTGAACTGACGACACGTCTCAACGGCGAGGTGATGCAGAACGCGGTGACCAGCGATCTGATCTTTACCGTGGCGGAGTCGCTCGCCTTCTTCTCGCGCTGGTATGAGTTCACGCCAGGCGACATTCTATCGACGGGAACGCCGGCGGGCGTCGGCTTCGGCCGCAACCCGCAGGTTTTCATCAAGCCTGGAGACATCGTGGAGGTCGAGGTATCCGGCCTCGGCAAAATCTCCAATCGTTTCGTGGCCGGATAAGGGATCAAAGCGGTGCGGGTTATTCGTGATGTGACCGTCACCATGCGGGACGGCGTGAAGCTTTCGCTCTGTATCTATTTGCCTGACGGGGAAGGGCGCTATCCCGCGTTGTTCGCGGCGTCGCCGTATCAGCACGAATTCGACGACGTTCCGGCTTTTCCGCTGTTTCTCTGGCGCGAAACCGGCCCGGTCGAGTGGTACACGCAAAAGGGCTATGCCTATGTGCACGCCGACGTCCGTGGCTCGGGCAAATCGGAAGGCGATTTCGGCTTCATGGATGCCACCGAGCAGCAAGACTATGTCGAGCTGATTGCGTGGATTGCGAAGCAGCCGTGGTGCACGGGCAAGATCGGCGGCATTGGACAGTCATATTACGCCATGGCGCAGTGGTTGATGGCCTGCGCCAATCCGCCGGGCCTCGCCTGCATCGTGCCGTATGACGGGCTGGTCGATCAGTATCGCTGCTCGAACTATCACGGCGGCATTTTCTGCAACTATCGCCCCGGTTGGTACATCAGCCTGCTCGCCAACAATCAGCATCGCCAGGCCGATCGGCCGGGACGGCCGCGCATGACGATGGACCTGGTCGGCGATATCGTCGCGCATCCCCTGAACGATGACTGGTGGAAGGAGCGGTCCGCCTTCGAGCGCCTGAAGGACATCCGCGTGCCTGTCTTGTCGATCGGGCATTGGGGCAAAATGGGCCTGCATTTGCGGGGCAACATTCTCGGCTATGAGCAGGTGACCGCGCCGAAGAAGCTCGTCGTCACCGGCGCGAAGAATGTCCACGAGGCGCATCACCAGTTCGACGAGATCGAATTTCATGAACGCGAGATGCTGCCCTTCTATGAACATCATTTGAAGGGAGTTCAGAACGGCGTGATGGACGAGCCGCCGGTGAAGATCTTCGTTCGCGGCGTCGATGTGTGGCGGCACGAGCCGGAATGGCCGCTCCCGCGCGCCGAATACAAATCGTGGTATCTGCACGCCGGTCCGTCCGGCAGCCTGACCTCGATCAACGACGGCGGCCTTTCGCCTGAGGCGCCGAGCCGCGAAGACAGCACGACCAGCTACACCTATCCCGACTGGGAGTGGAAAATGGGCGTCATCGCCTCGGATCCGGAGGGGCGTCCCGATCCGATCCGCCGCGTGCTGACGTTCACCTCCGCGCCGTTGGACGACGACCTTGAAGTCACCGGTCCGATCGTTCTGGAGCTCTACGCGTCGTCCGATCAGATCGACACGCAGTTCATCGTCAAGCTCGCGGATCAGTTGCCGCAAGGCGCCGAGGCGCGCGCGAAGAACATCCAGCCGGCGTCGGTCAACGTCTCGAAGGGTTGGCTGAAGGCCTCGCATCGCGAGAAGGACGAAGCGCGCTCGACGCCGTACCGGCCGTTCTATACGCACGCCAATCCGGTCGCCATCGAGCCTGGCCGCGTCTACCGGTTCGATATCGAGGTTCTGCCGATATCTTATGTGTTCAGGAAAGGGCACCGGATCCGGCTGGAAATCGTCAATGGCGATTCATCCATGACCGATGCCGTCTTCACCCACCCCTACCATCCGACGATGCGGGGCACGGATACGATTTATCACGGGCGGGCATTTGCATCGCGCCTTTTGATGCCGGTCATTTCACCTTAAGTCGAATCCGTTTAACCGGCGGAAAACCCGGCAAGCCTGACCGCATGGGTTTGCGCTTCGCTCAGCCAGTCGGGCCACCAATTTCGAGTCCGGGGACAATTATTGCGCCGGGGTGCATGTTATCGCCGCAATGTCAGCCGATTTGCGTGAGAGCTGAGGTTGGGTCATCGTGCGCGTCATGTGGATCCCGAAGCTGTTCCTTGCCGTTCTGCTTGCGGTCTCGGCCAGCGCGCCGGCGCCGGCGCAGTTGCGCGGCCACGGCGGTCCGGTTCGCGCGCTGGCGATCGCGCCGGACGGCAAGACCGCATTATCGGGCAGCTTCGACACCTCGGCGATCCGCTGGTCGCTGACGCAGAATTCCGCCGAGCAGGTTCTGCGTTTTCACGAGAGCGCGGTGAACGCGGTGGTGTTTCTGCCCGACGGGCGGATGGTCACCGGCGGCGAGGACGGCCAGATCGCGATCTGGACCGCCGGCCGGCCGCAGCCCGACACGGTCCTGAGAGGACATCAGGGACCGGTCGCCGGGCTCGCGGTGTCGCCGGACGGCAAGATCATCGCGTCCGCATCGTGGGATCGCAGCATTCGTTTGTGGCCGGTCGCGGGCGGCGAGCCGCGCGTGCTCGAAGGCCATGGCCAGAACATCAACGATGTCGCGTTCTCGCCGGACGGCACGTTTCTGGTCAGCGCCGGCTATGACGCGACACTGCGCATCTGGCCGGTGTCGGGCGGCAATCCCATCGTGTGCCCGATGCCGGCGCCGCAGAACGCGGTCGCCGTGCTGCCCAATGGCGAGATCGCGAGCGGCGGCGCCAACGGTCATCTTTATCTGGTGTCGCGGCAGGGCGAGACGCTGACCGATCTTGCGACCGGGCCGGCGCCGATCATCAGCGTCGCCGCGTCGGATGACGGCGCGCTGATCGCCGCTGCCGGCATCCGCGGCTCGGTGGCGATCGTCGATGCGGCCAAGCGCATCGTCGCGCATACGCTGGTCGGCCCCGGCCTGCCGGTGTGGTCGGTCGCCTTCTTTCCCGACAACCGCACGCTGCTGACCGGCGGCGCCGACCGCATGATCCGGCGCTGGAACGCAGCGACCGGCGAGGCGCTCGACTCGGTGATCGCCGGCGCGGCGGCCGATCCGCTTGCGGCCTACAAGGGCGACCGCGGCGCCGAAGTGTTCCGTGCCTGTGTCGCCTGCCACACGCTGTCGCCGGATGAAGGCAATCGTGCCGGCCCGACGCTCGCCGGCATTTTCGGCCGCAGGATCGCGACGCTGCCCGGCTATAATTTCTCTCCCGCGCTCAAGCGGCTCGATATCGTGTGGACGCCGGAAACGGTGGCGAAGCTGTTCGAGATCGGGCCGATGGCCTACACGCCCGGCACCAAGATGCCGGAGCAGAAGATCGGTTCGCCGGACGACCGCAAGGCTCTGGTGGAGTTCCTGGCGAAGACGACCACAAAACGCTGACGCGCCGGAGCCTCAGACGTCCTCGCCGCGCGCCTTGGCTTCCTCGCGCTCGCGCAAATAGTCTTCGGTGGTGCGCACCTTCGGGCGCGGCGGCGCGCCGAACGGGTCGAACTCTTCCTCCGCCATCGCGTTGACGCGGCAATCGGCGCACATCCGGATGACGTTGAGCCGCTTCTCGGAGTTCTTGAACATCCAGTGCTTGCCTTCGAGCCTGGCGAGCACGCGCTCGACCGAGCTCTTGGTACCGAACGGCTTGCCGCAGCTGATGCAGTGATAGGGCTCTTCCGCCTTGATGAGGCGCGAGGCGGCGGTGGCGGCGCGGAAATCGAGCTGCGGCTTGAGCGTGATGACCTTCTCGGGGCAGGTCGCCTTGCACAGTCCGCACTGCACGCAGGCGTCCTCGTTGAAGCGCAGCGCCGGCCGTTCGGGCTCGTCGCCGAGCGCGCCGGTCGGGCAGGCGCTGACGCAGGACAGGCATAGCGTGCAGCCCTCGACGTTGACCTCGATGGTGCCGAACGGCGCGCCGGCCGGCAGCGGTACGACATCGACCGGCGACGGCGCGACGCCGTGCAACTGACGCAGCGCGAGGCGCATGACCTCGCGGCTGCGGCCTTGCGGCAGGAAGGTCGCCGGGCGCTCGACCGGCTTCAGGCCTGCCACCGCGCCGAACGCTGCGCCCAGCGCGAAGGGATCGTCGGTCTCGATCGTCGCGACGCGGTCGCCGTCGAAGCCGAGCGCGGCCAGAATCGCCGCGGTGAGTTCGATGGTTCGGGTCAGGCCGGCGATGTCGTGGCGCGGCTTTGCCCGTACCAGGAAGCGCACTGCGCTCGCGCCATAGGCGAGGGCGGCGGCGACGGCATCGAGGCCGACCTGCGTCACCTCGTTGACGGCGACCGGCAGCACGTGGGCCGGTAACCCGTCGCCGTGCCGCGCCAGCGCGTCGATCATCGCCGTGCCGTGATCCTGATCGTGGATCAGCAGCACGGCGTCGCGGCCGCCGGCCCGGCGATAGGCCGTCAGCAGCGTGCGCAGCTGCCGCATCAGCATGTCGGACGGCGGCAGCGCATAGCCGGCGGCGCCGGTGGGGCAGGCGGCGGCGCATTGCCCGCAACCGGCGCAGATCGCGTGGTCGAACGCGACATGATCGCCGTTCGGCGTGATGGCGCCGGTCGGGCAGAGATCGAGGCAGCGCCGGCAGCCGACGATCCGCGACCGCGAATGGGCGCAGAGATCCTCGGCGAAATCGACATAGCGCGGCTTGTCGAACACGCCGACGAGGTCGCGCGCCTTCATCACCGCGCGCAGCACGGCGGCCGGGTCGCCCGGATCGGCGCGCAGATAGCCGTCACGCAGGTCGGCGGCCGGAAACAGCGGCGCGCCGCCGGACAGGTCGAGGATCAGGTCGCATTGCGACACCGCGCCGTCGCGGGGCGTGCCAAACACGAAGGCATCGCGCGACGAGGCGGCCGGGGCCGCATAGTCGTCGATCGTGAGTTCGAACGCGCCGAGATGGCCTGTGGCGGCGCGGACCTTGCCTTTGACGACCGGGAATTCGGTCACCCGCGGCGGCGTCGCATCGCCCGCGTCGCGGATCAGCACGGTGACGTCGAGCGTGTCCTTCAGCAGCTGCGCGGTTTCGATCGCCTGCGCGTCGCGGCCATAGACCAAAACGACGCCTTCGCTGGTCAGGCTGACGACCGGGACCGCCGGCGGCGGCCCGGCGGCGGCCGCGATCAGCGCCGCCATCTTCGGCCCGGCGCGCTCCGCGTCCTTCGACCAGCCGGCGGTTTCGCGGATGTTGACGAAGGTCAGGTTCGGCGGGTTGGCCAGTTCTTCCGCGGTTTCGTTGAAGACCGGCGTTTCCTGCGTGCAGGTGACCAGGAGATCGTCGCCGTCCATCGCCGCGTCGCGGAACCGGTTCAGTTCGCTGCGGCAGAAGTGGCGTCCATGCTTGACCAGGGCGCCGGGACAGGCCCGCTCGACCGCGTCCCGGTCGATCGGCATGGTGTCCTCGCAAGAGCAGACCAGAATGTTGCGCGGGTGTTCCGCCATCGGACATCGGCCCTGTCGTTCCGCCGCATCGCTCCGCTTCCGCATCACGCGCCACATCTATATGTGTCGGCTATGAGCGGCTGCGGTATCCGGACCCGGCTTCGTGACTGGCCTCGGATTGACGAGCTTCACTATAATCATTCCAATTCGAAAAGTAGAGGTCGTGCGCTCATGCCGCAGGGATCGCGGACCAGACAGAAAACGGCGCTTGCGTCCGAGATCGTGCTGCCGCCGCCATTCACGCTGGTGACGCTGCGCGAGGTCGGCGATGCGTTCGCCCATGCGAAGGCGCTTGCGCCGCGGAACGGCGCGGGCACGCTGGCCTATGTCGGCCGCTTCGACCTCTGCGAATTCGCCGTCGTGCTCGAGCCCGACGAGCCATTGCGTCAGGCGCGGCGCAGCTTTTATGCCGGCATGAGCGCGCTGGCAGACGCCATCGTCGCCTTTGCGCCGCCGAACGTTCCGGTCGAGATCGCATGGCCGGACGCCATTCTGATCAACGGCGCGCTGGTCGGCGGCGGCCGGCTCGGCTGGCCGGAGGCCGCGAAAGAAGACGATGTCCCGGACTGGATCGTGTTCGGCGCCATGATCCGCACCATTTCGATGAGCAACGAGGAAGCCGGCCTCAGCCCCATGGTGACGGCGCTCGAGCAGGAAGGCTTTACCGACGCGGCGGCGAGCGAGCTGGTCGGGAGCTTTGCTCGCCATCTGATGGTCACCACCGATGCTTGGCAGGAATACGGCTTCCCGGCGATCGCGCGCGACTATCTGGCGCGGCTGCCGGCGGAGCAGGGACTGCGCCGCGATATCGGCGACAACGGCGATTTGCTGGTGCGCCGCATGGGCAGGACCGAGATCAAGACCGAGACGGAGCGGCGCAAGCTCGCGCCCTTGCTGGCGGCGCCGTCCTGGTACGACCCGCAGGCGCGGGGGCCGAAACTGTGAACCTGTTGCGCACCATCAGGCTCGACGCCTCCGACACTTTCATCTTCGACACCGCGGCCGAGCCCGGCGAATGGGCGGTGCCCGGCGCCTTCGTATTCTGGCCGCAGAATCCGGACGAGTTCACCGGCAAGGCCCGCGTCGCGTTCCGCAGCGGTTTCCTCGGCCTCGACAGCCTCGGCTGGTCGACGCTGGTGCAGGTGGTCGAGGTGACCGAGAGTGATCGCGACGCGGCGGTCGAATTGCTGGCGCAGAAGCTGGTGTCGGCCTTCGGCGCGCCGGATATCGACACCGCGCGCCGCGCCGCCGCCGAGGAGATCGCCTTCGCGGCCTCGCTCGCCGAGCAGCCGAAGGACACGCTGGTCGCGCTGCATCGCCGCGTCGATGACGGCGAGATTCGGGAGACGTTCCGCACCCTGCAGCCGCGCAACGGCGGCCGGAAGCCGGCGCGCGCCTTCTCGTTCATGGAGCTCGAAGGCGAGGACGAAGACCAGCCCGGCGACGCGGTCGATCTGGTGTCGCTGGCGGAGCGGGAGCGCAAATGAAGGATTTCTGGCTGTCCTGCGGCCATCACCTGCTCGACCGCGACGCCGGCGGCGGCCTCGTCGTGACCGACGAGTTCCTCAAGGTCTATCTGGCGCGGCCGGAGCTCGCGCCGCCGCCGGAGGCCTGCGCCGTCGAGCGCACGATCTTCGCCACCCTGATGAACGATCCGCGCTATCCGGTCACGGCGGCCGACATCGCGGCGATGGCGGACTCCGACGCGCGCGAGAACTGGCAGGTGCTGATCGCGTTCCGCGACCACCTGCTGCGCCACAAGACGCTGGAGGCGGCTTACGCCGATTTCGCCCGCAACGGCTTCGGCCGCACGCCGCTGCTGTTCGTCAACCAGCTCGTCCACGTCATCATGCGCAACGCGCTCGACGGCTGCGACGATGCGATGACGGTGCGCGCCGCCGAACTGCTGTTCCGCACCCAGCGCGCCTCGCTGTTCGAGCAATCGCTGCTTGCCGCCGATGACGAGGTGATCGGCAGCGCCGGCGCGGAGCCGCCGTCGCCGCTGGTGTTGGTGTTCGGCATTCCCTCGGAATCGCAGATCGATATCCTCAACGGCGACAATGCGGAAACCTACTGGGAGCGCAGCGACCGCTTCGACATGGCGCTCAACGTCACGGCCGGGCAGGCGGGCCTCGCCGCGCTCGCGCGCGCGATGGAGCGCTGGATCGGCCATCTCACCGGCATCGAGGTCGATATCGCCGCGCTTCCCGAGCTGCGCGATGCCGCGCTCGCCTGGTATGTCGGGCTCGATGCCGACAGCACCGCGATCGGCAATGCGATCTGGAACGGCGAGGAGGTGAGCGAGGAGGCGCTGTCGCGCGTGGTCGGGCTGTTCCGGCTGACCTTCCGCAATCCGGCGGTGATGCTCGACAAGGTTCGCGGCGAGCCGATCTATCTTATTCTCGCCCAGACTCCGGATAGACTGATCCGCATGAAGCCCCAGAACCTGATCGCGGGCCTTCCGGTCAAGCACCTCGAGACAGTCGGATGACAGCCGCGCCGCCACTTGCCACCATCACCGTCGGCGTTCTGGTCGAGCGCAGCAAGGCGGCGAGCCCGTGGCTCGATTTCCTCTGGCGTCCGGTGAAGATTCTCGTCGGCGTCCCCGACACGCCGGCCTGGACCGTGCTGTCCGACGACGGCGAGCGCGCGGTGTTCTATGCCGGCACCGCGGAGATCGAACTGCACCGCTCGGAAACCGCGAATTATCGCGCCAATTTTGCGACCGGCGAGCCGCTGCTGTGGGTGGTGCTGCGCCCGACCGACAGCGAGCCGCCTTACAGCGTGATGACCGTCACCGCCGATCCGGCCGAGGGCGAGGCAATGATGGAGTCCGGCAACGACATCATCGAGACGGTGCCGATGCCGTCTCCGGTCGAGGACGTGATCGCGCAGTTCATCGCCGAGCATCACGTTGAAAGGTCATTCTCGAAGCGCAAGCGCGACCGCGCCAATCCGGAGGCGCTAGCGCGCCGCGCCGACGGCGACGAGCCGGCGCCATGACCGAGGACAGGACCAGCGAGGATTTTCTGGCGCGCTGGTCGCGCCGCAAGCGCGCCGCCGAGACGGGTCATGAGACGAGTCATGCGACGGAGCAGGCGGAGCCGCCGCAATCCGCGCCGCCTGAGGGCGCGCCGCCGGCCGGCACGCCGGAGCATCGCCAGCCGGACGCGCAGCACCAGGACGACGAGCCGTTCGATCTCTCCAGCCTGCCGCCGCTCGAGTCGATCACGGCCGAGACCGACGTCACCGCTTTTCTGCGCAAGGGCGTGCCGCCGGACCTGACCCGTGCGGCGCTTCGTCGCGCCTGGGTGTCCGACCCGGCGATCCGCGACTTCATCGGGCTTGCGGAGAATTCCTGGGACTTCAACGATCCTAACGCGATACCGGGCTTCGGCCCGCTCGATCAGACGCCCGAGCAGGTGCGCCGCATGGTGGCCGAGCTGTTCGGCGAGGTCCGCCAGGCGGCCGAGCAGATCGTCGAACAGGCTGACAAGCTGGCGGATGGCCGGCCGGGGGCGCCATCGCACGGCGAAACGGATTCGGTGGCGTCTTTGCCGCAAGCGCCGCCCAACGACGCCGGCCGTGTCGATCCGAAAAACGCGGAGAGCCCCGACGCGGACGGTCCCGACTCTCCCGCGGCGCGCAACGATGAGGCGCCGGCTGTTGCAACGCAACAGAACGATGCGTCGCAGCCGGCGCCGCGCTCGCGCCGCTCGCATGGCGGCGCGCTCCCGCGCTGATGCGCGGCGTATAGCCTCAGGCTATTTCCATAGTGCGAAGCTATCGGCCTTTCTATTGACCGAAACGAACCGGGGACGTAGCTTTTAATTATTCTGAAGAAGAGCTGCTGGGGCGCTATTTCAGAGGGATCAGGTTGTGCGCGACGCTGGTCTGAAACAAGCGATCGAGAAAGTCGGCGGCGTGTCCGAGTTGGCGCGCAGGATCGGCATCGCCCAGCCTTCCGTCTCAAATTGGGATCGCATCCCCGCCGAGCGCGTCGCGATGGTCGAGGCGCTGACCGGCATTCCGCGCACGCGGTTGCGGCCCGACCTGTACAGCGAGGCCGTCGTGTCAGGGGACATCGATGAGGTCGATGCGGCGCGCGCGCGTGAATACGCGCTGCTGTCCGCCCTGCTGTCGCGCGTGCCCTCGAAGTCGTTCCTCGGCCAGCTCGCCCGCCTGCGCGGCGACGCGACGCCGCTCGGGCTTGCCCATGCGCGGCTCGGCGAGGCGGCGGCCGACACCACGCCGGCCGATGTCGAGCGCGAGTACTTCGACCTGTTCATCGGCATCGGCCGCAGCGAGCTGCTGCCCTATGCCTCGTATTATCTCACCGGCTTTCTGAACGAGCGTCCGCTCGCGCGGCTGCGCGAGGACCTCGCGCGGCTCGGCATCGAGCGCGTCGAAGGCAACAACGAGCCGGAAGATCACGCCGCGACGCTGTGCGAGATCATGTCGGGGCTCGCCGCCCGGAGTTTCCCGGCGCCGCCGGGCACCGAGCGCGAGCTGTTCGAAAAACATATCCAGCCCTGGATGGGCCGCCTGTTCGCCGACATGGAAATCGCGAACGGCGCGAAGTTCTACCGCAGCGTCGGAGCGCTCGGCCGGATTTTTCTCGACATCGAAACGGAAGCTTTCGCGCTCGCCGATTGAGCGCCGTGAACATACGAAGGAGCAAAGCCGATGCGTGCGAAGCCGAAAGACGAGAAGACCGTCGGGCGTCGTGACTTCCTGCGCGCGATCGGCGCCGGCGCGGTCGGTGTCGCGGCATCCGCGCCGCTGACCGGCGAGGCGCTCGCCGCCACCGAGAGCCCCGAGGAAGAGCGCAAGGCGCGCTACAAGGAAACCGATCACATCAAGCGCTATTACAGCGTCAACCGCTATCCGCGTTGAGGGAGGGTCTCATGCTGATCAAGAGAGCAGAACGCCAGTCTCGCCGCGGGTCGCTTGCCGGCAGGGTCGCCGCTCAAGCGGAAGGACTTGACCGGCGCTCGTTCCTGCGCCGCTCCGGGCTTCTCGCCAGCGGCCTCGCGGTCGCCGGCACGCTGCCGCTCGGTAGCGTCCGCAAGGCGAAGGCCGCCGAAGCCGGTCCGCTGACCGCCGGCGCCACGGTGCGCAAGAGCATCTGCACGCACTGCGCGGTCGGATGCACGGTGACGGCGGAAGTCGTCAACGGCGTCTGGGTCGGCCAGGAACCGAGCTGGGACAGCCCGATCAACCGGGGCTCGCATTGCGCCAAGGGCGCCTCGGTGCGCGAGCTGGTGCACAGCGAGCGGCGGCTGCGGTACCCGATGAAGCTCGTCAACGGTCAGTGGACGCGCGTCTCGTGGGACGTCGCGATCAACGAGATCGGCGACAAGATGATGCAGATCCGCGAGAAGTCCGGCGCCGATTCGGTCTACTGGCTCGGCTCCGCGAAGATGACCAACGAGGGCTCGTACTGGTTCCGTAAGCTCGGCGCCTATTGGGGCACCAACAACACCGACCACCAGGCGCGCATCTGCCATTCGACGACCGTCACCGGCGTGGCCAATACCTGGGGCTACGGCGCGATGACGAACAACCTCAACGACATGCGCAACTCGAAGACGCTGCTCTACATCGGCAGCAACGCGGCCGAGGCGCATCCGGTCGGCATGCAGCACATGTTGGAGTCGAAGGAGCTCAACAAGGGCAACTTCATCGTGTTCGACCCGCGCATGACCCGCACCGCGGCGCATGCGACCGAATATGCGCGCTTCCGTCCCGGCACCGACATTCCGGTGCTGTACGGGATGATGTGGCACATCCTCAAGAACGGCTGGGAAGACAAGGAATTCATCCGCCAGCGCGTCTACGGCTTCGACGATCTCCGCAAGGAAGTCGAGAAGTGGAACCCGGAGGAGTGTGAGCGCGTCACCGGCGTGCCGGGCGCGCAGATGGAGCGCATCGCCAAGATGTTCGCCACCGAGAAGCCGGCGACCATCATCTGGTGCATGGGCCAGACCCAGCATTCGGTCGGCACCGCCAACGTGCGGGCAAGCTGCATCGCGCTGCTGATGACCGGCAATATCGGCAAGGCCGGCACCGGCGCCAACATCCTGCGCGGCCATGACAACGTGCAAGGCGCGACCGACGTCGGCCTCGATATCGTGACGCTGCCGTTCTACTACGGCCTCGCTGAGGGAGCGTGGAAGCACTGGTCGCGGGTCTGGGAGACCGATTTCGAGTGGTTCAAGTCGCGCTTCGACGACCCGAAGATGATGAACACGCCCGGCATTCCGCTGACGCGGTGGTTCGACGCCGTGCTGCTGCCGAAGGATCAGGTGGCGCAGAAGGACAATCTGAAGGCGATGTTCGTGCAGGGACACGCCAGCAACAGCATCACGCGCATCCCGGAATCGATGAAGGCGCTGAAGGCGCTCGAACTGCTCGTCATCGCCGATCCGCATCCGACGACCTGGGCATCGCTGTCGGTGCAGGCCGGCCGCAAGGATGGCACCTATCTGCTGCCGGTCGCGACCCAGTTCGAATGCGCGGGCTCGCGCGTCGCCACCGGGCGCCAGTTGCAGTGGGGCGAGCAGGTCGTCAAGCCGATCTTCGAGTCGAAGGACGATCTCGAGATCATGTATCTGCTCGCGAAGAAGCTCGGCTTCGCCGACAAGATGTTCAAGAACATCAAGGTCGAGAACAACCTGCCGGTCGCCGAGGACATCCTGCGTGAGATCAACCGCGGCAGCTGGTCGACCGGCTATTGCGGCCAGTCGCCGGAGCGGCTGAAGGCGCACATGAAGAACCAGCACAAGTTCGACCTGGTGACGACGCGCGCGCCGAAGGACGACCCGGAGGTCGGTGGCGACTATTACGGCCTGCCGTGGCCGTGCTGGGGCTCGCCCGAGGTCCGACATCCGGGCTCGCCGCTGCTCTACGCGCCGTTCCGCTCGGCGATGGATGGCGGTGGCACGTTCCGTCCGCGCTTCGGTCTCGAGCGCGAGGAGAAGCTGCCGGACGGCACCACGCGCAAGGTCAGCCTGCTCGCCGATGGCGTCTATTCGGAAGGCTCGGACATCAAGGACGGCTATCCGGAGTTCACCTACGGCGTGCTGAAGAAGCTCGGCTGGGACGGCGACCTGACAGAGACGGAACTCGCGACGATCAACAAGATCGGCGGCGACAAGCCCGACGGCGTGTCCTGGTCGACCGACCTGTCGGGCGGCATCCAGCGCGTCGCGCTGAAGCACGGCTGCATCCCCTACGGCAACGGCAAGGCGCGCATGAATGCGTTCGGCCTGCCGGACCCGATCCCGGTGCACCGCGAGCCGATCTACACGCCGCGCGTCGATCTCGTGTCGAAATTTCCGACCTTGCCCGACGCCAAGCAGTTCCGCCTGCCGAACATCGGCTTCTCGCTGCAGAAGGCGGCGGTGGACAAGGGCATCGCCAAGCAGTTCCCGCTCATCCTGTCGTCCGGCCGTCTGGTCGAATACGAGGGCGGCGGCGAGGAGACCCGCACCAATCCGTGGCTCGCCGAGCTGCAGCAGGACATGTTCATCGAGATCAGTCCGGCGGACGCGGCCGAGCGCGGCATCAAGGACGGCGGCTGGGTCTGGGTGACCGGCGCGGAGAACAGCGCCAAGGCCAAGATGAAGGCGCTGGTCACCGAGCGGGTCGGCAAGGGCGTCGCCTGGATGCCGTTCCACTTCGGCGGCTGGTTCGGCGGCGTCGACCTGCGCGGCAACTACCCGAAGGGGACCGATCCTTACGTGCTCGGCGAGAGCGCGAACACGATCACCACCTACGGCTACGACCCGGCGACCGGCATGCAGGAGCCGAAAGTCACCCTCTGTCAGATCGCGGCGGCATAAGGAACAACGACCATGGCACGGATGAAATTCCTCTGCGACGCCGATCGCTGCATCGAGTGCAACGCATGCGTCACCGCCTGCAAGAACGAGCACGAGGTCCCGTGGGGCATCAATCGCCGCCGCGTCGTCACGCTCAATGACGGCAAGCCGGGCGAGCGCTCGATCTCGATGGCCTGCATGCACTGCACCGATCCGCCCTGCGCCGCGGTGTGCCCGACCAACGTGTTCTACGTCACCGCCGACGCGGTCGTGCTCAACAACAAGGATCTGTGCATCGGCTGCGGCTATTGCTTCTACGCCTGTCCGTTCGGCGCGCCGCAATATCCGAAGACCACGAACTTCGGCTCGCGCGGCAAGATGGACAAATGCACCTTCTGCGCCGGCGGCCCGGAAGCCGACGGCAGCAAGGAGGAATACGCCAAATACGGCGCCAACCGGCTGGCCGAAGGCAAGCTGCCGCTGTGCGCCGAGATGTGCTCCACCAAGTCGCTGCTCGCCGGCGACGGCGAGATCATCGCGACGATCTACAAGGAGCGCGTCGCCAAGCGCGGCTACGGCTCCGGCGCCTGGGGCTGGCAGACCGCCTATCGCGAGACCATCGCGACCTGATCCGCCTGGCGGCCCGGCAATCGCCGCCGTGCCGCCCGGTCCAAGCCATTGCGAAGTCACGTTGGGATAAGGGGAGAGCAGGTCATGGCGAAGCTCGTTGCGCTGACAAGGCTGGCGGCGGCCGCAATCGCCCTCGCGTTCATGGTGACGTGGGTGGCGCCGGCCGTGGCGCAGCAGGTCAATCCGACGGCGAACGCGGTGCAGGAGCAGCAACTGCTCAAGTCGCTGAAGACCATCGACGGCCGCGGCACCATCCCGGACAAGAAGTCCTACGTGCTCGAGCAGCCGGGCCGCGACTGGCGGCATTTCCATCAGGTCACGCTGCACTGGATCGGCGGCATCGCCATCATCGGCGTGCTGGCGATCCTCGTCATCTTCTACCTGACGCGGGGCATGATCCGGATCGAGAGCGGCCGCTCCGGCCGCACCATCATCCGCTTCACCGCGGTCGAACGCTTCGTGCATTGGCTGACGGCGACCTGCTTCATCATCCTGGCGCTATCCGGCCTGAACATCACCTTCGGCCGCACGCTCTTGCTGCCGCTGATCGGGCCGAGCGCCTTCACGACCTGGTCGGAATTCGCCAAATACGCCCACAACTATCTGAGCTTCCCCTTCACCATTGGCGTGGTGGCGATCTTCCTGATGTGGATCGCCGGCAATATCCCGAACCGGGTCGACGTCGAGTGGCTGAAGCGCGGCGGCGGCATGGTCGGCCACGATCATCCACCGGCCTACCGGTTCAACGCCGGCCAGAAGATGATCTACTGGATCGTGGTGATCGGCGGCACCGCGGTCGCGGTCACCGGCTATCTGCTGATGTTCCCGTTCTATGGCGGCCTCGGCGTCGGCGACATGCAGCTTGCGCAGGTTGTGCACGGCATCGTGGCGGTGCTGTTCGTCGCGGCGATGCTCGGCCACATCTATATCGGCACCATCGGCATGGAAGGCGCCTTCGAGGCGATGGGCGAGGGGACGGTCGACGTCAACTGGGCCAAGGAGCACCACAGACTGTGGCTCGAGGAGGAGATGGCCCGCGTCGGCCCGAACGAGTCGCAGACCCAGCCGCAGAGCCGCCCCATGGCGACCCCGGCCGAATAGGCTGGCTCTCCTGCACAATGCAGAACGCCCGGCGCAGGCCGGGCGTTTTTCATTATGACGGGCTGCTGGCGAGGCTCTAGGAGCCGAGCCGAACCGCGCTGGTGCTGAACGCGACGTCCGCCGGAACCTGAAGCCCCTGCAGAACGAACAGCCCGAGCCCCGCGACAACCAGGGCGACGACACATGCGCTGATGAACACTTTCATGATCGCAATCCTCTATCCAGCTTGATGTTGGATTATAGCGAATTTCGAGGAGCATGAAAGATCGGTCGGATTGACGCGTCAGGGAACGACCCCTGACGTGCGATGACGACATCAGGCGCTTCCGCGAGCGAGAACCTCATTCCGCGATTTCCGGCTCCAGGGCAGGACAAACCGTTCGAGTAGTTCGATCAGTCCCGTCAGAACCAGACTGACAACGACGAGCCAGACCAGCACCGCGAAGACGAGCGCCATGTCCAGATTGCCGTTGGCGACGACCAGAATATATCCGAGCCCGCTATTGGCGCCGACCATTTCTCCCACGATGGCGCCGACAATCGCAAGAGCCATCGCGACTTTAGACAAAGGCAACGTGACGCCGCGTCTAAAAATCAGCGGGGTGCCGAAGGAGGCGGTGGAGCTCGCGGTGATTTGTCACGATCCCGACGCCCCGTTGCCACGCGGTTTCACGCATTGGGTGGTCTATGGGATTCCGCCGACCGCAACCGATCTGACGGATGCGGCCAATAAATACCGTATCGGCCCGAATGGTATCGGCCAGAACGCCTATTTCGGTCCGCAGCCGCCAGCCGGCCACGGACTTCACCATTATTACTTCTGGGTTTATGCGCTCAGCACCAAGGTCGACGGCGCGCCGTCACGCGAGGAGTTTCTGGACCGCTACAGGGACAAGATCATCGAGCAGAATCGGATCGTTGGTGTCTATCAGAATTGAGATCGAGTTGCGGAACCCGCCGGCGATCGATGCGGGCGACTGCAAGACGTTGCACCGCTCGGAGCAGGTGATCGATCTCTATCTGGGCCAGCGCGCGACCTGAACAGGTTCGCTCAGCTCACGACGCGGACTCTTTTCCGATCGCCGCAAAGGATTGGGCCTGGCAGAACGCAATCAGGTGCCTCGCCGCGTCCGATCCGGGCTCGGTGATGGCCGGATCGGTGTTGACCAGTGTCACGACTGCCTGCGCTTCACCCTGCCAGTCGAGGATCGGCGCGGCGATAGCGGCGAGGCCGGGGATGAATTTCCCGTCGACCCAGGCAAATCCCCGCGTGCGGAACTCGGCGAGCAGTGTCTCGAGACCGTCATGGGTCGGGACGAGATCGGAGGCGATCGCCGGCTTCTGGCGGGCGCGCCTGAGTTCGGCGTCGCGCAGACTTTTCATCAGCGCCGGCGGTCCCCAGGCGAGAAACGCCCGGCCTGTTGCCGAACTGATCAGCGGCAATGTCGTGCCGAGGCCCATCGACGTGACGGGCGGCGCCGAGGCGCGCTGCCAGCGGATCACGGTCGGCCCCTGATTGCCCCACACCGACAACAGGGCGGTGAGGCCGGACTCGGTGCACAGGTCCGGCAGCAGCTCGGAAGCGCGGTTGACGAAGTCGTATCGGCCGAGCGCCGACAGGCCGAGCGTCACCGCGCCCGGACCGAGATCGTATTTGCCGGACCGTCCGGCCTGCACGACCAGGCCGGCATTCTGGAAGGTCGTGAGATAGCGATGCACCTTGCTCGGCGGCATGCGGCAGTCGCGCGCGAGTTCCGAAAGCGACACCGGCGCCTGCCGTCTCGCCATCGCCGCCAGCGTCTCCAGCGCCGCCGCGACCGACTGGATGCCGCGTGATGGCGTCGGGCGCCGGGCCGGTTTCGTCATCGCAGTCTCCTGAATGAATGTCCGCAGCCGCGCCGCGCCGGCCGGGGAGCCGGGCGCGCGAGTATGACCGGAATTGCCCCCGGGCTAAATTCTGATATAGAAAATTCTTTGCACCTACAAGAAATAGAGCCCGGACAGCAGCGGGGCGAGGGAGCGAAATGACAAGCATCTCCAGCAGCATTTCCAGCGCGGACATCCTGGGCGGCGGGCCGGCCGGCCTCTATGCCGCCATCCTCCTGCGGCGTCTCATGCCGCAGGTTCGGTTGCGGGTGTGGGAGCAGAACCCGCGCGGCGCGACCTTCGGATTCGGCGTCGTGTTCTCCGATCAGGCGCTGGAATTCCTCAATGCCGACGATCGCGAAACCCACGATCTCGTCGCGCCGCTGATGGAGCGCTGGCGCGACATGACGCTGAACCTGCCAGGCGGCCCTGTGACGATCGACGGCGTGGGCTTCAGCGCGATCGGCCGTCTCGAGCTGATCGAGGTCCTGCGCCAGCGCGCCGAGGCGCTCGGCGTCGACATTCGTTTCGGAACGCAGGTCACGTCTCTCGATGAACTGGACGCCGATCTGATCATCGGCGCCGACGGGCTCAATTCGCTGGTCCGCCGCTCGCTGGAACGTGAGTTCGCGCCGTCGCTCGACCATTTCCACAATCACTTCGCCTGGTTCGGAGCGGAGCGGCCGTTCGATACCCTGACGCAGACCTTCGTCAAAACGGACATGGGCGTTTTCAATGCGCATCACTACCGCTACGCGCCGGACCGCAGCACCTTCATCGTCGAGTGCGACAGCGCGACCTTCCAGCGCTACGGCTTCGACCGGCGCGATGAGAAAGACAGCGCCGCGATCTGCCAGCAGGTCTTCGCCGGCGTTCTGGAAGGCGCCTCGCTCATCACCAACAAGTCGCAGTGGCGGCAATTCCCGCGGCTGTGGTGCCGGAACTGGGTCGTCGGCAGGCATGTCCTGCTCGGCGACGCGGCGCATACCGCGCATTTCTCGATCGGTTCCGGGACACGGCTTGCGATGGAGGACGCCATCGCACTGGTGCGCGCGCTCGCCTCCCACAACGACCGGGACGAGGCGCTCGCCGCCTATCAGGCGCAACGCCAGCCGATCGCCGCCAAGATCGTCAATGCCGCCAATGCATCGGCGGCCTGGTATGACAAATTCGCCGACAAGATCGGACTGCCGCCACTCGATTTCGCGTTCGATTACATCACCCGCTCGGGCCGTCTCGACATGCCGCGGTTGCGCGAACTGGCTCCGGCCTTCATGGCGCGCTACGAGGCGAGCCGCAACGGAGCAGGCACGGCCGGCACGATGACATTGGCCGATCCGGTGGGCGACGACGCGCCCGGCGCCCGCGAGATCGGTTTCGTGCGCAACGAGCACCGCAACTGCTCGACGATTCTCTGGGATAATATGTCCCGCAATCCCGACAAGCCGGCCGTGATCGGCCCCGGCGGCACGCTGACCTATGCCGAACTCGTGGCGGAGGCCGCGCGCTGGGGCAACGCCTTCATCGCCGCGGGCCTCAAGCGCGGCGACCGCATCCCGTTCTTTCTCGACGACACGCCGGTCTATCCGGCCGCCTTCTTCGGCGCGGTGCGCGCCGGCTTCGTCCCGGTCCTGCTCAATATCCAAACGAAGTCCGACATCCTGAACTTCTTCCTGCAGGACACCGGGGCGCGCATCGCGCTATGCGAGGAGTCGCTGGCGGACAGTTTCGGGCCGGAGACGCTCAAGGACACCGCGCTTGAAAAGGTGGTGATCGTCAACGGCGCATCGACCGGCGCATCGACCGGCGCCGGCCGCATCATGGCCGGGGATTTTCTCGCCGGTCAGCCGCCGCGCCTCGACTGCGCGGACACCGGCCCCAACGACATGGCGTTCTGGATGTACTCCTCGGGCTCGACTGGCCGGCCCAAGGGCATCGTCCATCTGCATCACGACATGGCCTATACGCAGGCATCATACGGCCGCCACGTGCTCAAGCTTCGCCCGGACGACATCTGCTTCTCGGTTCCGAAGATCTACTTCGCTTACGGCTTCGGCAACGCCTTCACCTTTCCGTTCTCAGTCGGCGCCACCACCCTGCTGATGGCCGGGCAGCCGCGCCCCGAGGCCGTGCTCGACACCATCGAGACCTATCAGCCGACGGTGCTGTTCGGCTTGCCGACGCTCTATACGGCGCTGGCGCGGGTCGAGGGCGTGGAGCGGCGCGACCTGTCCTCGCTGCGGCAATCGATCTCGGCCGCGGAGATCCTGTCGGCGGACGTCTACAACGCCTGGAAGACATTGACCGGACATGGCCCGACCGAGGGACTCGGCTCCACCGAGGTGCTGCACATTTACCTGTCCAACACGCTCGACGATCATCGGCTGGGCGCGGCCGGCGCGCCGGTGCCGGGCTACGAGATTCGCCTCGAGACGCCGGAGGGCGAGCCCGCAGCGCCCGGCGAGGAGGGCGTGATGCTGGTGCGGGGCCATTCGTCGGCGCCGTGCTACTGGAACCGGCCCGACAAGACGAAGGAGACGATGCGCGGCGACTGGCTCTACACCGGCGACCGTTTCATCGCGCGCGACGGCTTTTATTATTTCCAGGGCCGCGCCGACGACCTGATCAAGGTCTCGGGACAATGGGTCTGGCCGCTGGAGGTCGAGCGCTGCCTCAATGAGCATGCCGACGTCCATGAATGCGCGGTGCTGGCGCATGAGCTGCCGGACCGCAGGATGACGCTTCGCGCGGTGGTTTGCCTGCGCGACGGCAAGGTCGGCGATGACGCGATGAGCGAGATGCTGCGGACCTACGTCAAGGGAAAGCTCGCGCCGTACAAATACCCGCGGATCGTCGAATATGTCGCCGAACTGCCGAAGACCGGCACCGGCAAGATCGACCGTCAGGCGCTCATCAAGCAGGATTGATTCTATCAGTCGTCCGGCAGCACGCCGTCGCGAATGAACCGCTCGATCGCCGCTTCGTAGGGCGCCAGCGCGAGCCCCTGCGCGGCGATCCAGTCGTCGTTGTAGTAGGTGCCGGCGTAACGTTCGCCGCTGTCGCAGATCAGC
>Ga0180218_1000836_pt1 | contig 22385 bp, 21 predicted proteins | sample eDN3rd37CKraftBY_FD_151334 | JGI IMG/M metagenome (GOLD analysis project Ga0180218, IMG submission 151334) | Enriched backyard soil microbial communities from Emeryville, California, USA - eDNA 3rd pass 37_C Kraft BY (version 2) (version 2) | ecosystem: Environmental > Terrestrial > Soil >...
CGCAGATGGCGCTCTTTGCCGTCAACACGGGATGCCGGGACCAGGAGGTGTGTGCGCTGCGCTGGGAATGGGAGGTCCGCGTGCCGGAGCTCGGCATCAGCGTCTTCATCATTCCGGGCTCACAGGTGAAGAATGGCGACGAGCGGCTCGTCGTGCTCAACGCGGTGGCGCGCTCGGTCATCGAGGCACGCCGAGGGCATGGCGGCGAGCACGTCTTCACCTGCAAGGGCAAGCCGGTCAGCCGGATGATGACCTCGGCGTGGAAGCGGGCCCGAGTTCGGGCAAGCCTCCCGCAGGTCCGCGTTCACGACCTCAAGCACACGTTCGGGCGTCGCCTGCGCGCGGCCGGTGTCAGCTTCGAGGATCGTCAGGACCTGCTCGGCCATCGCTCCAGCCGGATCACGACGCACTACTCCGCAGCAGAGCTCACGCGGCTTCTCGCGGCCGCCGACAGCGTCGTCGATCGCAATGGCCAGAAGCCCGAGCTCGTTGTGCTCAAGGGGGCGCTGCAGGGCGCCTCCCGCAAAACTCCCGCAAGCGCTCTCGAGGTGCTTGAAGGAACCGCGTAAGTTCTTGATTTATTGGTGGGCGATGAAGGACTCGAACCTTCGACCCGCTGATTAAGAGTCAGCTGCTCTACCAACTGAGCTAATCGCCCCACCCTTGGCCCGGCGTACCGGTGCGTCCAAACCAACTTCGCTGCGCAAAAATCCGTGCCGCCCATTGGGCAGCCTCGCTTCCGCCGCGATTCAGGCATTGGCTCGCGAGCCAAAGAGTGCCGCGTTTTATACGCCGTGCGCCCCCTTGTCCAGCCCGCATCGCGGAAGCCGGATCGGTGTCCGTACGGCACCGCGAACCGCAGCTTGCGGCTTCCGGGAATATTGCCAGCACAGGGAAATCGAGCCAGGCATGGGCCTCCCGATCCTCGTATTCTGCGCTTCCGCTGCCTTGGGTCTCGCCGGATGCGCCGCCGCCATGCCGGGATACGTACCCGACCACGGGCGCAACAAGATCGCCGCGGCCGCAGCCAAGGCCAGCGGCGACAGCTCCGGTGCATTCGCCTCCGATGGCCGCTACGTCCCGACCCAGACCGAGAAGGACTACACCTGCCGGCGCCTGAAGGGCGTCATGCAGCTCAAGATCCAGCAAGTGCGCGATGCGGAGGCCAATCCGCCCGGCGGACTGATCGCCTCTCTGTCCAGCACGACGACCCCGCGCCACACCTCGGCAGGGGCGCCGAGTGCGGCCTATTCACCGGAACGAGCCCGCCTCACCGCCCTCAACGATCTCATGGCCGAGAAAAATTGCGGTCGGTTCGATCTCGAAGCGGCCCTGAAGGCCGGAAATACCGAGACGCCGGAGCCTGTCGGTGCCCCAACCAAGACCAGCGAGAAAAAGCGTCGCTGAGCGCGGCGGCGGTTCCGCCGAACGTCGCCAGGCAACCGTCCGCCAAGCGTTCCCGCCGATGCCATTGCGACAATTCGCAATACGTGAGTGTCAGGATGAGGCCCCCTGTCAATTGCGCGCCCCCCTCGGAACGGCTATAGGGCTCACGGATGCATCGCCCCGACCTGATCCCGGGTCGGCCACCGGCATCGCCGCCCGGTCGGCAGGAACACCGGCCGGGGAATTTTTTTTCTATCCCGATGCGGATGCTCGATACGGGCTCCCGATCCGGGTCAAGTGTGCAAGACACTCGAATGACGCCTGGGCCGGGACGGCCGTCCAGCCACGGCGAGCGCCGGCGCAGTCTGCCCCCGGCTTTGCGTGGAGCATGAGAACTTGAAATCAGGCACGCAGAAATCCCAGGCCGGCGGCATCCGCGACATGATCAGCATATTCGTGCACGCGCTGATCATCGCGTTCGTTGTCCGCGTCTTTTTCTATCAGCCGTTCAATATTCCCTCCGGCTCGATGCAGTCCACACTGCTGATCGGCGACTACCTCTTCGTCTCGAAGCTCTCCTACGGCTATTCCAAGCATTCGCTGCCCTTCAGCCCGGATCTCTTCTCGGGCCGCATCTGGGGGGCGAGCCCGAAGCGTGGCGACGTCGCCGTCTTCAAGCTGCCGCGCGACAACTCGACGGACTACATCAAGCGCGTGATCGGGCTCCCCGGCGACGAGATCATGGTGCGTGGCGGCGTGCTCTTCATCAATGGCAAGGAAGTGCCGCGCCGGCGCGTCGACGACTTTGTCCAGGTGGGCGAGGACGGCCGCGAGCGCCGCATTCCGCGCTACGAGGAGACCCTGCCGGAGGGCCGGAAGTACTACGTGCTCGATGCCCGACCGAACGGCGACTACGACAATGTCGGCCCGTACAAGGTGCCGGAAGGCCACTATTTCATGATGGGCGACAACCGGGACAACTCCACGGACAGTCGCGACCAGTCACCCCGTTATGGGGTAGGGTACGTACCCCTTGAGAATTTTATCGGGCGGGCTGATATCATTTTCTTCTCCATGGCCGTCGACGAGCCGGGGCGCTTCGAGCTGACCCGCCCCTGGACGTGGCCATTCGACGTCCGCTGGAACCGTATTTTCAAACTGGTGCGTTGACGAGGCACTGCCATTTGATCGAGGCGCTGGAGCATCTGCTTCATCCAGCCAATGTGCTGAGGAAACTGGAACGCGTGGCCGTTCGCGTGCGGCGCCCGCCGCCATGCACACCATTTTGCGACGACTGTCTCGCCTGTTGTTTGGGGCGCGCACCGTGAGCAAAACCCCCGCCGCCAAGGCCTCCCCCGAAAAGCTCAAGTCCGCGCCCCTCGAGAAGGCTCTCGGCTATAAGTTCAAGAGCCGCACCCTGCTCAGGCGCGCGCTGACGCACGCGAGCGTGCGCTCGCTTCGCGAGAAGAGCGACGACAACGAGCGCCTGGAGTTCCTCGGCGACCGCGTGCTGGCCCTCGCCATCGCCGAGCTCCTCGTCGAGATGGATCCGGACGCGACCGAAGGCGAGCTCGCCCGGCGCTTCAACCGGCTCGTGCGGCGCGAGGCGTGCGCGCGCGTCGCACGCAACCTCGCGCTCGGCGCCGCGCTCATTCTCTCGGCCTCCGAAGCCGACAGCGGCGGACGCGAGAAGGACACCATCCTCGCCGACGCGTGCGAGGCGCTGCTCGGCGCCATGTTCGTCGAAGCCGGTTTCGACGTTGCACGCGATGTCGTCCGCAAGCTCTGGATGCCCCTTATCGACAGCGCGCCGCGCGCCACGGCCGATCCCAAATCGGCGCTGCAGGAGTGGGCGCAGGGCCAGGGCCTGCCGCTGCCGGAGTACGTCGAGATCGGCCGCGACGGCCCCGATCATGCGCCGCGGTTCACCGCCCAGGTGCGCGTTGGCCGTCACAGCCCCGCAGAGGGAGTTGGCGCCAGCAAGCGCGCTGCCGAGCAGGCCGCCGCGACGGCGCTCCTGCGCGCGAAAGGCGTGTGGCCGGCAGATGCGGCCTCAGATGCTCATGACTAGGCGCGGACCCGATGTGACGGCTGCGCAGACGCCAGATGCCGGCGCACAGCGTTGCGGCTTCATCGCGGTGATCGGCGCGCCGAACGCCGGCAAATCGACGCTCGTCAACGCGCTCGTCGGCGCGAAAGTGACGATCGTCTCACACAAAGTGCAGACGACGCGCGTGCCGGTTCGCGGGATTGCACTCGCCGGCACGAGCCAGCTCGTCTTCATCGATACGCCCGGCATTTTCGCACCCCGTCGCCGTCTCGACCGGGCCATGGTCGATGCCGCTGCCACGGCCGCAGGCGATGCCGATCTGGTCGTTCTGCTGGTCGATGCGCAGAAAGGCGTGAGCGAGGATGTCGTGCGCATTCTGCGCCGGCTCGCCGATATTGCGCGTCCCCGCGTCCTCGTCCTCAACAAGATCGACCGCGTGAAGAAAGAGCAGCTCCTCGCGCTTGCCGCGGACCTCAACGGGCGGCTCGAGTTTTCAGCAACGTTCATGCTGTCGGCTCTCACGGGAAGCGGCGTCGAGGATCTGAAGGCGCATCTCGCACGCCACGTGCCCGAGGGTCCCTGGCACTTTCCAGCCGATGATCTCTCCGACGTTCCGGAGCGCCAGCTCGCCGCCGAGATCACGCGCGAGAAGTTGTACGAGCGCCTGCACCAGGAGCTGCCCTACTCGGCGACCGTCGAGACAACGGCCTGGCAGGACCGCAAGGACGGCTCGGCGCGCATCGAGCAGACCATCTTCGTCGAGCGTGACAGTCAGCGCAGCATCGTACTCGGTGAGGGCGGCCGCACGATCAAGGATATCTCCATGCGCGCACGCAAGGAGCTCAGTACGCTCCTCGAACGGCCGGTTCACCTCTTCCTTCACGTGAAAGTGCAGGAAGGCTGGGGCGACGACCCGGAGCGCTACCGCAACATGGGTCTGGACTATCCGAAGGGCTGAACTATCTGACAGAGAGCCATCTCTCCGCCGGATTCGATCGCCATTCCCTCGCTCGCCTCCTAGATATCCCCCGACAGCTCATGCCGTGAGCGACCATCGGAAGCGTCTCCATTTGCCCATGAGCACTATCATCCGCGTTGCAGGCCTTACCAAAACGTACACTTCGGGGTTTCAGGCTCTGAAGGGCGTGTCCCTGGACATCCAGCGCGGCGAGATCTTCGCGCTGCTCGGCCCCAATGGCGCTGGCAAGACGACGCTCATCCACACGATCTGCGGGCTCGTCACGCCCACATCGGGCACCGTCACCGTCGACGGCCATGACATCATCCGCGACTACCGCGCCGCGCGCACGCTCATCGGCCTCGTGCCGCAAGAGCTCTCGACCGACGTGTTCGAGACCGTCTGGGCAACGGTCGGCTTCAGCCGTGGCATTCACGGCAAGAAAGCCGATCCAGCCTATGTCGAAAAGATCCTGCGTCAGCTCTCGTTGTGGGACAAGAAGGGCGACAAGATCCTGACGCTCTCGGGCGGCATGAAGCGGCGCGTCCTCATCGCCAAGGCACTCGCGCACGAGCCCCGCATCCTCTTCCTCGACGAGCCGACGGCCGGCGTCGACGTCGAGCTCAGGCGCGGCATGTGGCAGGTGGTCCGCGAGATGCGCGAGGCCGGCGTTACCGTGATCCTGACCACGCACTATATCGAGGAAGCCGAGGAGATGGCCGACCGCATCGGCGTCATCCGCGGCGGCGAGATCATCGTCGTCGAGGAGAAGGCCGAGCTCATGCGCAAGCTCGGCAAGAAGGAGCTGAAACTGCGCCTCGGCGGAACGATCACTGCCATTCCGGAAACACTCGCCGGATATCCGCTGACCATCGCCGACGATGGCCGCGCCGTCGTCTTCACGTATGACGCACGGGCCGAGCGCACGGGCATTACGACGCTGCTCAACATCATGCGTGACGCCGGCCTCACTGTGACCGACCTCGAGACACATCAAAGCTCGCTCGAAGAGATCTTCGTCGATCTCATGAGACAAGCCCCGTGAGCTAAGCATCATGAATTTGACCGCCGTCCGCGCGATCTACGTCTTCGAGATGGCCCGCTGGGGACGCACGCTGCTCCAGAGCATCGTCGCGCCCGTCATCTCGACCTCGCTCTACTTCATCGTGTTCGGCGCTGCGATCGGCTCGCGCGTTCCGGATATCGACGGCGTGAGCTACGGCGCCTTCATCGTTCCGGGCCTCATGATGATGCTGCTCCTCACCGAGAGCACGTCCAATGCCTCCTTCGGGATCTACTTCCCGCGCTTCACAGGCACGATCTACGAGATTCTCTCGGCGCCGATATCTCCCTTCGAGATCGTGCTCGGCTACGTGGGCGCCGCCGCCACGAAGTCCATCATCCTCGGGCTCATCATTCTGGTCACGGCAAGCCTCTTCGTGCCCATACGCATTGCCCATCCGTTCTGGATGGTCTCCTTTCTCGTCCTGACGGCGCTGACTTTCAGCATGTTGGGCTTCATCATCGGCATCTGGGCCGACGGCTTCGAGAAGCTGCAGGTCATCCCGATGCTCATCATCATGCCGTTGAGCTTTCTCGGCGGCACATTCTATTCGATCAACATGCTGCCGCCATTCTGGCAGAACGTGGCGCTGCTCAACCCGATCGTCTATCTGATCAGCGGCTTCCGCTGGAGCTTCTTCGAGATCTCGGATGTCGGCGTCGGCATCAGCCTCGGCATGACCGTCGTCTTCCTCGTCATCTGTCTGGCGATCATCTGGTGGATCTTCCGGACCGGATATCGCCTCAAGCCGTAAGGCCGCTCAGTTCTTCTGCACCGTGCAAATGCCGCCGTCCGCGCGCAGACGCTGGCAGAGCTTCAGCGCATCCTCGCGCGTCTCCGCGCCGACGCGGAGCGCGATCATGGACCGGCGCCCGCGGCTCAGATTCCGCTCGGGCACATACAGGGGCGCTGCATTGGCGAGCAGTCTGGCGTGTCGCTGCTTGAGGGCGGAGAACATGCCGGCCACCTTACCGCGCGAGAAGTCGGTCGCAAGTTGCACGCCCCACGGCGGCGGGTTGTCGGCCTTGCCCGGAGACTTCGCCGGTAGCGCGACGTGAACGATGGCCGGCGCGCGCTGACGGCACGACTCCTGAAGCTGCTCCGACGTCAATGCGGCCGGCTCGGCGGGCACCGCGCCGGCTTCCTTCCAGCTATCCGGCGGGTGCCCGGTGATGAACTGCACATAGGCACGCGTTTCGGCGGGCAGTGTACGCTCCCCTTCGAGCCAGCCGCGCACGCGCTCGGGCCCGGCATTGTAGGCAGCAGCCGCCAGACCGAAATTGCCGAACGTCTTCTTGTGGTCGGCGAGAAGGCGGGCGGAGTGCATGATCGCCGACACGGGATCAAAGGGATCGTCGAGGCCGCGCTCCTTGGCCGTGAGTGGCATGAATTGGGCAATCCCCTGCGCCCCCTTGTGACTCACCACAGTCGGCCTGAAAGCACTCTCCCGCCAGATCAAGCGCACGAAGAAAACTGGCGGAATGCCGTTCTCTCGCGCCTCTTTCTCCATGAGCGGGCAGATGGTCTCGACAAGCGGGCGTTCCGCTTCCGCCGCGCGCGCAACATGCGCCGTCGCCAGCAGGCTCGGCGATAGGATCGACAAGAGCGTCAGCAGCGGCAGTACCAGTTTCGGCATCGGCTCGAGAACGGCTGTGACCGTCCCACAGTTGCATGGGCCCGAGATGATTATTTTGCAGCCGCAGCGCTCGATGGCAATCCCAGCTCGGCCTCGAGCTCGGCTATGCGCGGGCGCAGTTTTGTCATCTCCTGCCCCCGCCGTACCATGCGCAGTTGAATGCGGCCGATTTCCTGGAAGCTGTCCGAGCCGCTCTTGGCCCGATCGCGTTGGACATCGAAGATCTTGCGCTGATCTTCCTGGTTGTCCTCGGTGAGCTGCCGCAGCCGCTCCTTGGCCTGGGCCAGCTCGACCACCTTGGCCGTCTGATCGGTCCTCTTCGCCAGTTCCCTTTCGAGCTCCTCGAGACGTCTCTGAACGTCGCTCGACGATGGCGTACCCGGTGCGATGAGCGCCCCCGGCGCCGATGCGCGATGGAAGTAGAAATCGCCCGTCAGCGACGAGTGATCCCAAGGCACCTGCTTGCCGCCGGTCGCCGCGAGCACGTCCTTGCGCACTTCGACCATCATCGACGTCAGATTGCGCTCGGGCGCGCGCACGCCTCTCACAAGCGCCTGGGTGAACGGCGAGTTACTCCCTGTCCCATCGAGCGCGACATTCCCCGGCTGCGTCGAATACGCGATGAACGTGCCGACACCCGTCTGCACCTGGGCGAGGCCCTGGCTAACGCTCGCGGAACGCGTTCCCATGGAACGCGCGAGATTGCGCGCGAGCGGGTTGTCGCGGCAGGCATCGAGGAACACGAGATTCGTCTTGTTCTCGCGATCGATTTCCATCTGCCGCAGCACGAAGTCGACGCCGATCGTCTCGAAGTCGAGGTCGCGCTCGCGCTCCATGGAGGCATCGACGGGGACGAGATAATTGCGCCCCGAGACCTGGAGGGCATGACCGGCGTAGTAGAACAGCGCGACGTCGGCATCGCCGAGCGCACGCGCAAAATCGCGAACCTTCGTGTCGAAAGCCCGCTTGTCGAGATCGAGGCCAGCAATGACCTCGAAGCCCGCCTCCGTGAGCGCCTTGGCGATCTCCGTCGCATCGTTGACGGGGTTGGCCAGCACCGAGCTCTTCACGTAGGCGGCATTGCCGATGACGAGTGCAACGCGCTTCTCGGCCGACGCTGGAGCAGCCAGAAATAGATTGGCAAGCAGCGTCACAACCAGCAGGCAGTGTCGGATCATCGTAGCCCCTCCCGTCAATGAAGTCGGTCTAGGGGCCGATTTCGACCGATCCAAGACGGACAGCGAGCCCCGTTTGGTGCCGTTGCCGTTCAATTCTCGGCGAAATCGATAGTTAACTGTGCCACCGACTTTGACAGAACCCCCTCCGCCTCCCACATGAACTGTGTCATTGATCCGAACCAGCCCCCTTGCGAGTACAGCCATGTCCAAAAGATCTGCTGCCGAAATCCGCCATGCCGCCCTCAAGACCCCGACCAGCCTCTCGGAGAATGCCGTCAAGGACATCTCCGCCGCGATGACGACAGCGCTCGCTGATGTGTTCGCCCTTTATCTCAAAACAAAGAATTTCCATTGGCACATGTCGGGACCGCATTTCCGTGACTATCACCTCATGCTCGACGAGCACGCCACGCAACTCTTTGCCATGACCGATGACATGGCCGAGCGTGTACGCAAGATCGGCGGCAGCACGCTGAAGTCCATCGGGCAGATCGCGAAGGAGCAGCGCATTCTCGACAACGATGCCGACTTCGTCGCACCCGACGACATGCTCGCGGAACTGCGTGACGACAACAAGCAACTTGTCGACGCGCTTCGCGAGCTACACGATCTGACCGACGAGGCTGGCGATTCCGCCACCACGAGCCTGATCGAGAACTGGATCGACGAGGGCGAGCGCCGCACCTGGTTCCTTTTCGAGACGCTGCGCAGAGGCTGACGAACGGGGCCTTTGCCGGGGCGCAAGCGTCTGCCCAGCCCCGGTCGACTCCTGATATAGTCGGGACCATGGAGTGGAGCGACGAGGGCATCATCCTGGGCGTCAGGCCCCACGGTGAGACGGCGAGCGTCGTCGAGCTGCTGACGCGCGGCCACGGCCGCCATCTCGGGCTCGTCCACGGCGGGCGCTCGCGGCGCATGCGCCCCGTTCTCCAGCCCGGCAACCACGTCGAGGTAACCTGGAAGGGCCGCCTCGCCGAACACCTCGGGCATATGGCGCTCGAGGCCCGCCGCGCCTATGCGGCCGAGGTCATGGACCATCCGCTGCCTCTCGCAGGCCTCGCGACGCTGACCACGCTCGCCCGTCTTCTCCCGGAGCGCGATCCGCATCCGAGCCTCTACGAGGTGAGCCTGTTCGTGCTCGGCTTTCTCGACGAGCCGGAGGTCTGGCCGGCCCTGCTTGTCCGCTGGGAGCTTGCCCTGCTCGAAGAGTTGGGCTTCGGGCTCGATCTCACGGCATGCGCGGCTACCGGCACCAACGACGACCTCATATACGTCTCGCCGAAAAGCGGTCGCGCCGTCTCGGCCTCGGCGGGCGAGCCCTACCATGACCGCCTGCTGGCCCTGCCGTCGTTCCTGCGTGGACGCAGCCAGGGAGCCGTTTCGCAGAGCGATCTTGCCGCCGGCTTCGCGCTCACCGGTCATTTTCTCGAAACGCGCATACTTGCCCCCCACGGCGAAACCCTGCCCGAGGTCCGCGGCCGCCTCACGGATATGCTCGCGCGCACGCGCGGTCAGGGCGATGTCGTGGTCCTCGCCCGCAATGGGTGATCAGCAGACCTCCTGAAAAACGCGGGCCAGCGCCGCGCCGAGGCGCTATGATCCCCCTCGAAGCCGCCCCCCGGCCCCATTCCGGACCGAGGCAGGCGCACCCACCCAATCCATCCCCCAGGAGGACCCCATGGACAAGAAAGTGATCACGCTCCTCAAGAACCAGTGCTTCATCGACGGCAAATGGGTCGGCACGCCCGAGATTCCCGTCACCAACCCGGCGACCGGCGAGGAAATCGCCAAGGTGCCGCGCCTCGGCACCGCCGAGACCAAGCAAGCGATCGATGCCGCAGAGAAGGCCTTCCCGGCCTGGAGCAAGCTGCTCGCCAAGGAGCGCTCGGCCATCCTGCGCAAGTGGTTCGACCTTCAGGTCCAGCACGCCGACGAGCTGGCGCTGCTGCTGACGAGCGAGCAGGGCAAGCCGCTCGCCGAAGCGCGCGGCGAGATCATCTACGGCGCCTCGTTCACCGAGTTCTACGCCGAGGAAGCCAAGCGCATCTACGGTGAGACCATCCCGAGCTTCAAGCAAGGGAGCCGTATCGTCGTTATCAAGCAGCCGCTCGGCGTCGTCGGCGCGATCACGCCGTGGAACTTCCCCCACGCGATGATCACGCGCAAGGTCTCGCCCGCGTTGGCAGCCGGCTGCACGGTCGTCGTCAAGCCCGCGACCGAGACCCCACTCACCGCGCTCGCGCTTGCCGAGCTTGCGCGTCAGGCCGGCATCCCGCCGGGCGTGTTCAACGTCATCACGGGCAAGTCCGCCGAGATCGGCAAGGAGCTGACGACGAGCCCCAAGGTGCGCGGGATCACGTTCACCGGCTCGACGGAGATCGGCAAGGTGCTCATGGAGCAGGCGGCCTCGACCATCAAGAAGGTCGAGCTGGAGCTCGGCGGCAACGCGCCCTTCCTCGTGTTCGACGATGCCGATATCGACAAGGCCGTCGAAGGCGCCATGGCCTCGAAGTATCGCAATGCCGGCCAGACCTGCGTGTGCGCCAACCGCCTGCTCGTGCAGGAAGGCGTCTATGACGAGTTCGTCACCAAGCTCGCCAAGGCTGCCGCAGCCATGAAGGTCGGCGACGGCACCGAGACGGGGGTCGTGCAGGGCCCGCTCATCAACAAGGCCGCCATCGACAAGGTCGAGGAGCACATCGCCGACGCCGTGTCGAAGGGCGCCAAGATCGTCACCGGCGGCAAGCGCCACAAGCTCGGCGGCACCTTCTTCGAGCCGACGGTGCTCTCGGATGTCACCTCCGACATGAAGTTGACGCGCGAGGAGACGTTCGGCCCCGTCGCACCGGTCTTCAAGTTCAAGGCCGAGGAGGAGGGCATCGCCATGGCGAATGCCACCGAGTTCGGGCTCGCGTCGTACTTCTACGCGCGCGACATCGGTCGCGTGTGGCGCGTCGCCGAAGGCCTCGAGTACGGCATGGTCGGCATCAACGAGGGCATCATCTCGACCGAGGTGGCGCCGTTCGGCGGCGTGAAGGAGTCCGGTCTCGGCCGCGAAGGCTCCGCCCACGGCATCGATGGCTTCGTCGAGATGAAGTACATGCTCATGGGTGGGCTGTAAGAAGCCGGCGCCACCAGCGCGACCTGTCCCCTCTCCCCGCCCTTTGCGGGGAGAGGGTTAGGGTGAGGGGCGGCGGCACACTCCTCCGTCGAACACGTTTCCGCCCCTCATCCCGACCTTCTCCCCGTAAGAACGGGGAGAAGGAGAAGTGGAGTTGCACGGCGAGGAAAGCACCAAAACAATAAAGAACGGGGGTTCGGGGGTGTCCCCCGAGCGGGTCATAGGTCGGCAGCCCTGTTCGCGTCGAAGACGCGAGCGCACAGAGACGTCAGAGGGAAACATCCAACATGGCCGAACGCAGCAACGTCCGCGTCGCGTGGTTCAACGGCGAATTCATGCCCGAGAGCGAGGTGCGCATTCCGTTCCGCGACCTGAGCTGGGTCTATGGCGACGGCTGCTTCGACATGACCCGCAGCTTCCACCACAAGCTCTTCAAGGTGAAGGAGCACGTGGACCGCCTCTACCGCTCGCTCAAATATCTCCGCATCGATCCGGGCTTCGGCCCCGAGCGTATGGTCGCGCTGACGGAAGAGCTTTTCGAGCGCAATCGTCACCTGCTCGGACCTGACGACGACTACTGGATCGGCCAGCGCATCAGCCGCGGCGTCAAGGACGTGCCCGGCGACAACCTCGACTACCACGGCCCGAACGTCGTGCTGGAATGCGCGCCGCTGCCGCTCGTGCAGCGTGCGAAACTCTTCAAGGAGGGCATCCGCGTGATCGTGCCCTCGCATCGCCGCACGCCGCCCGAGTCACTCACGCCGCGCGCCAAGACACACAATTACCTCAACATGATCGTCGCCAACCAGGAAGTGCAGAGCGCCGATCCCGAGGCGTGGGCGGTGCTGCTCGACACGAATGGCAATCTCGCTGAAGGCATGGGGTCGAACATCTTCACGGTGCGCGACGGTCAGGTGCTCACGCCGCGCGAGAAATTCGTGCTGCCGGGCGTCAGCCGCCAGACGGTGATCGATCTCGCACGCGAGGAAGGCATTCCGGTCGCCGAGGCCGACATCGACCTGTACGACAGCTACGTCGCCGACGAGATGTTCCTAACCTCGACGTCGCTCTGCATCTGCCCGGTGACGAAGATCAACGGCGTCGACATCGGGCCGGCAGGTCAGGTCTGGGGACCGGTCACCAAGCGTCTCGCCGATGCCTACAGCCGTTATGTCGGCTACGACTTCGTCGCCCAGTACCTCAAGCGCTATCAGGAAGGCATGCAGGCACGAGCTTTTTAGTTGCCGCGGGCTGCTGGGAAGAGGTGCTTCGCAACCATACCGCGGTGCTATGCCCGCGACGGCAGACGCGACAGCTCGGCATGTAACGCAGCGGGCTGCATTTTCTTTAGGACGGCCTAGCGGCCGGCGCGCAGTCGCGCGCTCATGAAGTGGTGCTGCGACGCTGCCGCGAGCACGAGTGGTCCCTTCGCGGCGGCATACTCGAGCGTCTCAGAATTGGCCGCCCCTCACCCCGTCCCTCTCCCCGCGAAGAGCGGGAGAAGATCTCGCGCCTACCCCACGCACAATATTTCGACCGCATGGGAGCGGAGTGCTGTTTCAATTGGCAAAACCTATCGTCTCATCGGCTAGTAATTGGAACCATCCTGTGTAGGATTGTCGGGCTCGAAGCCAGTGCCTGCATAGGAGACGACCAAATGAAGCCGACAACGAGACTAGCCTTCTCGCTGCCGATGATTTTAGCCGCCGCTATCGGAACCGCGAACGCCCAGACCAAGGAAGTGACGATCGCCCACCAGGACATGATCGTTCCCTATCGGGTTGCACAAGCAGCAGGCGCGATCGAAAAGGCCACCGGCTACAAGATCTCCTGGAAGCAGTTCGCCGGCGGCGGTGACGTGATCAAGGCCATGGCATCTGGCCAGGTGCCGCTCGGCGAGGCCGGTTCGAGCCCGATTACGGCTGCCGTGGCTCAGGGCATCGACATCCAGCTCATCTGGATCCTCGACGATATCAACAACGCCGAGCAGCTCATCGCCTCGAACAAATCGGGCATCACGTCGCTTGCCGGCCTCAAGGGCAAGAAAGTCGCAACGCCCTTCGTCTCGACGGCGCACTATCAGCTCCTGTTTGCGCTCAACAAGGCGGGCGTGAACCCGAAGGAGATCCAGATCCTGAACCTCAGGCCGCCGGAGATCGCCGCCGCCTGGGAGCGCGGCGACCTGGACGCGACGTTCATCTGGGAGCCCGTGCTCTCCAAAGTGAAAGCCGACGGCAAGGTCATCATCTCCGCCGCCGACGTCGGCAAGCAGGGCGCCCCGACGTTCGACGGCATCATGGTCAATCGCGACTGGGCTGCGAAGAACAAAGACTTCGTCACAGCGTATGTGAAGGCTCTCGCCGCGGCCGATGCGGACTACCGTGCCAATCCCGGCAAGTATGCCGCCGGCTCGGAGAACGCCGCGACCATCGCCAAGGTTGTCGGCGCAAAGGCCGAGACCGTACCCGCCGTCCTCAAGGACTACGCGTTCCCGACGGCCGCCGAACAGGCCTCCGACAAGTGGCTCGGCGGTGGCGCCAAGGGCGGCGCTGCCCAGGCGCTCGCCAACACCGCGAAGTTCCTGCTCGAGCAGAAGCGCATTACCGAGATCCCGAAAGACTTCGGCAAATTCGTCAATCCCGAGTTCGCCGCCGCGGCAGCGAAGTAAGAAGGCGAACCGAGACGCAGGACCGAGAGGCTTCATGGTGACGATGACACGGCCCGCCGCCGAGCGGCGGTCCGCCAACGCCACGCTCAATGTGCAGGACCTCTCGGTCCGATACGCCACCCGCGACGGGATTGTCGAAGCCCTGTCGCACGTGGACCTCGACATGAAAGCCGGCGACTTCGTCGTCGCAATCGGCGCCTCGGGTTGCGGGAAGACGACGCTTCTCTCCTGCATGGCCGGCTTTCTCACGCCTTCCGACGGCGAGATCCTGCTCGACGGCGCGCCCGTCGACGGACCGGGTGCCGACCGTGGCGTCGTCTTCCAGAAGCACGCGCTCATGCCCTGGCTGAACGTCCTCGACAATGTCGCGTTCGGCCCGAAGATGCGCGGCGTCGCGAAGGAAGAGCGCTACGCCATCGCGCGCGAGAAGCTCGGACTCGTCGGCCTTGGCGACTTCGCCGAGAAGATGATCTACGAGCTTTCGGGCGGCATGCAGCAGCGCGTCGGCATCGCCCGAGCACTCGCCTCCGACCCGGAAGTGCTGCTCATGGACGAACCGCTCGGCGCGCTCGACGCACTCACGCGCGAGCAGGTGCAGGAGCTGATCCTCGACGTGTGGCACCGCACGGGCAAGATGGTGTTCTTCATCACGCACTCCGTCGAGGAGGCGATCTTCCTCGCGACAAGGCTGATCGTGATGACCCCGCGCCCCGGCAAGATCGAGAAGACCTACGATCTCGACTTCGGCCGCCGCTACATCGAGACAAAGAATGCGCGCCAAGTGAAGGCGAGCTCGGATTTCATCGCCATGCGCGAGCAGGTTCTGAGCGACATCCAGCGCCGTGACTGAGGGGAGACTGCCCACCATGGCCGTGAGCGAAGCCACGAGCGCATCAGCCGCGCCTCCCCGCCGCGTCCGCACCAGCCGCTATCGCGTGCTCGGCGAAGGCTCAACACTCGCCATCAACATTGTGACCATTGCCGTTCTTCTCGGCTCATGGTGGGTCGCGACGCACATGGGCTGGGTCAGCCGCCTGTTCCTGCCGAAGCCCGAAGCGATCTGGAGCGCATTTATCCAAGCGCTCAACGGCGAGCTCGATGATGCGTCCCTCTGGGGGCATTTCGCTGCCAGTATGAGCCGCGTCTTCGGCGCGTTCGCGCTTGCTGTCGCGCTCGGCATTCCCATCGGCATCCTGATGGGCACGAGCCGCATTGCCCGCGGCATCTTCGATCCGCCCATCGAATTCTACCGGCCGCTGCCGCCGCTCGCCTATCTGCCGCTCATGATCGTCTGGTTCGGCATCGGCGAGGAGTCGAAGATCATCCTGCTTTTCCTTGCGATCTTCGCCCCGGTCGTCCTCGCCGCGCGGGCAGGCGTGCGCTCCGTCTCTCAGGAGCAGATCCAGGCGGCGCTTTCCATGGGTGCTTCGCTGCCGCAAGTCATTCGCCACGTCATCATGCCGGGTGCGCTCCCGGATATCCTGGTCGGCTTGCGCATCGGCATGGGCGTCGGCTGGACGACGCTTGTCGCGGCCGAGATGGTCGCGGCCGACGCCGGCCTCGGCAAGATGGTCTTCAATGCCTCCAACTTCCTTCGGACCGATGTCGTGATCCTCGGCATCCTGCTTATCGGGTTTGTCGCCTTCGCCTTCGAGCTGCTCATGCGCGCCTTCGAGCGTTGGGCCGTGCCCTGGAAGGGGAAGATTTAGCTACTGAATGCGCTTCTAATGGCGCCACACGGCATTATGAAGCCTGCCGATATTCTTATGTGCGCCAATGCACCCTCAAATGTTGCTGCGTCGCTGAAGTTTGATGTGCTATTTTTGGTAAAAGTCCCCGGCATCGCGTGCGGTATCGATCCCGCAGGAGTACAGTTCCTTGGTCCAGATCGCTCGCGAATATGCACTCTCCCGTCGGCGGCCAGTTCCGTGCCTGTCGGACAACGAACGCCAGCTCGTGGGCGAAGTCGAAGATCTGAAGCATCTGCACGCGCTCAGCCTTCGCCTCGCAACCAATCAAGCGCTTCCTGACGTACTCAAAGACGTGCTGCGCACGGCGGCAGATCTGGTCGCGGCACCGCTCGGTTCGGTCCAGCTGCTGACGCCCGCGGGCGATCTCGGCATGATCGGTCAGGTCGGGTTTGGCGAAAGCATCCTCGACACATTTTCGACCGTCCGCCTCGACGATTGCACGACCTGCTCCGAGGCTTTGACACGCAGATCGCGCGTCATCGTGCCTGACTTGCGCACGGACCCGAAATATACGGAGATTGCAGCGGCACTCAGATCCTATGGGGCGGTTGCCGCTGTCTCGACTCCTGTTCTCGACAGTGGCGGCAACGTGCTCGCCATGTTTTCGGTCTACTGGCCCGAGGAGCACGAGCCTGACGATCGGGAGCTGAGAGCCCTCGATCTGTGCGCCGAACTCGCCGGCCGGCATGTCGAACGCAATGCCGCCGCCAAGGCACTGCGCGATCGACAGACGTTGCTGATGCGCGAGCTTGCCCACCGGGGGAAAAATCTTGTCTCGGTTGTTCGGGCTATAGCTGCTCGCTCGCTCAGCGGCGATCGGACGCTCGACGAAGCCCGCGAGGTGTTTATCGGGCGGTTGCAAGCTCTCGCCAATACGTATGATACGCTGACCGATGAGACGCCCGAAAGCGCGCCGTTGCATGAAATCGTATCCGCGAGCCTCAACTCGCTCAGCGACCGAACCGAAGTCCGCGGTCCCGTGGTTGCGGTTCATGCCAAGACGGCGCAAACACTTGCACTCGTGTTTCACGAACTGACGACGAACGCTGCAAAATATGGATCTCTGTCCGTTGAAACGGGCCGTATCGACGTCACGTGGGAGCTGACGCGGCACGGCCGCGACGACACGTGGTTCAAGCTCGCGTGGATCGAAAGCGGCGGGCCGCGCGTCGCTCCACCTGCGCGCAAAGGGTTTGGCTCGGCCATCATCACATCGGTCGTCGGCCAGGAGCTGAATTGCCAGCCGGCAATGGACTACGCGGAAGATGGCTTCCGGTATCGCTTGGAATGCTCATTGAGTGCTCTCACCGGCGCGCGCGAGGAGCTTCCTGCGCCCACGTGAGCCGCGCCGCCCACGACCCTGACGTCTGCATCGATCGCCAGGATGAGCGCACGCGCCGGCTCTCCCCGCGCATCCCAGACCTTCCCGATACCGCCTTGACTGCCCGCACAGCGCTGCCAAGGTGACCGCCTCACATACGCGGGGTCCGATGATACAGGCATCACTTGCCGCCAGCCTCGCGCGGAGGCTGCCATTCTACTATGGCTGGGTGATCCTCGGCGTCGTGTGCTGCGTATCGATTGCACGCATCGGCCCAGCCGTCGCAACGCTGTCCGTGTTCGTCGGCCCGATGACGGCGGAGTTCGGCTGGTCGCGTACCGAGATTTCGGGCGCCGTCTCACTTGGCGGCATTCTGGCCGCCATCACATCCCCGATGCTCGGCTCGTTCCTCGACCGCAAGGGGCCGCGCACCATTCTTCTCATGGCGGTTCTGACGACGGGCATCACCATCCTGCTGCTCTCGCAGATCGGCAATCTGGCCGCGTTCTATCTGCTCTTCTGCATTGCGCGCATGAACTTCGCCGGCCCGTTCGATCTCGGCACGCTCGGCGCCGTGGTGAACTGGTTCGTTGCGCGGCGCCCACTTGCATTTGCGATGGCAATGGTGGGGCAAACGGTCGGTCTGACGGTAATGCCGCTCATCGCGTTCGGAGCGATGGCGCATGGCGGCTGGCGTGCGGGTTGGATTGCGGTTGGTCTGACCGTGCTCGCCGTAGGATTTCTGCCGACGTGGCTGTTCATGGTCGGGCGACCGGAAGAACTGGACCTTGCGCCGGATCAGGCAGAGGCAGGCACGGCTACAAAGCCAGCAGAAGCGGCTGAAATCGAGCCATCATTCACGCGATCCGAGGCGCTCGCCACCTCCACTTTCTGGCTGCTCGCCATATTCACCATGCTGGTTTGGCCGGTCCAGGCAGGTGTCAGCTTGCACCAAGCCGTCCATTTTACCGAGCGCGGCATGAGCCTGAGCGCCGCGGTGACCGGCGTCACGATCTTCTCGGTGTCATCCGGCGTCGCTGCCCTCCTTCTCGGGCTGATACTGCGCCGCATTGGCGTGCGCATCGGCCTCATTCTCGCGGCTTGCGGCATGGCGATCGGCGCGCTCTTCATCGAGAACGTGTCGAAGCCTAGCGATGTGGTGCTGGCTGGATGTATCTTCGGTTCATCACTCGGCGCGCTGCATACCTGCCTTCCCGTGGCCTGGGCGGACTATTTCGGCCGCAGGAACTTCGGGGCCATCCGAGGGATCGCCCTGACGATCCAGGTGACTGCCCAGGCCGCGGGGCCGCTGCTCTCCGGGGTGCTGCGAGACTGGACCGGAAGTTACACAGCCTCGCACATGACATTCGCCGCGCTCGCCGGCATCGCTATCCTGATCGCCTGCCTCATCAAGGCGCCGAGGCCTCCGATCCGCGCCGCGTGAAGGCGACGGATCTGGGCAGTCGGCAACGCTATTCCAGATACCGCTTCTCAAGCATGACATGCACGCCGTTGTGGCCGTTCACGAGCTGCGTCACACGCAGGTCTGCGGCGAGACTGCAGAGCATGTAGGCATCCTCGCGCGAGAGACCCTTTTTCTCACCGAGCAGTTTAATCATGTCCCGCAGCGCTGCCCGCGCCGCGCTGTCGAGATCGGGATCGAAGGCCATGGTGATCGCGTGCGTCGGCGTCTCGGCGCGCGGCCAATCGAGCTTACCACCCTTGTGCAGCGTGAACTTGAAGGTGCCGGTGAGCGCGGTCTCGATGGCCGTGACACACACCTCGCCATCGCCCTGCGCGCCGTGTCCGTCGCCGGCGGAAAAATTCGCGCCCGGCACATGCACCGGCAGGAACACGGTCGTTCCCGCCACCAGCTCCTTGTTGTCCATGTTGCCGCCGTGCTGACGCGGTGCGAGCGATGTGATCATGCCCCACGAGGGCGGCGGCGCGACACCCATCACACCGAAGAAGGGCCTCAGCGGCACTTCCGCGCCCCACGACAGCTTGCCGACCCCGCGTGCCCGATCCATCGGTATGTGCACGATGCGCACGCGATCGAACTCGAGCGGCAGTGCGCCTGCAAGCGGCCGGATCGCGTTATAGCCCCAGTCCTGACGGCACTCGATGGCCTCGATATCCACCTGCAGCACATCGCCCGGCATGGCGCCCTCGATGGCGATCGGTCCGGTCAGAATGTGCCCGGGCAGCTTGCGCGGCACCTGGGCGTGCACCTCCAGCAGCTCCGGCGGGATCTTGAAGCCGGACGAAGGCGGCGGCATCACGTCGGGTGCACCGCTGATCGTCTCCATGGTCACGCGATCGCCGCTCCTGACCGAAAGCACCGGCTTCTCCGCGGCGTCGAAATAGCCCCAATGGACAGTCCCGACGCGGGATTTGAGAACGTGGTCGCTCATTGTCGACATCCCCGTAGCTGCAAGAGTTCGGCGCCAGCCTATCGTCCCGTCGGACGGCCGTCATCCAGAACGGCGTGCGATCGGGGCTTGCGCGCCTAGACGCTCAGGTCATGATGGCACCCGAACGGACATCGAACGGGAAGGCACTCATGGCTTACAAGGCATTCGATCTCAGCGGGCAGGTCGCTCTCGTCACAGGCGGCAATGGCGGCATCGGCCTCGGCATGGCCAAGGCTGTGGCCGAAGCAGGCGCGGACGTCACCATCTGGGGCACGAATGCCGCCAAGAATGCCGCGGCCAAGACCGAGCTCGAGAAGACCGGCCGCCGCGTCCTCGCCCTACAGGTGGATGTGGGCGACGAGGCCGCCGTGGCGCAGGGCTTTGCCGAGACCGTCAAGGTGCTCGGTCGCGTGGATGGCTGCTTTGCCAATGCCGGCGTGCACGGTCGCAGCGGACACACCTCGTTCGCCGAGATGCCGACCGAGGAGTGGAAGCGCGTCACGCGCGTCAACCTCGACGGCGCGTTTTTCACGTTCCGGGCTGCCGCGAAGCACATGATCGAGCGTGGCGGCGGTGGCGTGCTGGTTGGCACGTCGTCGCTCGCCGCCATCTCGGGACCGCCGCGCAACGAGCACTACGCGGCAACGAAGAGCGCCATGATCGGCATTATCCGCTCCATGGCGGTGGAGCACGCCCGCCACGGCATCCGTGCGCACGCGATCCTGCCCGGCTGGATCGAAACGGACATGACCGCCAATCTCATTGCCAACGAGAAATTCCATGACAACGTGCTGAAACGCGTGCCCATGCGTCGCTGGGGAACGGGCGACGACTTCGGCGGCATTGCGATCTACCTCATGAGCTCGGCATCGCGCTTCCACACCGGCGATACCTTCCTCATCGACGGCGGCTACGCGCTCTTCTGATTTTTCCGTAGCGCGCCGCTCAGGTGCCGGTGATCTTTGCGATCTCGCTCTCGCTGTAGCCGGCTGCGGCGAGAACCTCACGCGTGTGCTCGCCCAGCGCCGGCGCGCGCGGTCCGGCCTTGGTCTCCGAAGCCGACATGCGGAAAGCCGGATTGAGCACTTTGAAGGCGCCGCCGGCATCGTGCACCTCCTGTAGCGCGCCGCGATGCGTGAGCTGCGGATCGGCAAGCGCCTCGTCGACCGTGCGGTACGGCCCCGCCGGCACGCCCGCGCGTTCGAGCACATCCATCAGCTCGTTCGTCGTCATCGTACGCGTCCAGCCTTCGAGCTGGTCCATGAACTCGGCCCAGTTGACGCGGCGATCGAGATACTTCGCAAAGCGCGGATCGGAGCCCCAGCCCCGCCCGGCCGTCTTGCAAAGCTCATGGAATGTCCGTTCGCTCGCAACGGCGATATTGACGAAGCCGTCGGCCGTCGCGGCGGGACCATAGAGCGCGCGTTTTGGTTTCGGCGGCATCGGGAACTGCGCGGCCTGCAGCTCGACCGTCATCAGCGAGAGCATGCCCTCGAACATGGACACATCGAGCTGTTGACCCTGGCCGGTGACCGACCGCTGGTAAAGCGCCGCCGAGATCGCACCGAATGCGTAGGTCCCTGCCACGATATCCGCCGTGAAGATGCCACAGCTGTCCGGCCGCTCGCGTCCCGGATGATAGGCAATATGCGCCATGTCGTAGCCCGAGGTCGCGTGCACGACCGGGGCGTAGGCCGGCTTGTCGGCGGCCGGCCCCGTCTGGCCATAGCCCGAGATGGAGCAGAAGATCAGGCGTGGATTATCGGCGGATACGCTCGCATAATCGAGCCCGAGGCGCTTCATCACGCCGGGGCGATAGTTCTCGACGACGATGTCGGCACCGCCGATTAGTCGCCGCGCCGCCGCCACGGCCTCGGCCCGCTTCAGATCGAGTACGATGCTCCGCTTGCCGGCATTGAGCTGACCGTAAGACGTGCTTGCACCATTCCTGAGCGGCGGCCGGCTTCGCATGAGGTCGCCCTCGGCCGTCTCGATCTTGACCACATCCGCGCCGAGATCCGCGAGCAGGCGACCGCAGTGCGGGCCGGCGATCGTCGTCGTGAAATCGAGAACTTTGAGCCCGGCGAACGCCTGCATGCCTTCCTCTCCTCGACCAATCGGCAACTCCGGCGGAGAATTGACCGAATGCCGTCGGAAGCGCAAGCAATCGGTCTCCTACGGCCGCCGTTCGGACGCAAATTCCGGACGCGCGGCACCGATGTTGCGCAACAAGGCGCGCAGATCACCGCCCACCGCATCCCCTGCGTGATCCTTGAGCCACGATTTCAAGAACGGCTGCCTGTCCAGCGCCTCGCGCAGCATCGCCAGCTTCAGGACCTCAGGATCGGCCGATCCATGCTTGCGTTCGAGGGCCGCCCGCAGAGCGGGCTTTGCCAGCACATCGTCGTAAGCTGGCCACTGGATGAGAAGCTGACGCGCCTCGCGCGCGGCACGCTCCCGATGCAGGGCGGAGAGGAAAGGGTGGCCGGCGCCGGCATCCAGTCGCGCGGCGTAATCAGGCCGCGTAGCGAACAGCACCTCGAGCGCGCGCTGCCGCGCCTGAGCACCGCGCCCGAGATCGTACAAGTCCGCCTCGACGACCGTCGAGATGATATTGCCTCTGAGCTTCTCGGGGAGCAGGAGCGCGGCCGGCAGCTGCACATTCCAGCGCACATAGCCAAAGGCCATCATGGCACCGAGCAGAATACCAAGCAAGAATTTCAGCATATTCCCACGCCTTTGGTCGAATGAAAAAGTTGAGGTTGGACATTCGCGCGCACGCCGTCAACGCGCTGCTGCGGCAAAATCAGGTAAGCGCCATTCGCTGGACGTTCCCATG